>Ga0194055_10000333_pt1 | contig 37489 bp, 43 predicted proteins | sample SepL449m_MetaG_FD_155482 | JGI IMG/M metagenome (GOLD analysis project Ga0194055, IMG submission 155482) | Anoxic zone freshwater microbial communities from boreal shield lake in IISD Experimental Lakes Area, Ontario, Canada - Sep2016-L442-9m | ecosystem: Environmental > Aquatic > Freshwater >... | reverse complement strand
CATTACTGGTGCATGAGTGCAAGCTGCTTGGCATTCAATGCGCTCAAGCGAAATCTTGCCATCATCAGTTACTTCGTCGTTGCTAATACCGAGGCGACTGCAAAGAGTTGACCAAATCGCGTCGCCACCGAGAATGCCACAACCTGGGTTGATGCAAACACCGATGTGATACTCGCCAACTGGCTTCTTGTGGTACATCGTGTAGAAAGTCGCTACTGCTGAAACTTCAGCAGTAGTTAGTGCCAGTTCTTCAGCACAAAGTGCAATGCCATCGGCGCTTACATAACCTTCTTGCGCTTGCACTAGGTGCAGCATCGGGAGCAGCGCTGAACGTGCATGTGGATAGCGAGCAATGATTTCGCGCGCTTTAGTTCGGGTATCTTCGGTTAGTGACATTTAGCGATCCACTCCCCCCATGACAGGGTCGATTGACGCAACAGCCGCAATCACGTCAGCAATTTGCGAGCCTTCGCACATCGCTGCAGTTGCCTGCAAGTTTGTAAATGACGGATCGCGGTAATGCACGCGGTAAGGACGAGTGCCACCGTCTGAAACAACATGCACACCAAGTTCGCCACGTGGTGATTCAACGGCAACATAAGCCTGACCGGCTGGCACGTTGAATCCTTCAGTTACAAGTTTGAAGTGATGGATTAGTGCTTCCATACTTTCGCCCATGATGTGGCGGATGTGATCGAGAGAGTTGCCTTGACCATCGCTGCCGATTGAAAGCTGAGCCGGCCAAGCAATCTTTTTGTCTTCCACCATTACTGGACCCGGCGCTAAGCGATCAAGACACTGATCAACGATGTTCAGTGACTGTTCCATTTCTTCCAAACGAATCAAGAACCGGCCGTAGGCATCTGAAGTGTCCTTAGTGATGACATCAAATTCGTAATTTTCGTAACCGCAGTATGGGTCAGATTTACGCAAGTCTGCTGGCAATCCAGTAGCACGCAGAATCGGACCTGTTGCACCAAGCGCCATACAGCCAGCCAGGTCAAGAATGCCCACACCTGAAGTGCGGCCCATCCAAATGGAGTTGCCAACCAACATGTCTGCGGTGTCTTTAAAACGACGCGGCAATGCCTTGATAGTTTCGCGAATCTTTTCTTCAGCTCCAGCTGGCAAATCTTGGGCAACACCGCCGGGGCGAATGTATGCACTATTCATGCGAAGGCCGGTTACTAGCTCAAAAAGGTCAAGAACTGATTCGCGTTCACGGAAACCAAAAATCATGGCCGTTAATGCGCCTAGTTCCATACCGCCGGTAGCCAACGCAACAAGGTGTGACGAGACTCGGTTCAGTTCCATCATCATCACGCGAATTACATTTGCGCGTTCGGGAATTTGATCAGTGATACCGAGCAGTTTTTCCACGCCTAAGCAGTAGGCAGTTTCGTTAAAAAATGGGCTTAAGTAGTCCATGCGGGTAACAAAAGTTACGCCCTGAGTCCAGTGTCGGTACTCCATGTTCTTTTCAATGCCCGTGTGCAAATAACCAATGCCACATCGGGCTTCGGTTACGGTTTCGCCTTCAATTTCCAGAATCAAGCGAAGCACACCGTGAGTTGATGGGTGTTGCGGACCCATGTTGACCACGATACGTTCGGTTTCGCCAGCTGCGTTACCAGTAATGGTGTCCCAGTCTTGGCCCATAACGGTGAAGACGCGACCTTCAGTTGTGTCGTATGACGCTGCGTATGTATCAGTCATTAGTTGTATGACCTCCGCTCATCTGGAGCTGGCACTGTTGCGCCTTTGTACTCAACCGGAATTCCACCAAGTGGGTAATCCTTACGTTGTGGATGACCTTGCCAATCGTCTGGCATTTGAATGCGAGTTAAGTGTGGATGGCCATCGAAGATGATGCCAAAGAAATCGAAGGTTTCGCGCTCGTGCCAATCGTTCGTTGGATAAATAGAAACAATTGATGGAATGTGCGGGTGTGAATCTGCAGCGACAACCTCTAAGCGAACACGGCGGTTGTGTGTGATCGACCGGAAGTGGTAGACCGCGTGAAGTTCAGCACCAGTTTGATTTGGGTAGTGAACTCCGCTCACGCCTAGGCACAATTCGAACCGAAGACCTGGTTCGTCGCGCAAGGTGCGAGCAACGGCAAGAAGTTCAGTTGGGTGAACATAAATCGTCATCTCGTCATGCGCTACAACAATTTTGTCGAATGCTTTTTCGGCTGACGACTTGAAAAGTGGAAGCGCGGCAACTAGCTCTGCATAAATTTCGTCAAAGTAATTTCCGAACGGTTGCGCAGATGCAACTGGAACTGGAACTACGGAAACCAAACCGCCGAAACCTGAAGTGTCACCCGACCCACTCGCGCCAAACATGCCCTCGCGAACAGTGGTTACCTGAAGTAGGGGCAACCCCGCTTTTACTACATCGTCATTCATCGCATTAGCCCAACCTGATCGATAGTTGGGGTTGCGATCAGCGCTGCATTCTCAAGATCTTCTAGCTGACGTTTGCGGTTTGTTCCAAGTTTTGTCTCTGAAATTTGATCATGCAGTTTCAGCAATGCATCGATCAGCATCTCTGGTCTCGGTGGGCAACCTGGCAAGTAGATGTCAACAGGCACAATGTGATCTACCCCCTGAATAATGGCGTAGTTATTGAACATTCCGCCTGATGATGAGCAAGCCCCCATGGCCAAAACCCATTTAGGTGCTGCCATCTGATCGTAGATCTGGCGAACAATTGGCGCCATCTTTTGGCTTACGCGACCGGCCACAATCATCAAGTCAGCCTGGCGTGGTGAAGCTCGAAAAACTTCCATACCGAACCGCGCTAAGTCGTAGCGGCCAGCACCGGATGCCATCATTTCAATCGCGCAGCATGCTAGTCCAAAGGTTGCTGGCCACAGCGAGTTTTTACGTGCGTATCCAGCTAAGCCTTCAACAGTTGTGAGTAGAACTCCACTTGGTAATTTTTCTTCAATACCCATTACTCGTGCACCTAACTAATCCCACTCGAGGCCGCCGCGACGCCAAACAAATGCGTACGCAGCTAACACTGTGACAATAAATAACACCATTTCGGCCAACCCAAAAACTCCAAGTTTGTCACACGTGACAGCCCATGGGTAAAGGAAAACAATTTCAATATCAAAAATAATGAACAACATTGCAGTTAAGTAATACTTCACTGGGAACCGGCCGCCACCTTCAGGTTGCGGAGTTGGTTGAATGCCACATTCGTAAGCTTCAACTTTTGCTCGGTTGTATCGTTTTGGTCCAGTAAATGTGGCGGCCACTACCGAAAATGCAGCAAAGCCAAAAGCCAACAGACCTAAAAACAGAATGGGTAGGTAAATCGCGCCTTGTCCCACTTGGTTGCACCCTCTTTCGCGTTCGAGTTACGCACGGTTTGCTGTGCTAATCACAGCAGAATCGAGATGGAAAAGTTCAGGCAAATACACAACTTTGTGCGTTTGTGAAAATTTTCACTAGGTCGGTGTCTAGTTTAGCGAACGCAGCACATCTTCACCAATGCGGGATGCGGGCAACAAGGGGTACAACTTTTGCGACCACTTACTCAGCTGACTTGACTGCTCGGTGAAGAGCCACGATGCCACCAGTTAGGTTGCGCCAGGCACAATCTTGCCAACGCGCCTTCATGATTTGCTCGGCTAATTCTGGTTGGTTTGGCCACGCTCGAATAGATTCGGCCAAATAAACGTACGCATCTGGGTTACTCGAGACCCTGGTGGCCACCCCTGGCAATGCTTTCATCAAATATTCCAAGTAAACCGTGCGCATTGGCGCCCAAGTTGGCGAGCTGAACTCGCAAATTACTAGGCGCCCTGATGGTTTGGTAACTCGATATAACTCGCGCAGGGCCAAATCAACATCGTTTACATTTCGCAGACCAAACGAGATGGTAACTGCATCAAAAGTGTTGTCAGCAAAGGGTAAATCCAAGGCATCGCCTTGCACAAAAGTTAGATGCGGGAACCGGTTGCGACCCACTTCAATCATGCCTTGGCTGAAATCACAAGCAACAGGATCTGCGCCAGCAAGATAAAACGGCTGAGTGCTCGTGCCTGTGCCAGCGGCTAAATCTAGAATCTTCTCACCTGGCTGCGGATTGATTGAAGCAACCACTGCTTTGCGCCAAGTGCGGGTCTGTCCGAAGGAAAGTACATCGTTAGTCACGTCGTAGCGTTTGGCGACGGCATCAAACATTGCCGCTACTTCATCGGGGTCTTTGTTCAAGTGAGCACGTGACATGCGTCTAGTCTGTCATTAAATACTGTGGTGCGAAAAATCGGTTCAACCCCGCCCTGATGCCAGCGAACCTGATTGGCTTTACGCTAAGGGGGTTATGACATCACTAGCTTTGGCTCCTGACTCTAGTTACTACGTACGAAGTGTCCTGATTGCTGACATTCCAAACTTGCTACAGCTACTTCCTGCCGATGGTGGGCACGCTTGGGTGCGCGGAACTGCAGATAACCACACAGGCATTGTCGGCTGGGGCACCACCGCACGCGCTGAATTCACTGGCGCAGAGCGGTTTAGCCGCGCGCAGCGCTGGTGGAGTAACTGGTGTGAACAGACTTCTGGCGATAGTGCCCTGGCATTCGCCTCGTTTGCTTTCGCTGCAGAGCCAGGTCTTTCTGTGGTAGTTGTGCCACAAATTTGTGTACAACGAACAGATGGCAAAACCACAATTACGGTTGTTGCTCATAAAAATGACTTAGATCATCTGCTGCGTGAAGCACTAGCACGAATAGAAAAAATAACTCCAGAGCAAATACCCGTTGAATCAATTACTTGGTTACCCGGAACACAATCTGTTGAAGCTTGGCAAGAAAGTGTTGAGCAAGCAATCGAGCGAATAAATAGCGGCGAGCTCGACAAAGTAGTTTTGGCCCGCGACATTGTGGCGCAACTAGACATTCCACTTCATGTTGGCGCACTGTTACAACGACTTAATAGCGAGTTCCCTGATTGCTGGGCGTTTAGCGTTGATGGTTTAGTTGGCGCTACGCCTGAACTACTAATTCGTCGAGGTGGCAAGCAAGTAACTAGTCGAGTGCTTGCTGGCACTGTTCGCCGAAGTTCAAACCTGGGCCGAGACGATGCCTTGGCTGCATCGCTTCTAGACTCTGGCAAAGATCAAGAAGAACACGAATACGCAGTCAGGTCAGTGCAATCTGCACTCGCGCAGCACTGCACCGACTTAGTGGTTCCAGATGCGCCATTTATTTTGCAGCTAGCCAATGTGCAACACCTTGCCACTGACATAACTGGTGAACTTGCGGAAAATGTATCCGCACTTGCGTTGGCCGCATCCTTGCACCCAACTGCAGCAGTATGCGGCACACCAACTGAACGTGCGCTAGGTGCAATCAATGATCTCGAGGTTATCGAGCGTGGTCGTTACTCCGGGCCAGTAGGTTGGTTCACTCACAATGGCGATGGCGAATTTGGTATCGCGCTTCGCTGCGCCGCTATCGAAGGCACAAACAGGACTCAACTTCGCCTTTATGCAGGATGTGGAATAGTGGCCGGTTCAACAAGTGAACTCGAAATTGCTGAATCAAATGCAAAGTTCAACGCTATGCGTAGCGCTTTAATCTAATCGGGAAATTACTTAGGTTCTTCTTCCAAAATACCAATACTTTTAATTGGCAATGTCACTGCATACAGCAGGGCAAATAATGCACCGATAGCAACAAAAATCATTCGTCCCGTTGTGTGCTGGCCCGGAGCGTTGTAAGTCAAATAAGACAAACCTAGTGAAACAAAAATCATCACAATTGCAGCCCGACGGAAAACCGCATCCGGAACTTGCCTCGAAGTCGCGGACATGTGCACAGCTAACGCAACGAGAATTACGCCGAGCATCTGAAATCCCCAAGTGTTTGTATCGGCAGTCTCAAAACCAATGTATTTGGAGAATCCTCGCGGCGATGTCAATAGCCAAATTGCATTGATACCGAAAGTAATAGCACCAACAATCATGACTAAACGTGAGTAACGGTAACGAGAGTTGCGCATCTTCCAAGTGTAGTTACTACGGGCCGGCACACTAGCAATGCGCGGTTAATGGGCCCGACGAGTTAAACCCAACTGGATCAAGGCATTGTCGCTTTCAATCGAACCAGGTTTTGCTGAATTAGGAGTTACCGCGGGGCAAACAGCTTCGAAAACACAATATGAACAAAGTTTTCCAGGTCTTGCATCCCATGCTGAGGCGCTGACCGAAAGTTCGCTCTCAGCTCGCATTCTTACCAGCGATACTCCCATAGCCTCAGCTATCGCAAAATCAACAGGTCGTTTCTCAATGTGTTTTGCATTGAGAAAAATAAGTTCAACTTCATCAACATCAATGTCATGCTGCATCTTGAATGCAAGTGCGTATAGGTAAGGCTGCTTTAGTTTGTCATCAACATATCTGCCAGGATTTTTCCCCGTTTTGTAGTCAGTTACTCGATTAACACCATCTACCGTAAATCGATCGACTTTGCCAAAAAATTTAACGCCATCGATTTCAACTTCAAGTTCCATCTCAAGGTGTTCTGGCTCAACTACAAGCTCGCTTGGGGTTTCTAATTTGAAAAGATTCTCGACTGCTTCTTTAACATTGGCTTTCATTGCGTTGTCACTGGCAAACTTTGCGTAATCAGGCGCCTTTAGCATGCGCGGACCGTGTTCACGCAATAACTCAAGCGCTCTGTCCAGAGTGCGCTCTTCGTTTGGGAGGCGATACAAACGCTCGATTACATCGTGCGCGATATTTCCGCCAACAAGCGCAGAAGTCTGTGGCTCGGACCAGCTAGCTAAGTAGCTGAAGTAGTAGCGAAGCCCACATTGGTTGTACTTAGACAGTTGCGAGTAAGAAACACGCGGGGGCAATGAAGCGCCTTCAGGCTGGATTACTTCTACGCGTAATGACTTAGACATGGGATTCTCAGTTTCTGCTTTGGTATTTAAACGCTACACCTTGCATCCGACAGGAGTCAGGAAACTAAAAATTTTCCGAATAAAAAATTATGAACTTGTAGGTTCGTGGCAACCAGAATCTTCAAAGCCAGCTGCGCGATGGCCGCCATCACAGAATGGCTTATTCTGCGAATGCCCACATCGACATAAGAAAACAGCCTCTTCGGTACTAATCACAACACCATCAGCACCAATAATCGTGGCGCCCTTAACCTGTAGTGAACCATTAGCTTTTACAGTTATGGTTGCATCCTCTGGATTGGTCATGATATTCCCTTTCGGTAACGATGCTCTTTGATTAAACATCCGTTGTGAAAACAATACGACGGATTCCCCGCCTACGCATAAGTTTAAAGTGCTTGCCCTATTTCGCTGTTTATGCGCTGAATGAGGGTATTTTCTAACGCTCGCTCCCCCGTAAGGCAGATTACGATGTGGACACCAGGTATCGAAGCAGTGCGCTGCAAAGCACTTTCTAATTCCTTTTGCGTTGTTACTCGAGTTGTTGCAAAACCAAAACTCTCAGCAATCTGCCAAAGATCTTTGCCGTGTGGAGTACCAAATACCTTTTCAAAGTATGGTTCGAATTCGGCTCTACCCTGTTCAAGCTGGCTAAAAATTCCACCGCCATCGTTGTCTAACACAACTACGGTGAGATTAGGTTGCTCGGTGCCTTCCCCGACATTCAATCCGCCGATGTCATGTAGAAAAGCCACATCACCGATTAAGAGATAGGTGCGCCCAGACATCGCATCTGCGATCCCCCAAGCCGTTGAGATTAAGCCATCAATGCCATTTGCCCCACGGTTACCAAAAACTCGCAGTCCCGTTCGCTTGGGCGCGAAAGCTTCAAGGTGGCGAACTGGCCAAGATGCGGCAACCATAAGTTGGTCTGAGTCCTTGGCATGATTCCAAACTTGCAGCGCCGCAGATGGGCCACTAAGAGTTTGTCCTTGCAAGTTGCGCGAAACCACTTCGCTAATCAGCGAATCAGCTTGTTGCCAGGATGTCAGCCACTGCCTATCGACTTCACTTTCTGCAACAGGCAGCGCAGGTAATACTTCACTGGCACTTTGAACAGGATCTGGTAAATCCGGACCATTGCCGGAAAAATGGACCGCAATGTGTTTCGGGGTTACTTTAAGCAGATTCAAAATCGGCCGTGAAAGCCCAACCGTTCCTACCGTCAAAACGCATTCGGGAGTTGGCATTGAATTACTTGCCACAACTAAAACACCATGAGCCAGCGTATTCAATTCAGAATGCAGATTTGCTGATGGTTCAGCAATAATTGGCCAGCCCAACGCCTGCGCAAGGTTTCCAACTTCACGAGCCTGCGCGATATCAACAATGTCACCAGCGACAATGACACCACGTGTGGGCAGGTCAAAGAGTTTGCCCTGTGACTCCTGACTGACTAGCAAATCGACTTTCGAATACTCAGGTGTCCAAGCAACATTTTCAGCCGTTGGTACAAGTGGCATTTCAAATTGGATGTTGACATGTATTGGTCCGCGATGTGTTGCGCCCGAAAGTTTAATAAGTTCAGCAAATGTTGCGGTAGAAAATGAATCACAATCTGAGTCGTAATTGGCTTTTGCAAATGAACTGAAGATGTTTGACTGGGCAATCGTTTGGGGAGCGCTCTTGCCTCGCGCAACAATTGGTCGATCAGCGCTCAACACTAAAAGTGAAACACCAGACTGGTAAGCCTCAACAACAGCAGGTAAAAGATTTGCAACTGCGCTGCCAGATGTCACAACTATTGGCACAAGATTCCCACTCGCTTTTGCTAGCCCTAGTGCAAGAAAACCGGCATCACGCTCGTCAATGCGCACATGAACCTTGATTAGTCCAGCTGCTTCAGCTTGCATGAATGCTATGGCAAGCGGCGCACTACGCGAACCAGGTGCAACTACAACATGCTGCACGCCTTGGTTAATTAAAGTGCTAACTACAGCGCGTGCTACCGAGGTGGATTTGTCTAGCATGCCAGCACCGCATGCTTAACTTCTGGCGAAACTAAGTCTTGGGCACTTGCGTACCAAGCATTAACCATACGAGTGCGCCAACTAGATTGCTGTTGCTTCGACGTTAATGCGTGGGCAACCGCTAAACAATCCAAATCTGGATTTGTGCGCTCAACATCCATGACTCCATTGTGTGCCAATTTTGTGGTGTGTACTAAATCCAAAGCCAGTAGCGGACCAGTTCCCACCCCACAAGCACCATAAAGTTCCGTGACGCTGCCAGCTAAAAATAATGAACTAGCTAAACCCACTGAAGTGTCCATACTCCCACTGACGACAAGCGCAAGACCGATGCGATCGATCAAGCGCAGAGCCTGAACAACCCCACCAAGCGGAAGTGATTTAACAATTAAAATATCAGCGGCATCTCGAATAGCTAAAACATCAAACTCGGATGCTAAACGTAGGCCCTCATCAACTGCGATGAGAACATCAGTACGTGCACGTAATTGTTTTAAGTCACTCAAATCTGCACACGGTTGCTCAACATAATCGAGTCCATTGGCTGCGTCTGCCAAAATGTTCAAATCTTTTTGGGCACGCTCAAGTGACCAGCCACCGTTGGCATCAAGTCGGATTTTTCCATTGGCGATTCCATTACTCGATAGGGCACTTCTAACCGCGCGAACTCGAGCAACATCATCAGCTAACGACTGCCCCGCTTGGGCTACTTTAACTTTGACTGTAGAGATGCCGCTGCGCGTAACTGCGCGTTCTACTATTTCGTAGGCCGTCATTTCGTCAGTAGCCGGAACTATGGCATTTACTGGCACTTGATTGCGAACCAGTTTTGGCAATTTCCCAAATGCCATTTCGAGAGCGCCGGCCAGCCAGCGACCGGCAATCGCATCGTCGTATTCAGGAAATGGCGCGAATTCACCCCAGCCACTTGGGCCTTGAAAAACTAAACCTTCTCGATTTTGCGTCGACCGAAACGCCATTGCAAGTGGCACAGAAAATGCCAAAGCTTCATCGGCCAAAACTTCAATCGACATTACAGATGTGCCTTCAGGTTAAGGGCGTTTGGGGAAACGGTTGAAGTCTGGCTCGCGCTTTTCCTTGAATGCGTTACGACCTTCTTGCGCTTCTTCGCTCATGTAGAACAACAGTGTCGCATCGCCTGCTAGTTGCTGCACGCCTGCTAAGCCATCATCAACTGCATTATGGCTTGCCTTAAGCATACGAAGTGCAAGCGGGGACATTGAAAGTATTTCATTCGCCCAAATCACAGTCTCAAGTTCAAGATCCTCAATTGGAACGACTTGGTTTACTAGACCCCAGTCGTACGCTTGTGCAGATCCATACTGACGACATAAATACCAAACTTCACGCGAGCGTTTCTGCCCAATGTGTTTAGCTAATAAACCAGATCCGTATCCGCCATCAAATGAGCCAACTTTTGGACCTGTCTGACCAAAGCGAGCATTACTTGCAGCAATCGTTAAATCGCAAACAACATGTAGGACGTGGCCACCACCAATTGCGTAACCAGCGACCATTGCAATAACTGGCTTTGGAATCCGCCTAATGGCAATTTGCAGATCCAAGATATTTAGTCGGCCTACGCCCGCTTGTGCAACAGAGTCGTCACCGATGTAACCGTCGTCACCGCGAATACTCTGATCGCCACCACTGCAGAATGCTAAATCACCTTGGCCTGTCAAAATAACCACACCGACTCTTGGATGGTCTCGAACGATTTCGAATGCGTGTAGTAATTCGGTCACAGTTTGCGGGCGAAATGCATTTCGTTTTTCTGGCCGATTAATTGTTATTTTGGCTATGCCCGCTGCTTCATCCGTTGCCAGTTCAAGTTTGATATCCGAGAACTCGCCAATGCTTTCCCACTCACAAGCAGGAATCATGGATGAGTGCGCTGGGTCAGTTAAAGCAGGGCTACCAGCAGGGGCAATCGGCTCTAATGGGTATTGATTACGTGTATCCATGGCATACCTTGAAATCTTTAGTTGCGTCTCGCTCTAGGCTAGTCTCAATGAGCACTTCTGACACATTCGCCAATCAGGCAAGCAGGCAGATGCTTGCATCTGTCCTGATTTCGCCAGGCGCGGGCGGGCTTATGCAAATCCAGCCAGCACTTCGTCGAGCCTTGGACGGAACCGGACCAGCAATTGCGCCTATTCCAACTGAGCCAGAAAGTGTTGCCTCGACAATCAAGTCGGTGATTCGCGCTGACGATCCCGATTTTCTAATTGAATCTGATGAAATAGCTATTGTCTGTTCAACCTCTGGTTCAACTGGGACTCCGCGCGGCACACTACTGTCACGCACAGCTCTACATGCTTCGGCTACTGCCTTCGGTCAAAGATTTGGCACAGACTCCCGTTGGGTTCTTGCCATGCCAATACATCGAATTGCTGGACTGATGGTCCTTGTGCGTTCCCACTTCAATAACAGTCCCATCGTGCTTGATCCCTCGATTGGTGGCGCTCGGCAATTTAGTGCGCCAACTTTTTGGGCAACTACCCAAAGCGCGGTTCGAAGTTCACAAGCTGATGGACGTCCGCTGATGGTGAGTTTGGTGCCAACACAAATTTCCCGGCTCATCGATTCAGGCAAAGTTGGAATCGAAGCACTTCAGGCTTACGACTTAGTGTTGAGCGGCGCAGCAGCAACTCCCCAACCACTCTTGGAAAAATTGCGACAACTCGGAATCAAAGTTTCAGTCTCTTATGGCATGAGTGAAACTTGCGGTGGATGTGTTTTCGATGGCATGCCACTAAATGGGGTGCAGGTATCTATTGCTTCAGAGCAAGATGCACAACCAGGACGCATCAGTATTGCAGGTTCAGTACTCGCTTCTGGCTACCGGTTACGCCCAGACTTGGATGGGGTTTCATTTGTAGATAACCGATTCATTACTCACGATGTTGGGGCAATTGACCCAGCCGGTTTGATTCACATACTTGGTCGTCTTGATGACATAGTCACAGTGGGTGGTGTTAACGTTGCACTTTCTGCGGTTGAAGCAGCTATTCGACATCACCCAAATATTGATGAAGTGGCAGTTATCGATGTAACTGACCCGCTATGGGGTTCTTTGCCTGTGGCGTACGTAGTGTTGCGCAACAATGAAACCCACACCGCAGAATCTAAAAACAAGTTGCGACGTGAAATTCAAGAAGCAGTCGCTCAGCGAATTGGTCGGGCTGCCACTCCCCGCACTGTTTCATTTGTGGACCAGTTGCCTATGCTCGATAGTGGAAAGATTGATCGCCTTGGCTTAAGACTCCAAGCAAATCAAGAAATCTCGGATGGTCAACTTAATCATCCTGGCGCAAGCTAGACAAGGAAATCATGGCAACGAGATCGCAATGGATCGCAGGTACACGTCCTCGCACACTGCCAGCGGCAATTGCGCCGGTACTTGTCGGTACCGCAATCGCTGACTTTGCCGGAAGTGCTCGCATTGGTATTGCCTTATGTGCGTTGGTTGTGGCCTTAGCGCTACAAATCGGGGTTAACTTTGCTAATGATTACAGCGACGGAATAAGAGGCACTGATGATGTGCGAGTTGGTCCGGTGCGCCTTGTCGGGCAGAAACTAGCAACTCCTTCTGCAGTAAAGCGAGCTGCATTTTTAAGTTTCACAGTTGCTGGAATAGCTGGACTGATTATGGCTGCAGCCAGCGGACTTTGGATTCTGCTACCAGTTGGTCTGTCGGCAATGTTGGCCGCATGGTTTTATACGGGTGGCTCGAAGCCATACGGTTACTTGGGCCTTGGCGAAGTCTTTGTCTTCACTTACTTTGGATTGGTCGCAGTGATTGGCACTAGCGCCAGCCAAACAGGGAATATTTCTGTGCTATCTGTTTTGGGCGGCGTTTCATGCGGATTACTTTCAACTGCAATTTTGCTGGCCAACAATGTTCGAGATATTCCAAGCGATATTGTTGCTGGTAAAAAAACACTGGCTGTGCGCTTAGGTGATGCAAAAACTCGCGCACTTTTTGTGCTTACAGTTATGGCCGGAATTGGAATTTCTATCGCCATGTCGCTTATTGAAAAGGGACCAACGCTTGCTTGGGTAGCAGTAAGTGCTGGATTCATTGCGGTTGAACCAATCAAAGTGATTCGTAGTGGCGCACAAGGCAAGGCACTGATTCCAGTTTTAGCTGGAACTGGAAAAACCCTATTCGTATTTTCCTTGATCCTTAGTTTTGCAATAGCAAATTCTTAATCGATATCTTCCTTACCCGTATTTGCCTCAATTTTTTGGTTCACAGCAGATAACGCTGTCCCAATTTTTTCACCCATCGCTGTGCGCTGCTTTGTTAAAAGTACAAACGACAATAAGCCTGATCCCAAAAACGCTGCGAGCAACAAGATGACACCGCGCAAGCTGGCCAAGTAACCAAGACCCAGACAAAGTCCAAGCAGGGCAAGTCGGGAAAGTGTGTAGATCAGAGTTGGTTTCATAAGTTAAGTCTAAAGTCAGATTTGATTTGTGTGGCTAACCAAAATTTTGTTCAGGCTGATGGCTTATTTAACGCCAGAATACGAATGTAAACCTGGGATCAAAATGTTAACCACGAAGTAGTTCACGAGAATCGCCGAAATACCAGCAAGTGCGATGTAGGCAGCTTTGCGACCGCGCCAGCCAACAGTTACTCGCGCGTGCAAGTACGCCGCATAAATTACCCAAGTAATGAAGGCCCAAGTTTCTTTTGGATCCCAGCCCCAATAACGACCCCAGGCGGCTTCAGCCCAGATCGCGCCAGAAATTACTGCGAAAGTCCAAAGCGGGAACATAAAAGCATGGATTCTATAAGCCATCAAATCGAGGCGATCTGCCGAAGGTAGCCGTTTTGCTAAAGCGCCTGTGCGCCCGACTTCAAGACCGGCCAGAATTCGAGATTCAGCGCGCTCGGCAACTAAGTACAGCGCAGAAAGCGCCGCGCCCACTGAAAAAGCGCCAACACAAACAGTTGCAGCAGTTACATGGATTGCTAGCCAGTACGAATGAAGAGCTGGCACTAAGTCTTCACTATCGGTGTAGAGAACCGTTGTAGCGATACCTAAATCAAGAAGCACTGGTACAACGATGAATAGGCCAAGCCAACGTAAATCGCGCTTTACTGAAAGCACACAATAAGAGATTGCAATTGCGAAACCGGCAGCAAGGGAAAATTCGTACATATTTCCCCAAGGCAAACGGTGAGCAGAAATACCACGACACAAAATTGACGCACCTAGCAAAAGTGTGGAAAGCCAAGTGAGCGACATACCGATGTTACCTGCGCGTCGACCCGCGCCTCGTTCATCACCATCAGTTAACGCAGTAGAAACAGTTGCCTGCTCCAATGTGGCAGTTCCACCCAGGCGGGCGGCTGGTGAAATTGAATTAGTGCGGGCAACAGAATCTTCAAGTGACTCAATGCGTCGACTCTTGGAAAGCGATATTGCAAAAGCAACCATTGCCACCACAAAGCCGGTCATGGCTGCGTAGACAAGGATGTTACTGGTGTGTGCTAGTGATTCATTAATCACGAGTTACCTCCGGTGCAATTTCAAGTGCGAGTTGGGCAAGTTTTGCTACATCTGCTGGTAGCCCCGGCGCTTGAGTTTTCGCTAACCCACCAACTTCATACAGGTTACCCCCGTCTTGCGATTCTGTAATCCGCAGCCAAACTCGACGGCGTGGAATTAGTAGTGACATTGTTAGGCCAGCAATTGCCAAGATGGCGAATAACAGCGCCCAGCCTTTGCCAGGATCATGCGCTAGTGAAAAAGCAGCCCACTGCCTGAAGCCCGTAAATTCCACGGTTCCCTGACCTTTGGGCAAAACCCATTTCTGGCCAGGGGCTAACTCTTCTGTGCCAATTCGTTTCATCTTTGTGGTATCTAATTGATAGACACTTTGTGGAATTCCGTTATCTAAGCCCAGGTCACCCTGCCAAGCACTCAGGTAGACCTTTGGATCATCTGCGGCCGGGAAAATAGAGCGCGGTCCCATGCTGAAATCAGACGTGACTGTTGGCAAGAAGTAACCCTGCAGCCCAAGTTGTGGAACACTATCGGGCGCTTTGACTACGCCGTTTGAGGTGAAGTTTGCATCTTGCGGCAAAAATATGGCTGCATCTTTCCAAACCACATCGCCCTTTGAATCGCGCACCGTGAATTCCGGCGAGTAACCATGCCCAACCAAGTAAACAGTCACGCCAGAAACTCTTAGCGGCTCATTAACTTCGATGCGTACTTTCTTGGACGATGCAGTTGGCGATGACTTAACCGAAACATCAGCATGAAATTCGCGAGCTGCTCCTGATTGCATTCCACCAACTTGATAAGAAGCATGGAACTTTATTAATGAAAATGAAAATGGCGCTAATTCGTTTACCGAATATGCTCTACCCGGTGTGAAACTGTCGTATTGAGTTACATTGTTTGCAAAACCATAACCTTCACGGACAATTACTGTGCCGCGGAATCCATATGAGCTTCCCACTCCTACCGCCACCAATAAGCCAAGCAGCGCAAAGTGAAATAGCAGATTCCCAAATTCTCGGGCATAACCGCGCTCAGCAGAAACATGGTCTGCTGCGGTTCGAACACGCCAACCGTTTTTGGCCCAACTCGAGGATGTGTCCGGCAGGGCCAGCTCTGCAGATACCTCGCTGTGCCAAGTTTGGTAAACACCAAGACGACTTAGATTTTTTGGCGCAGCAGGTGGCTCGCTGCGTAATTCTTTCCAATACTCGAATAAGCGTGGAATGACGCAACCAGCAAGCGAAATAAATAGAAGTAGATAGATAGCAGCAAACCAAGGTGAAGCAAAAACATCGAACATGTGCAAGCGATCTAAAATCAGCCCAGACTTTGGGTTATCGCGTAGGTACTGGCTAACTCTGGCTGGCGCAGTTCCGCGCTGCGGAAAAATTGAACCCGGCACACTGGCCAATGCCAAAAGGAATAGCAGAAATAGCGCAATGCGCATACTTGTCAGTTGACGCCATAACCAACGTAACCACGCAGTAAAACTCAGCATTAAAACGGCACCGCCCACACAGGCAGCAAACTTCGCAGCCAAATATTTACGGTATTCCAATACCCAGTTACCAAAAGTAATCCGACAATGATCAGCAGTACGCCACCAATGTGCATTATCAATCGGGAGTGCGTGCGCAAAACTTTGATTGCACGAACACCTTTTTCCATCAGCAGCCCGATGATTACAAACGGTAAACCCAAACCAAGGCAGTACACCGCACTCAAAATTGCGCCTCGGACTGCGCTAGCTTCTTGTAAGGCCATTCCTTGCACCGCAGCCAAAGTTGGGCCGATACATGGGGTCCACCCGATTGCAAAAACTGCTCCGAGAAGAAATGCGCCGACTAGAGTTCCCGTTGGTCGATGATGTAAGCGCACTTCGCGCTGTAATGCCGGGATAACGCCTAAGAAGCCGAGTCCAAGAACAATAACTACAACTCCCATGACCGACTGAATTAATCGTTGATGCAAAAGTAAAGTTTGTCCCAGCCCGCCAAAAAGGGCGCCAAAGGAAATGAAGATCACTGAGTAGCCAGCAACAAAAAGTAAGGTTCCCAGTAATGCCCGACTCCGCTTTGGCGCTTGGCCATTTGCTCGCGCGCCTGCAACACCTGTCATGAAAGACAAATAACCGGGCACCAAGGGTAAAACGCATGGCGAAAGAAATGAAATTAGACCAGCTGCGAACGCTAACGGCAAAGCTAATACCAGTGAGCCCGAAGTTACTGTTCCGGCGACATCCGCGTGAATCATGATGCTTTATCCTCAATAACTGCATTGACAATGCCACGAAGTTGCGCCTGGGTGATTGGGCCCAATATGCGCGCCGCGATACGACCTTGGCGATCCAACACGATGGTCGAAGGCGTAGCTGCCGGACCTAAATTGCCAAACTGCAAAATTAGCTGCCCATCTTGATCTTGAATCGAAGGGTATCCAGTTGGGAAACGGTTATTGAATGCCCGAGCAGCAGCCAACCCATCACGGGTATTCAACCCAACAAACTGAACTTTAAAAGGATGAAGTTCTTTGTAAGAGTTTGCTAGGGCAGCTGCTTCGCTGCGACAAGGTCCACACCAAGATGCCCACATGTTCACCACAACCACTTGGCCCAGCCATGTCTGTGTCGACAAATTGGTTTCATCTAGTGTGCGCCCCGAAAGTTTAACGACTCCCCCGCGGTCTTTAGGTAAAAGATAAATTGTCGAACCATCGCCAGCTACATAACTTGTGTCACCTGAACTATTAACTGAAGTTTGCGAACAAGCTGCCAGAAAAAAGAGCGCAAGCAGCGCGCCGATGACTCGTCGCAACATACTAAGCACCCGCAATTTTGCTAGCTTTTTCGACTAAGTCAATTGATGGCTCGGTGTAAACAATTGCGCAGAGTTGATCTCCGATAAAGGTTAATGATGTAAGGGAAGCCAAGCTGCATTGACGCTTACGTGGATCGTGTGCGAAGCGACGTCCTTCAAATGCCATTCGCGCAATCCAGATAGGCAGTTGGTGGCTTACTAGTACTACTTCACGACCACGAGCTACAGCACGAGCATCGACAACTGCTTGTTGCATGCGGCTCGCAAGCTCTTTGTACGGCTCACCCCAAGATGGGCGCACTGGGTTGTAGAGATGCCGCCAAGACTTCGGATCACGCAATGCGCCATCGCCAACTGCTACTCGCTGGCCTTCAAAAATATTTGCAGCTTCAATCAGGTTTGGATCGGTGCCGATTTCTAACTTATGCGCAGCCGCAATCGGCATCGCTGTCTGTTGGGCGCGTTCCAATGGCGAAGAAATGACCGCAGCGATATCTCGGCTAACTAAAACTGATGCGGCGCGCTCTGCCATCTCTTTACCTAAGTCAGAAAGAAAATATCCTGGCAAACGTCCGTAAAGAATTTTATCCGGATTGTGAACTTCACCATGGCGTAGCAGATGAACAATAGTTAGTTCATCACTCATGGCTTACTCCTAATAATCAGGTAGCGCGTCGACGAGATGCCGACCGCTTGCGCGACGGACGCCACGCAACCGCGCCAGCTTGCGCTGCCTCATCACGCAGCACCACACCGTGTGCAGCAAGTGCTTGTACCAATGCTGTCATGGTTGGCTCTTCTGGCAACACGTCAACCCGAAGTCCATGTTCTTGTGCGGTCTTGGCAGTTGCCGGACCGATGCAGGCGATAACGCTGGCGGCATGTGGTTTACCAGCGATGCCGACTAAGTTGCGCACGGTGCTACTTGAAGTAAACACAACTGCATCAAAGCCACCGCTTTTAATCGCTTCACGAGTACTAACGTGTGGTGGCGCAGCTCGCACGGTTCGGTAAGCAGTAACATCTTCAACTTCCCAACCAAGCGCAGTTAGGCCAGCAACTAGTGTTTCAGTGGCTAGGTCAGCGCGCGGCAAGAAAATACGGTTAATCGGATCGGTGATCAGATCAAATTCTGGCCACACATCAAGCAATGCTGCTGAGGTTTGATCGCCATCTGGAACTAGGTCTGGTCGCACACCCATCGCTACCAATGCAGCAACAGTGTCAGCGCCGATGGCTGCAATGCGGATACCCGAAAGTGAACGAGCATCTAAGCCAATCTCTTCAAAGCGCTCGCGGATTGCGCGCACGGCATTAACGCTCGTGAAAATAGCCCATTCGAACCGGCCGGATACCAGACCATGAATTGCGCGTTCCATCTGTTGTGGTGTGCGCGGTGGCTCAACCGACATCGTTGGTACTTCGAATGGAACTGCGCCTAGTGTGTGCAACATTTCTTGCAAATTTTCAGTTGAATCCTTCGTGCGAGGAACAAGAACTTTCCAGCCATGAAGTGCCCGGCTTTCAAACCAAGGAGTGCGCTCTGCGGCTGACTCGCCGATAATTACTAGTCCAGCGCCAGAATGCTTTGCCAACTTCATTGCCGCTGGAAGTCCTTCTAACGTTGAATGCAAAGAGCGCTGTTCAATGGTGGCACCATCACGAACAATTGCTACCGGTGTCTGTGGGTCGCGGCCCGCTTTCACCAATGCCTTAGAAACTTCATTGGCACGATCTGCAGCGTTGTGAACGACCAATGTAATTGTTGGATCAGTGTGAGTAGTCCAGTCAACGGTTGGCGAATCAGCGTCAATAATGCGCACTTCGCGAGTGCGACCGCTAGTTAACGAGAAGCCAACATGTGCGGGAATGGCAGTAAGAGGTGAAACACCTGCAGCGACTTCAAATACATAGCCAGCTTTTGCAACCGCGGCAGTTTCCATCGCAAGGCGGCCATCAATAACCGGGTCACCAGAGAGTAATCGCACGACTGATTTACCAGACTTACGAGTATCTACTACTGCTTTTGTCCGTGCCGCCAGTGATAGCGGTGCACCTACGTTATCTAGCGCAATCAGAATTTCGCCTTGGGCGACTTCTTGAGCTAACGCTACGACTTCGCTGTCGGTGATAATCACATCAGCAGTTTGGAGCAGGCGAAGTGCCCGAACCGTTAATAGGTCACTTTCACCTGGACCTGCTACGACAAATGCAACACCGGATGTTGCTATTGGTTGGGTGGATGGCATTACGCACCTACCTGACTCATTGTTGTACCTGCCTCATTCATCATTGGACTAGCCAGCATTGCTGCTTCCCAAGGCCACTTCAGCCTTGCGTTGTTCGTGAAACGCGAGAATTTGCAACTCAGTTGCTAAATCCACTCGTCGCACGTCTACACCTTGGGGAACGTCCAGCAGGACAGGTGCGAAATTTAAAATACTTGTCACGCCATGGCGGACAAGTAGATCGCTAACACTTTGGGCTGCGCTCTCAGGCGTTGCAATCACGCCAATCGATGCGCCAGTCTTTTGCATGACTGAAGGCAGAGTCTTGATGTCTGCAACTGTCACATCTACGCCACCGACAACAACTGTTTCACCAATTCGGTTCGGATCGGTATCAAATAATCCAACTACGTGGAACCCGCGTGATGCGAAACCTGGGTAGCCCGCAAGTGCGTGCCCCAGATTTCCAACACCAACGATTACAACTGCCCACTCTTGAGTTAAACCAAGTGCACGCGCAATTTGATACAGCAGAAAGTTTGCGTCATAGCCAACGCCGCGAGTTCCATAGGAACCTAAGAAAGATAAATCTTTGCGAAGTTTTGCACTAGATACGCCACTGGCTGTTGCAAGTTCTTCGGATGAAACTAATTCAGTGCCGCGCGCTGCCATCGCAACAAGTGCGCGATGGTACATCGGGAGTCGAGTCACAGTGGCTTCAGGAATACCTGAACGCAAATGCGTCGACGCTCGAGGCGACTCTGACACTGGCATAGAAACCAACTTCCGCGCGTAGGTTATGGCACTCACATTAGGCACATTTTCCCTAGGGGCAAAATTGGCGCTTGAGGGCATATTCGTGGTATGCGATTTGGCAAAATGAAGGTCTAAAAAGTGTTAAAACTTGGCTATGCCAAAAAGCCCACTAATTCGCGGTTTTCGGCCCAGTCAAGATAGTGCAGTGCGAAGTCGGGTTTCATTGACCCCAAATTGATCGTGAACTTTTCCATCAATCATTATCACCGGGATAAATTCGGCGTACTGATCAGCCAGATTTGGCTGGTCAAAAATCGAGACAAACTCCCAAAGCACACCTAAATCCGAACAAACGCGAGTCACGACAACTTGTGCCTGCTCACATAAGTGGCAGTCAGGTTTGCCAATGATCTGCACCAAATTCGCCATACATCTCCTGGCGGCACTTGCTGTGGCCGCATAGTTGCCTACAAGGCAAGAGTACGCTGAGAGACGTGAATCAGATAGCCCAAGAGCCCGATAGTGAGTTGCCTGCTCAGAATCTCTCTGGCGCCCAAATTGCGGCCTTCTTTGATGTCGATAACACCATCATGCGCGGCGCTAGCATCTACCATTTGGCTCGCGGTTTATTTGCTCGCGGAATCCTCACCCCAAGAGACCTTGCAGACTACGCAATCACGCAAGGCAAATTCCTAATTTCTGGCAAAGAAAATCTCACTGACATGGCCAAAGTCACCGAAAATGCCTTGTCATTTGTCCGCGATCGCAGCGTAGAAGAACTTGCAACTTTAGCTGAAGAAATCTACGACGACATCATGGAAGACAAAGTTTGGCCAGGCACAGTGCAATTGGCACATGCGCATCGAGCGGCTGGACATCAAGTCTGGCTAGTATCGGCAGCGCCAATTGAACTAGCACAAGTTATCGCAACCAAGTTGGGGCTAACCGGAGCTGTTGCAACTGTCAGCGAAATTATTGATGGCAAATACACCGGAAATTTGAAAAGTGAACCGATGCATGGTCCGCAAAAAGCACAGGCAGTAATCGACCTAGCAAAATCACACAACCTAGATTTAGCGCGTAGCTTCGCTTATTCAGATTCGCACAATGACATTCCACTATTAACAAGTGTCGGTCATCCAACTGCTGTTAACCCAGACGCGCAATTAAGAGAGTTAGCGCAAACTCATTCTTGGCCTATCCACGACTTCAGACGCGAGCACCTAGTGAAGCGTTATGCCGTTCCAGCCGCAACAACAGCTTTGGCCCTAATAGGAGCGGGAGCAGGCATGGCAGTTGCTGCCATGCGCCGCTCCCGATCAAAAGATTCTTAGAGTTACTTACGACGCTTTGAACGCGTCTTCTTTAACATCTTGCGATGCTTTTTCTTCGCCATTCTCTTGCGGCGCTTCTTAATAACGGAGCCCACACGACCACCTTCATAAGTTGTTTTTGTTGACGGATAGAATTCTACGCATTTACCTGCTGGTATTGCACATCAGCCTGCAGTTAGCCAGCTTCTACGAATGAATCCTGTAGGTATGAATGAACTGCTTGCTCAGGTACCCGAAACGATCGACCAACCCGAACAGCTGGAAGTTCGCCACTATGGACTAAACGATAAACCGTCATTTTTGATACGCGCATCGCGCTTGCAACTTCAGCAATGGTTAAAAATCTAACTTCCGACAGTGGCCGGTCATTTACTGGATTCACATTGCTTCCTTAATTCTTGGTGCGAGCCACCACCAGCAACCCCTCTGGGGTGGACTCACATTTATTTCAAGTAAAACCCAACCATAGTGGCTGACGGGATAGACGTGAAACCGATTTTAGATAGTTACATCGATGTAATTAAGAAGTTGGTTGGCCAAGTTCTCTAGAACGCTTTTTTGCAGACAACATAGCGACCTTAAATGCCTCGCGCACGCCTTGCTCATCTAATGAATTTATGGCCGCAACGGTGACTCCATTCGGCGAACTGACGCGCTCGCGCAAAGTTTGCGCTTCATCGCCGGTGTGCTTAATTAAAGTTGCCGCGCCAAACACTGTTTGTACAACAAGTTCTGTTGCCATTTCGCGAGTTAGGCCAAGCTCAACTGCGGCGGCAACCATAGATTCAATGACATAAAAAATGTAAGCCGGACCTGAACCTGATACAGCAGTCAATGAGTCTTGTAGGTCTTCTGGAATTACTACTGACTGTCCAACACTGTTCATTAATGCAACAGCACGTTCCAAGTGCACATCCGAACAACTTGTGCCAGCACTAATGCCAGCCATACCTTGATCCACTAGCGATGGAGTATTTGGCATAACTCGAGCAACAGGTTGACCAGCAGGCAAATTAGCTTCCATCGAAGCAGTCGTTATGCCGGCAGCTAACGAAATAATTAAAGTATTTGGCGCCAGTGCTGGTGAGATGTCGGCTAGGACACCCGCGATATCTTGTGGCTTAACGACCAACAAAACGGTATCTGCATCGGCAACTGCAGAATGTGAATCGCTACAAGTTACGCCATACCTCTCGGTTAATTCTGCTGATCGCGCTTCACGAATTTCAGCAATGTTGATATCAGCTGGCATTACTCCAGAGCGCAAAATGCCAGCGAGTAAGGACTCACCCATTACTCCAGCGCCAATAAGTGCAATTTTCATTTCGCCAAACCTTTCGCGGTAGTTCTAACGTAAGCCTAGGACTTACGACGGATTAGCGAACCAAATGCGGTGCCAATTGATTTTGGTTGGCGAACAAGCCGATCGGCTACAACTGGATACCACTGTTCACCGAACGGGACATGGATTCGTACGCGGTGGTTTAATCCAACTAATCGTTGCTGCTCATCTTTGCGCACGCCCAAATACATTTGGAACTCGAACGAATCCTTAGTGCGACCTGACCTAAGCGCAAGTGCTTGGCCAATTTGCAGTAAACGTGGATCATGCGTCGCAATCATCACGTAAGCAGGCGAACGTAGCAAAGTTCGCATTTCCCGCACAAATGCTTTATCAATTTCAGGTTGATCTACATATGCATGATCGGGATCTTTCGTGAATGCGCCCTTGCAAAGCCGAACCCGTGCGCCACTTGCGGCAAACACCGCAGCATCCTGCTCACTACGGAGCAAAGAAGACTGCAATGTGATCCCGATGTTTGTGAACCGCTCGCTCAGCGTGTGTGCAACACGCAATGTTGTTGGCACATCACTTAGTTGTTCCATCCCGATGGTTACAGACATCTGTGCATCTTGGGCGTCCTGGCAAATCTTGCTCAAATTTTCAGTTGCAATCACTTCACCGTTAGGAAGTGCCAGCCCAATTGTGCTGAGTTGAATTGTGATATCTAAATCATGGCCTAGCCCTGCGCCGGCTAGCGATCGGATGCAGTCAATGTAACTCAAGGCATTGGACCGTGCATCAGTCTCATCTGCAGCAGGCTCTAATAATCGTTCGACAGTAGCAAGGAGTCCAGCATCTTTAAGCGCCCGCACCGCATCGACTGCATCATTTACATGAGAGCCCGCAATAAATTGTGCTGCTGTAGCTTCACCGACCGAGGATGTTTCAACCAAAGACTGCACTCGTGCGTTTGTTAATACGGACTGCACAACTTTGCGCAACATCGTGGCTACTCCCCGAAATAATTTTCTATTCTTACTTTATGTGTAGCAGCAACGAATTTCAGATAGGCTCACCCTGTGCCAGAAAAGAAACTTGATTTTCCACGTCATTGGGTTGAGTTCCCCGACCCAGAAGATGAAACCAATATTTTTAGATGCGACCTCACCTGGTTGACGAGTCGTTGGACCTGCATTTGGGGCCAAGGTTGCAAAGGTATCGATAAGGACAGCCCTGATGTTGGCTGTTGTACATATGGCGCACACATGGCCGACAAAGATGATGAGAAAAAGACCCGAACTTTCGCCAAGCAACTCACTCCTGACATTTGGCAGAACTACGAAGAAGGCCGGACAAACGGCTTCATGGAACGCGATGACGACGGCGAGAAAAAAACCCGAGCATTCAATGGTGCCTGTATTTTCCATAATCGAGGTGGCTTTGAAGGTGGCGATGGATGTGCACTACACATCCTGGCCCTGAAGGAAGGCAAGAACCCAGTTGAGACAAAGCCTTGGGTTTGTTGGCAACTTCCGATTCGTCGAACTTTTGAAGAACAAGATCGTGGCGATGGCACAAACATTGATGTAGTCGTAATTGGTGAATACAACCGTCGTGGTTGGGGCGCTGGTGGCAAAGATTTGGATTGGTATTGCAGCACGGCAACTGAAGCCCACGTTGCCAGTAAAGCGGTTTACCAATCATACGAATTTGAACTAATTACCTTGATGGGCGCTAAAGCCTACGAAATTTTGAAACAACACTGTGCCGCGCGCGAAGTTACCTTAGCTGCGGCTCGCAATACCGGAGACCGCAAGTTACTCAAGATTCTCGCTGTGCATCCTGCTGATCCAAAACCAGAACCGCGCACATAATTAACAGTCGCCGCACGCTTGTCGTACTGAAGTCGTAATCTAGGCACATGGCAAAAACACCTCGCGCATCCTTCAAGTGCACCGAATGCGGATGGACTGGCGCCAAATGGGTTGGTCGTTGTCCCGAATGTCAGGCCTGGAGTTCTGTCGTTGAAACCGGTGGGATAACGAATCGCGCTGGACTAAAAACAACTACCCAAGGCGTGGCACCAATTCAACCTGCTAGGCCGGTCTCACATATTCAAGTTGGTGAAGTCGAGCGCACACACACTGGACTAAACGAACTCGATCGGGTACTCGGTGGCGGACTAGTTGCTGGGCAGTGCGTACTACTCGCCGGTGAACCTGGCGTAGGTAAATCAACTTTACTTTTAGCTGCAGCCAATACATTTGCTGATGGAAATGGAAAACCGCGAAAAGTTCTTTATGTCTCTGGGGAAGAATCGGCTGAGCAAATTAGTATTAGGGCCCGACGAATTGGTGCGATGTCACCTAACGTACTAATCGCTGACGAAACAGATTTAGCCGTTCTGCTGGGCCACATTGAAGATGTTGACCCTGATCTATTAATTGTCGATAGCGTTCAAACAATCGCGTCGTCGGAACTTGATGGTAGAGCTGGCGGTGTTACCCAAGTTCATGAGGTAACTCAAGTTCTCACCCGCGCAGCAAAGGGTCGCCGTATGCCGCTGCTACTAATTGGGCAATCAACACGTGATAACTCTGTTGCTGGGCCACGCTCGCTTGAACATCTTGTTGACACTGTGCTCACTTTTGAAGGTGACCGTAGCACTCCCCTTCGCTTACTTCGAGCAAATAAAAATCGATACGGACCAGCGGATGAAGTTGCCTGTTTTGAACAAACAGACGATGGTCTGCAAGAAGTGAGCGACCCATCTAGTTTGTTCCGTTCAAATCGTGACGCAGCGATTCCTGGAACTTGCATCACAATCACACTCGAAGGTCGTCGGGCTTTACTAGTTGAAGTGCAATCGCTCACCACAACAAGTTCGTCCAATAATCCACTTCGCCGTACAACGGGTTTAGACAATACCCGCGCAGCAATGTTGACCGCAGTTACCGAGCGGGCAGCTCGGATCAAGCTATGGGATAAGGATGTCTACCTTGCCACGGTTGCTGGTGCAAAAGTTTCTGACCCGGGCGCCGACCTGGCAATGTGCCTTGCCCTGACATCGGCAGCACGTGATCAGGCACTTTCTGATGATCTAGTTGTTATCGGAGAGGTGGCCCTCAGCGGCGATGTTCGCCCCGTTCCTGGCTTGGCGCAACGTCTTGCCGAAGCGGCTCGCTTAGGCTTCACAACGGCAATTGTGCCAAGAGGTACCAGTAAAACCGCCAATGTACCTGGGCTTAAGTTGATTGAAGTCGCCAATCTAGCTGCGGCCATCAGCCATCTCTAACCCCTCAGTGTCGAAATCCGATGATTATCTCCAAATAGGGCATTTTGATTTTTAAGATTCAGCCCTAGACTTCTGTTGCACCCGCTTTTAGAAGGATTTTGCTGTGCCGACAAAAGAGACCATCGATACTGAAGCAATTTTGCGTTCCGTTTTAGCCCAGGTCGCACCAGGCACTGCGCTTCGTGATGGCTTAGAGCGAATCCTTCGCGGAAGCACCGGCGCGCTGATTGTGCTTGGCGAAGATAAAACCGTAAATCAAATCAGCAGTGGTGGCTTTAATGTTGAAATCGCATTCACTGCAACACGGCTGCGCGAATTAGCAAAAATGGACGGCGCCGTCCTGTGTGATCGCGAAGCAACTCGCATCATCGCCGCTGCAGTGCAATTGCTACCCGACCCATCTATTCCTACCGATGAACAAGGTACACGTCACCGCACGGCAGATCGTGTTTCCCGCCAAACCGGTCTTCCGGTTGTCAGCGTGAGTAAGTCGATGAACATCATCGCGTTGTATCTCGAAGGCCGCCGTTATGTACTTGAAGATTCAGCATCAATTTTGTCTCGAGCAAACCAGGCACTAGCAACTCTTGAACGATACAAACAGCGCCTTGATGAAGTAGCTGGTTCGCTTTCAGCACTAGAAATTGAAGACCTCGTGACAATTCGTGATGTCGCTATTGTGGCCCAGCGTCATGAAATGGTGCGGCGCATTGCAGCAGAAATTGCTAGTTATGTTGTTGAGCTTGGTACTGATGGCCGTTTGCTTTCGCTGCAGCACGACGAGCTAATTGCAGGTACAGCAGATGAACAGCGGCTCGTTATTCAGGACTATGTCCCGAACCTTACTCGTCGAAATAAAGCCGTCGAGAAAGCATTGCTTGCGATTTCGGCGCTAGATTCAGCTGGCCTACTCGACCTCGGGCAGGTTGCAGTGGCAATTGGACTTGCGGGCGACATTGATTCCCAAGATCTTGCGGTTCAACCACGTGGCTATCGCCTGATGGCTAAGGTACCAAGGCTTCCAGAAATTGTTATTGACAAACTAGTTACCCACTTCGGTGGATTGCAAAAAATCTTGGCAGCAACTGTCGAAGATTTACGCGATGTAGAAGGTGTTGGCGAGGCGCGAGCGCGAAAAATTCGAGAAAGCTTGTCTCGTTTAGCCGAATCAAGTTTGCTTGAACGCTACGTTTAACGCAGTTACTGAATCACAAATCTTGCACCAGAGCTAACAACTGCGCCGTTTCGGGCATGTGCCCAATATGCGCCATACTGCGCGTTCGCCAGAACCTGACAATTAGGTGCGGAGAGTTTGCCATTCCACAGCACATGCACAGACCAAGTTTCACCAGGAACTAAATCAACATAGTTGCTCTCGGTGCCAGCCCCGCAATGATCGGTTGACCAAACTAAAGCAGGTCCCGAAATTATTGTGACCTCGTTAGCGCCTGAACCAACATCGCGCTTACACGCATGCTTTGAAATATTTTTTACCGACATGTTGATGTCTAAGCCGGCACCGACTTTTACGACCTTTTTCTTAATCGAAACTTTTACGCTTACTTCGCTATCGCCACAGGTTCCTGGTGGCGCAACTTTGGTCGAAACTGGCGAAGCACTCTGTTGCGTAATTGGATCTACGATGTCTTCTGGTGTGGCTGAAACCGAAGGGGTTGCCGATGTTGTCGGCTTACTAGAAGCAGATGCGGATTGGACTACTGACTTAGATGGCGCAGCCACCGGAGTGCCAGTAGAACTATTTCCGCCAAAAATTGCGCGACCAAGTAAATAGAGAGTTAGTAAAACTACTACTGCAAAAACTGCTCGGCGGCGCCAATAAACCGTTTGAGGCTTTGGACCTACTGGATGCACAACACCTGACACCCTTTTACGGTATTGACTTTGCCAGTGAATCCTTTGCAGGCACACCGCATCAGGTCCAGAAAACTAAATAACTTACGGTCGAAAACTCTGCAGTAAGCCCCTCTTGGCGCCGAACATCAGATTACGAATCGAGTGAAAATTAAGTAATTTTTTTTAGACAAGCGACTCAATTTTGCCTACTGGCACGCCGCCACCAAGTACCACTTTGCGCTCGAGTGTGCGATCAACTTCTTGGGAAACGACACCAAGAACATTACGCAAAATCGACATTGCCACTGTGATCCGCGCCCGTTCAGCACCGTCGTCAATCTTGAGCGCCAATGCTCGCCCATCCCCAAGCCCGATCGCATAAACACCTTCGGCTCCGTCTTTGGCGATTGCGCCAGGTAGCCCTTGCATAAGCTTTGTTGCATCACGCCAAGTACCAGCTACATACTCGGGATACAAACGCACAGCGTTGGCGATTATCCGCTGATCATCGGTTGCAGCTGGGCCAGCGAACTGCCCAACCGAGCGGGCAAGTCCAAGTAAGGTGCTTGACATTGTGGGCGCCCCACAACCATCTACTCCAACGACTTCTACCGGTACACCTGTGCATTTTTCAATCGCTTGCTTACAGGCATGCTGCAATGGATGATCTGGGGAGCAGTAAGAATCGGTGTCCCACTTGTTCAGCACACAGGTAAGTAGCATTGCCGCATGCTTCCCACTGCAATTCATATAAATAGGTGACTTATTCACCCCTTGAATAACTAGGTCATTACGGGCCGATTCATCCAATGGAAAATCTGCTGGACACTTTAAACTTTGTGAAGTTAGCCCCGCCTGCACAAGTATTTGTCGCACGCTAGCAATCTGAAATTCTTCCCCACTATGTGAAGCGCAAGCAACGGCTAACAACTCATCGTGAAGAGGCAAACCTAGCTGCACCATAGCCAGTGTTTGCATGAACTTATTTGCCGAGCGAGGGAACATGGTTTTTTTTACATCCCCAACAGACCAGATGATTTCGCCGGCAACATCAACAACAACTGCGCTACCGTAATGCACGCCTTCGATTAAGCCGCTGCGGATTACATGTGCCAAGGGAACAGACATGAGTTCATAGTGGCACGGTCGCTAGGAATTTGCCCAATAAATCCAGCACAATGGAGTAATGCGAGCAGTAATTCAGCGGGTCAATGATGCAAGTGTCACAGTAAACGGACAGATTGTTGGGCAATTTGCTGGCCTTGGCTTAAGTGTTCTTGTGGGGGTTAGCGTTGATGACGACCTCGCAAAATGCGCGATTCTGGCGGATAAAATCTGGAAGCTACGAATCTTTGATGCGCAGCAACTGATTGCACTTGGCTACAAAATCACGGAAGATAAAAATGAGGTGGCCGCTTCTGATGCTAACTTGCCGATTTTGCTAATAAGTCAGTTCACTTTGTATGCAGATACTGCAAAGGGTCGTCGGCCAACTTGGCAGCAAGCTGCGCGCGCAGATCAAGCCGAACCGATAATTAACGAACTGGCTAGAGCATTGCGCGATTTAGGTGCACAGGTTGAAACCGGAAAATTTGGCGCTGACATGAAAATCACGCAAACTTGCGATGGGCCAATGACCATCTTGCTCGAGGTTTAGTCAGCCACAACTATTGGTGTTTGCGCAGCAGCAACTTCGCCCACTAATAATGTTGCATCAAGCGGAACATTTCGTTTTATAACTGCGAGTCCAAGTGGACCACTTTCATAGTCTTGAGTTATTGAAGTTAAGCGACCTACTTCAACGCCTTCAGAAAAAACCGGAGTACCAAGTGCAGGTAACTCATTAGTCGAACCATCGATTTGCAACTGTACTAAACGCCGAGGTGGCTTTCCTAAGTTATAAACCTTTGCCACAGTTTCCTGCCCTCGATAGCAACCTTTTTGTAAATGCACTGCAGGCGTGATTAGGCCCAATTCATGTGCAATCGTGCGAGAGTCGGTTTCAAACCCAAATCTGGCCACGCCTGCTCGAATTCGGTGAGCTTCCCAAGCCCATGTTCCAATGCGCTCATCCGCTAGTTCGTCATCGAGTAACTCGCTCGGGACAATAATTTCACTAACCTGCCAACTCGCTGGTCGATTCGGAACATATGCAACTGCTGGTTCAGGAGAAGCCAGATAAGCGGCAGGTGAATGCCAAACTGGATAAACACTCTGAACCCAACCAGGTGCACCTACGACAGCAAAGGTGTCCGATACATTTTCAATTTCAACGTCGGCGCGGAACTTCATTTTCTTTAAGTAAGGAAGGAGAGTCTCTGCATTGCCGCTTTCTATAATCAGCCAAGTTGCTACGCCATCGTCGACTAGATGCAGATCGTGTTCGATGTGACCATTCGGGGAAAGGCTGAGTGCCTGTGTACTGGTGAAAGGTTCAAGCAAATGTTGAGTTAGTAGTGCGTGCAACCATTCGTGACGATCAGGCCCGGCAACGCGGATGATTTCTCGATGCGAAAGGTCAACTCTTCCAACGCCAGCTAGCAAGTTGCGCTGTTCTTTAAAGGGATCGCCATAATGCCAAGGCACAGTGGCATCAATACTTTTATCGTCCATCATCGGGATTGCAGTCATAGTTCTATTGTCACCTAATTAGGAGTTGCTAGTTACCCACCGCTTGGCAGTCAGTAACTAAAGGAGTTTCATTCGCTCGAGGCAGTCCGAGCATTGGCCGTGAACTGAAACGTGGGCGACATCAGTTTCGAAACCTGCCTGGTCGCGTAGTAACTGGACAAACAACTCTGCGGCCTTTACCGGAATTGAATTTACTTTCGAACACGTATCGCAAACTAAATGGATGTGTGGATCTTCATCTACTGAATGGTAGGTGGGTGCGCCGTGACCAATGTGTGCGTGGTTAACAAGGCCGACTTGTTCCAGGACTTCAAGAGTGCGGTAGATAGTAGAAAGATTTACTGCGCCTGCGGTTTTTTGCACTTCCGCAAGCAAAGTCTCGGGAGTTGCATGGCGAAGTGAGTTAACCGCTTCAAGTACTAACTGGCGCTGTGGGGTAATACGAAAGCCATGCTCGCGCAAAACTTCATCCCAATCACGAGTCATGATTGACCTGCTTTCATTAACAAGAACGAGGCTTGTGAGCGCAAGGGTGATTCAGCAGTTTCTACTTCATGTACCCAGCCAAGACGACCCATCGTGTCCAACCCGTAAGTTCGAATATCCTGCGCAACGACTCCATGAGCTTCGCTAATTGGCAAGTCAACACGATTCATTATGGTGTGTGCGCGCGTAATTTTTGCATCGACCAAGCTAGTTACTTTGACTTCGCCAACCCATGTGCGGATCATTTCTTGCGCTTCGATGGTTAACTCCACTTGTAGATCTGGAAGTGGTTTCCAAATCCCAGTTTCGGTCGTAAGTTGTTGGAGGCGATCGCCTTTATCGTTAACTTCCCAAATTCGGGATAAGTGGGTTAGGAATGGTTGCCCATCGGTGACCACAGTTAATTCATGTGCCGCTTGAACGCTTTGTTCCATTCCTGGCAAATGCACCACGCCTAAACCAACCCAAGTACCAAGGAGCCAGGAAATTGGATTTACGTCGTAGTGAATTTCGGTGCTCAGCGCTGACCCTTGAAAAGTTTGTAAATTACGTATCCGGCGAACCAAGTAATTGCCACTGAAGTAGCTACCAGTAGTCCGGTATAAATGTTTTCAACCACGGTTAAAGTCTACCCTTTCTACCCTGAAAATAAATTGCGCCAGCACCCAAGGAAGTGGGCGCTGGCGCAATAAATTCAGTTATTTAATGCGGGTACCGGTTGAGCGAAGGTCTGCGCAAGCAAGGCTTACGCGTGCAGCCATACCAGCTTCCGCCAACTTGCCATAGGCACGTGGGTCGTACGCCTTCTTGTTGCCAACTTCGCCGTCAATCTTTAGTACACCGTCGTAGTTCTTGAAGAAATGATCAACAATCGGACGAGTAAATGCATACTGAGTATCGGTATCGATGTTCATCTTGATTACACCGTAATCAAGTGATTCACGGATTTCAGAAAGCAGTGAACCAGAACCACCATGGAATACCAAGTCGAGTGGCTTGTCATTACCTGGGTGCTTTGCGGCAACTGCGTCCTGAAGGTCTTTTAGAATTGACGGGGTCAAAACAACATTGCCCGGCTTGTATACGCCGTGAACATTTCCGAAGGTTGCAGCGACTAAGTAACGACCGCGTTCGCCAAGACCAAGTTTTTCAACCATCGCCAAAGCATCTTCTGGGGTCGAGTAAAGCTTTGCATCGTGCTTAGCTTCGATACCATCTTCTTCGCCACCGACAACGCCGATTTCGATTTCCAAGACGGTACGCGCAGCTACGCACTTATCCAACATCTCATTGGCGATGTCTAAGTTTTCTTCGAGACTTACGGCTGATCCGTCCCACATGTGTGACTGGAATAACGGCTCAAGGCCTTTAGCCACGCGCTCTGCTGAAATTGCAACTAGTGGACGCATGAAGCCTTCAAGCTTTTCAGCTGGGCAATGGTCGGTGTGCAATGCAATGTTCACGTTGTAGTGCTTGGCGATTGAATGAGCGAACTCGGCAAGGGAAGCTGCGCCAGCAACCATGTCCTTAACTAGTTGGCCAGATGCGAATTCCGCGCCGCCCCAAGAAACCTGAACGATGCCGTCAGATTCTGCTTCAGCGAAACCACGAATTGCGGCGACGATTGACTGGGATGATGTGCAGTTAATTGCAGGGTAAGCGAACGCGCCAGCTTTTGCGCGATCAAGCATTTCGTTATAAACCTCGGGTGATGCAATAGGCATACGTGTCTTGGCTCCTTGGGATTGTGGAAGGGCTTGTGGGCGACGCTGCCCGCCTGCCTATTCTGTCACGAGTAGGCTCAGAGTGTGGAAACCACCTCTGTTGTAGCGCAATTATTCAGTGTTCATAGCCAGTTTGTGCAGACAAGTCTGCTAAATCCCGATGATTTGCTGACAAAACTGGGGTCGATGGCATTTATTGCAGTGCTAGCAATCATATTCACTGAGTGCGGAATCTTGCTTGGCTTAATCTTGCCTGGCGATTCGCTGCTATTTATTACGGGCATGTTCATTGCCTCCGAACAGATCAAAGTGAACATCTGGCTGGCAATTGCTTTGATTGCTATCGCTGCAATCGTTGGCAACTTAGTTGGCTTCTGGCTCGGCCGAAAGATGGGCCCACCACTATTTCGTCGGCCTAATTCACGGATCTTCAAACAGGAGTACGTGGAACGAACCCACAATTTTTTCGACAAACATGGAGCCAGGGCAATTATCTTGGCTCGCTTCGTCCCAATCGTTCGCACACTAATCACTGCCACTGCGGGAATAGCCGGTATGCCATTTCGAATATTCGCAGTAAACAGCGCAATTGGTGGCGTACTTTGGGCTGGCCTACTAACTGGAGCCGGCTACAAACTGGGCCACAACGAAACAATTAAGAGCCACATTGAATTATTCACACTAGGTATTGTGATTTTAAGTTTGATTCCAGTCGGATTCGAATTTATGAAAGCGCGTAAACATAATGCGCAGAATCTGCTTTAGTTAGCAAAATAATTGATTAATGCGGTTCTAATTACTTTTCATTAATTAGTGCATGCCGCTATAAAGGCATTATTAATTTAATTACCAACAATTAGATAATTGATTGGCTAAAGGCCAAGATCGCTCAATTGGTAGGCAGCGAAGTAAGGCAACTCGGCGGCTTCAATCATTGGCGCCGCTCCACGTTCAACTATTACGGCAACTGCAACAACGTTTGCGCCTGCTTCACGAAGTGCTTCAACTGCGGTCATAACTGACCCACCTGTTGTGCTGGTGTCTTCCACGGCGACAACATTGCGACCAGCAACATCTGGGCCTTCAATACGGCGTTGAAGTCCATGTGCTTTCTCGGCTTTGCGCACAACAAAAGCATCTAACTTACGGCCTTGGTTAGCCGCAGCATGCAACATCGCAGTGGCAACTGGATCTGCGCCAAGCGTTAAGCCACCCACAGCGTCAAACTCAAGCTCTGCAAGTAGGTCGAGCATAACTTTGCCAACAAGTGGCGCCGCAGTTGAATCTAAAGTGACTCGGCGAAGATCAACATAATAATCAGCTTCTTTCCCACTGGACAAAATAACTTTGCCGTGGACTACAGCTTTATCGAGAATTTCCTGACGTAATGCATCGCGATCTGACATGGCTCTACCTTATTGTTTAGGGCTGCAGACTTGGTAACCGCCCTAATAAACGAAGGATCTAAGTTATGAAACCAAGGTTCCAGCGAAAACTTGCCAAGCCAATAGAGATTTAGCTACCAAACTCAGCACGATGTAAGTGCGCTCGCCAGTTAGGTAATTAGCCCAACGGCCATTACCGCGATATTGCAAGAGCTGAACAACTGCAAAAACGTTAAAGAAAACAAAAAGAGAAAAGACGATGCCATACACAAATGTTGGTGGCTTACTTGCAACTGTTGCGCCTGGCGCAAGCACATAGATTGCAATCGCAAGCCAAGGCACAATACCTGCGATGCATCCGAATATAAATGGAAGCCAACCGCCATTTTTTGGCTGCTCATATTTTTCCTGCAACCAGCCAAACAAAATCATTGATGCATTCACGCCAAAGATTGCAAGTAATGCAGTGACATCGGTTATGCCACAGATCTCTGCAATCAGCACAATCATTACCGACGAACTGATTGAGTACTCGACCCAGCGGAAGTAATTGTGTTTCGCTAACAATCCATCGCTGTAGCGGTTGAAGAAGGGCGGACTAATGACGACAAAATGCGCAACAGCCGAAAGTGCCAGAAAGATAGCCACAGCCAAGCCGACCTTAGTACTAAAAAGTGTGACCGGCTCTGCATAAGTAGTCCCAGGTGGACCTGACATGTATTTTGCGGTCACTGGTAATGCAAAGTCATTAGCAAGAGCTAAAACAGCAATCAACTGAGCCAAGTGAAATAGGCCTGCAATTAAGTTAAAGCTGCGTAATTTTTTGATGGCTTGGGTATCTGAATTCATATTTGGAGTTTAGTTTCTTCGGACGCAATTACTGAGGTAATTACTGTTTCGGCAGTGGCAACAAACGTCTTTATCCTCGGGCATGGCACAGTAGAGACATGGCAACAATCGCTTTCTGCCCAACACTGACCGACGTGAATCCGTATGCCCACGCGTTTGCCTTGCCGACTGCGCCTTATGTCGTTACCCCACCACAAAGTGGTACCAGATGGGTTACCCATGTTGCCTCGCAATTAGCTGGAACTGCCGATGCACTGGTTTTAGTATTTTTCGGACCGGCAAGCGTGCACGCTCCGGCTTTGGGCTTTAGTCGAAAAGCGCTTCGCTCCCCTGCGGTTGGTTATGTCCTGGTAGACCCAGAGATGCCAACTATCGGGGGCGAATACGGAGACTGGCCCGATGCCGAAGTAACAGTCGTGCTCACCTCAGATGCGCCAGAGTACGCACGCGATGCAGCGCGACAAGCACAACTGCGCGGTTGGAAAGTTAGTAGCGAACCGCTAGAAAAGCTTCTTACTTAATCACGGCGTAATTGGCGTGTCTGATCCGGCCAATTCATCTTTGATGAAACCAGCGCAGGTTAAACCCAACTAGCAGAATTAGTCGCGGTATTTGCGTTCGAGCGTTGATAAAACTCGCACAAGTGGTCGCGGTAAATACTGAGCGACCAGCCCAAGCGTTTTGTATTGCACTCCTGGAACGCTTACTGGCTTTGCAGCAGCGAAATCGGTTAAGGCAACCTGCACAACATCGTGAGCATCAAGCCACATTAATTCAGGAATCGTGTCAGTATTCATGCCGGCTCGCTGTTGGAACTCTGTTCGAGTGAAGCCAGGACATAATGCCATCACATGCGCCCCACTATCACGCAATTGCATCGCAAGTGATTCACTAAAAGTAGTTACATATGATTTAGCCGCGCTGTAAGTTCCACTAGAGAGCCAGCCAGCGACGGAACTAACGTTGATAATTCCACCGAAATCGCGTTCAACTAATCCAGGCAAGGCGGCATGTGAAATGCGCATAACCGCAGTGACTAGCACATCTAACAGTTGCTGTTCTTCAGTAAGAGTTCCGCCAATAAATGCAGATGCTAATCCGTAACCAGCATTGTTAACAACAAGAGCGATGTCGGCGCCAGTGGCACGCTGGGCCACCAAATCAATTTGATCTCGGTCGGCTAAATCAGCAACCAGAATTTCAACATTTGCGCCGGCTTCTTCACGAAGATCTTGCGCCACTGATTCAAGCCGCGCCAAATCACGTCCGCTAATAACTAGGTCCATACCCCGATGTGCCAGCACTTCAGCAAATGCTCGCCCTATTCCAGAAGTTGCTCCCGTAACTAGCGCGGTACGCCCAACAAATGTTTCGCTCATTGTTCTATCTTGCCAGTAGAAACTGACCTCGCGATGCGCACTAACGGCGATTTTCACGCCAAAACACAAGTGCGGTTGATGGGCCGATTTGGGCCCGCAGCTCACTTACCTCGCGAAGTGCGATCTCAAGTTGATGTTCCAAATCCATAATGCGTACGATGCCGGTCAAGGTAACACCTGCTGCAGAAAGTCGAGCTACTTCGCGCAAGCGCAGAATATCTTTTGCCGAGTACAACCGATTGCGCCCAACTGTGCGATCGGGCGAAACAAGACCGAGGCGGTCGTACTGTCGTAAAGTTTGCGCATGCAATCCAGCTAATTGTGCGGCAACAGTAATGCCAAAAACTGGTACATCTTCATGAATTTCGTAATCACTCATGATGCACTCGCTTGCGTACTCTTCTCGGCTGACTTTTGGCCAGACTTCGGTGCAGCCTCAATAATTCCAGCCTGCTTCATTAAATCAGCGCGCGGATCAAAATCGGTTGTAGCCTCGGCGAAAGCGCTAAGAGCTGCTTTGGCTTGGTCGGTTAATTCCGCTGGCGTAACAATTTCTAAAGTTACGACTAAGTCACTGGCTTTACCATCAGTGTGAGTTACGCCTTTGCCACGCGCTCGCACTTTGGTTCCCGACTTGGTACCTGCAGTGATCTTCAAAGTCACAGTTGTGCCATCAAGTGTTGGAACTTTCACTTGACCACCAAGGGCTGCTTCAGTGATTGTGATTGGCACCGTAACCGTTAAGGATTTGCCATCGTGACCAAAAACTGGATGTTTCTGCACTTTAACCACCACATACAAATCGCCACTAGGTGCGCCCGGTTGGCCAGGACCACCTTTACCTTTCAACCGGATCCGAGCGCCGTTGGCTACTCCAGCAGGAATTCGGGCATTGATGGAGCCATTGGATCCGCGTACCGAAACTGCCCCACCGCGCATCGCAGTATCAAAAGTGATAGTTG
>Ga0194055_10000332_pt1 | contig 37491 bp, 30 predicted proteins | sample SepL449m_MetaG_FD_155482 | JGI IMG/M metagenome (GOLD analysis project Ga0194055, IMG submission 155482) | Anoxic zone freshwater microbial communities from boreal shield lake in IISD Experimental Lakes Area, Ontario, Canada - Sep2016-L442-9m | ecosystem: Environmental > Aquatic > Freshwater >... | reverse complement strand
GTCCGGTTGATCGGTCACGATCTGCACCTTTCATTGGAGTGGTGCTTCACATCATGGACCTCAAAAGCGCCGAAGTACGTCAGGCCACAGTCATTAGGTTCCAAAGTCACATAGACCTAGGCGTAAGCCACTGCTAAGCAACTAGTCCTTGATCTGACACAGCACGGCTCCAGCCGAGACAGTCGCGCCGACTTCGGCGGCAAGCCCAGTGATCGTTCCTGCCTTGTGTGCGTTCAGCGGCTGTTCCATTTTCATAGCTTCAAGGACAACAATCAGGTCGCCAACCTCAACCGTGGCACCTTCTTCAACAGCTAATTTGACGATGGTTCCCTGCATAGGTGAAGTCAACGAGTCACCGCTGGCTGCCGCACTGGCCTTCTTACTACCGGCTCGCTTGGTTGGCTTCTTCGAGGAACCACCAGAGTTGCCTGCACCCCCAAGACTTAAGCCGGCCGGAACCACAACCTCAACGCGCTTGCCGCCCACCTCAACAGTGAGCGCTTGACGCTGACCATCCTCAGGAGCCTGCGCAATAGTTCCGCTGTAGGCCGGGATTTCATTGTTGAACTCAGTTTCAATCCAACGAGTGTGAACCTTGAATGAATCCTCAGGATTGTCAGGGGCAAAATCTGGCTCGCGAACCACGACGCTGTGGAAGGTCAGGGCAGTAGGAATTCCATCAATCACAAATTCATCTAATGCTCGACGTGAGCGCTCAAGTGCTTGTTGACGAGTTGTCCCAGTGACAATCAATTTGGCCAGAAGTGAGTCGAAGTTTCCGCCGATCACATCACCTTGGATAAACCCTGCATCCAGGCGAACTCCAGGGCCACTGGGTGGCTCCCAGGAAACCAGAACGCCAGGAGCGGGCAGGAAGTTACGGCCCGGATCTTCGCCGTTAATGCGGAACTCGAAGGAGTGGCCGGTAACTGCTGGATCCTCGTATCCCAACACTTCACCATCGGCGATGCGGAATTGCTCGCGCACAAGGTCCAGGCCAGTGACTTCTTCACTGACTGGGTGTTCAACCTGCAAACGCGTATTAACTTCAAGGAAGGAAATGGTGCCGTCTTGTCCGACGAGGAATTCGCAAGTGCCGGCTCCGAAGTAGCCCGCTTCAGCAATGATGGCTTTCGATGCGCGATACAGCTCAGCATTTTGCTCATCACTAAGGAATGGGGCGGGAGCTTCTTCAACGAGTTTTTGGTGGCGACGTTGTAAGGAGCAGTCACGGGTTGAAACCACCACGACGTTTCCGTGCTGATCGGCAAGAACCTGAGTCTCAACATGCCGTGGTCGGTCAAGGTAACGCTCAACAAAGCATTCCCCGCGACCGAAAGCTGCAACGGCCTCACGCACAGCTGATTCAAAAAGTTCGGGAATTTCCTCAATGGTCCATGCGACCTTTAGACCACGACCGCCACCGCCGAAGGCAGCCTTGATCGCGATAGGTAAACCGTGTTCCTTCGCAAAGGCAACAACTTCGTCCGCATTTTCAACCGGATCGGCAGTGCCAGCAACTAACGGAGCACCAGCCCGCTGTGCAATGTGACGAGCTTTAACCTTGTCACCCAGCGAGTCGATAGCGCTAGGCGGAGGGCCAATCCAGGTCAGTCCGGCATCAATAACTGCTTGGGCAAAGGCCGCGTTTTCGCTCAAGAACCCATAGCCAGGGTGGACGGCATCGGCACCGCTTTGCTGGGCAACAGCAAGCAACTTGTCGATCACTAGGTACGTCTCAGCTGCAGTTGATCCGCCGAGCGAATATGCCTCATCGGCAGCCTTGACGTGTTGGGCATCGCGATCCGAATCCGCGTACACGGCCACACTGGTCAGGCCAGCGTCGCGACAGGCGCGCGCTACTCGAATCGCAATTTCACCGCGGTTGGCAATGAGGACCTTGCGCACGTTTAAACCCTTCAATTCAGTCGACTCGGACTTATGCGCCGTAGCGCCTGCTCAGTCTAGGCAACTGATTGAGGCCTCAGGGGTAGACCCTCAGGTATTTCTCAGTGCCGTTCTTCAGGGGGTCAGACGCTGGCTTGGGTCCACAAATCAGTCCAGCGAACGCCCAATTCCCGCATTAGCCGTCGTAGCAGTGGCAACGACAGGCCGATCACATTTGACGGGTCTCCAACAATGCTGTCAATGAACGGGGCGCTGAGCGCATCAAGGGTGAACCCGCCAGCAACATTGAGCGATTCTCCCGTTGCAAGGTAGTTCAAAACCTCATCGTCGTCAGGGGTGCCAAAGTTAACCGCCGTTGAGGCGACATCATGCACCCAGACTTGACCTTGAATATCTATGACGGTGTGCCCGGTATGCAAAGTGCCGGTACGTCCGCGCATGGCTTGCCAACGGCGGGCAGCTTCTTCAAGATCTGCTGGCTTGCCAAATATCTGCCCGTCAAGTTCAAGCAAACTATCGCAACCGACAACGTAGGTTCTTCGCTGATCGCTGGCATCCATCAGCTGTGCAACGGCTTGCGCCTTTGCCTGCGAAAGCGATAACGCGACCGTGGTGGGCAACGGACTTGGCCCAAGACTTGCCACATGTGCGGCCTCGTCCACTCCGCTGACCAAGGTCGAGTGCGCAATGCCACTTGCACTCAGTAGCCGCGAACGTGCGCTTGATGCACTGGCCAAAATTATGCGCTTCATGATTACCCTTAGAACCGCGCCGCAGTACGCCAAGCATTCGGGCCTGGACTAACAGGTGTGCGAACCCGGCTACTGGGGTGGTTCCACTTTGATTGGGTCGCATGAGCACTTGTATCTGAGGTACTTGATGCACTCATCAACACAGCGATGACCGCAGCCAGTTCCTCTGGGCTGGGGTTTCCAGCGCGCACAGCAATATCAAATGAGCTCGTCATTACAGTGGAATGTTCCCGTGCTTGCGTGGTGGCATCGAGGCCCGCTTGGTACTTAACGCTCGCAGCGCAGTGGTAACTCGAGCACGGGTTTCAGAGGGCAAAATGACTTCGTCAACGTAGCCGCGCTCGCAGGCCACATATGGGTTACACAGCATGTCTTCATAGTCATTTTGAAGTTCAGTTCGTCGCTGCGCTGGATCCTTCGCGTCGGCTAGCTCCTTGCGATACAAAATGTTCACCGCGCCTTGAGCTCCCATCACCGCAATTTGTGCTGTTGGCCAAGCCAAGTTGATGTCAGCGCCTAGGTGCTTGGATCCCATAACGTCGTAAGCGCCTCCGTAGGCCTTACGGGTAATGACGGTAACCAGTGGAACCGTTGCTTCCGCGTAGGCATAAATCAATTTCGCGCCACGACGAATAATTCCGTTCCATTCTTGATCAGCACCGGGCAAGAATCCCGGTACGTCAACGAAGGTGACAACGGGAACATTAAATGCATCGCAGGTTCGAACAAATCGAGCCGCTTTTTCCGAGGCATCAATATCAAGGCAGCCAGCAAACTGCATAGGTTGGTTGGCGACAATTCCGACAACGTTACCTTCAACGCGGCCAAATCCGATGACGATGTTAGGTGCAAACAGCGCCTGCACCTCGAGGAAGTCACCCTCATCAACTACGTGCTCAATGACAGTGCGAATGTCATAGGGCTGGTTGGCTGAATCGGGAATCAACGTGTCAAGTTCGCGATCCTCATCACTAATTGCCAGGTCGGCCTGTTCGGGGTAGGCCGGTGGATCGGAGAGATTGTTTGACGGAAGGTGAGCCAGCAGCGACTTGGCGTAGTCGATGGCGTCTTCTTCGTCGGCGGCGAAGTAGTGAGCATTACCTGACTTGGTGTTGTGGGTTCGTGCGCCACCAAGTTCTTCCATCTCAACGTCTTCCCCGGTCACAGTTTTGATGACCTCAGGTCCGGTGATAAACATGTGGGAGGTTTGGTCAACCATGATGGTGAAGTCGGTGATGGCCGGGGAGTAAACGGCGCCACCTGCACACGGTCCAAGGATTAACGAGATTTGAGGAATGACTCCTGAGGCATGAACATTGCGCTTGAAAATTTCGGCGTAAAGACCAAGAGCTACAACGCCTTCTTGAATGCGTGCGCCACCAGAGTCGTTGATTCCGATCATGGGGCAGCCGGTCTTGAGGGCAAAGTCCATGACTTTGACGATCTTTTCGCCGAAGACTTCGCCCAAAGATCCACCAAAGACTGTGAAGTCTTGTGAGAACACCGCAACCGGACGGCCGTCTACAGTTCCGTATCCGGTGACTACACCATCGCCGTAGGGGCGATTGTTTTCTTGGCCGAAGTTGGTTGAGCGGTGCCGTGCCAATTCATCAAATTCGACAAATGAGCCTTCATCGAGAAGTAGGTCGATGCGCTCTCGAGCGGTCTTCTTTCCGCGGGCATGTTGCTTCTCAACGGATGCTTGAGAAGCGGCGTGGGTGGCTTGGTAGCGCCGGCCCTCAAGGTCGGCGATCTTGCCGGCCGTGGTGTGGATGTCGATCTCGGCAGGGTTGCCCGCCTGAGCCTTTGCCATGAGTCCTCCAAGCACGCGAAACAATTCATCCGTAGCCTAGCCACGTGGACATCATCCTTCCTAAGCCGTGGCACAAGCTGGTCGAGGTTTCGCAGACTGGCTCAACTCAAGCCGACCTGGTCGGCCACGCGCAGGCTGGAGCGCAGTCAGGTCTTGTTTTGCTGGCACACGAACAGGTGCAGGGCAGAGGTCGGCTCGAGCGTGCGTGGGAAAGCCCCGCCGGTCAAGGTCTCTGGTTTTCCCTCTTGTTGAGATCGCCGCGAGCAGTTGCAGATCTTGGCATCGTGCCACTGCTGACCGCTGTTGCCATTGCCCAGGCCCTAGCGGACGAGTTTGGTTTGTCGGCTTCGGTCAAATGGCCCAACGACATCTTGATCAACCAAAAAAAGCTCTCCGGCATATTGGCTAATCACTGCCCTCCCGATGCCTTAATCATCGGGGTAGGCATCAACACGATGATGTCGCAGCCGCCGATTGACATGGCAACCTCACTCTTACTTGAAGATGCCATTGGGTCAGACCAAGACGTGCCACATTTCTTTACCACTGTGTTGGCGAGCATTGGGTCAATGCTGTCTGACTTAGCGGTTGATCAGCCATGGCCATTGGATGTGTTGGATCCTTACCGAAGGTTGAGTTCAACTCTTGGCAGCACGGTTGATGTGACCTTGCCATCGGGGCAGGTACTCACAGGCCAAGCCGTAGATATCGAACCCACTGGGGCACTTGTGGTCAGCACGAGTGCTGGGCAGCGGGTCTGCGTGACCGCTGGGGACGTTGTTCAGGTTCGCTAACGCGTAGTCGGGTTGGGGTTGGCGGGTCGGTAGGCGAGCCCATGGCCAGCATGGAACGATGAAGCATGACCTATCCAGCCAAGTTGCTCGGTGATGGCGAGAGCATCGCGTTTGAGATGAGACCACATTGGCGCTCCTTGATCGTGCCTGCCGTGGTCTTAATCCTTACCGTCGCCGGAGCTTCGTTCTTGTTGTCCACCTTTAATGGCTCGGGGTTTCTAGCTCGCCTAGTTGGTGGTATCACGTGGGTCTCGGCCGTGGTGTTGATCCTCGGCTGGTGCCTCAGACCGTTCTTGAATTGGTTTACAACAGATTATGTCTTCACCAATCGCCGAATCATTGTGCGCACTGGTTTGTTTCGTCGGATCGGTCGCGATATGCCGCTCTCCCGAGTTAACAACGTCACCTTCGATAAGACGGTAACTGAGCGGATATTGAATTGCGGCACATTAAGCGTCCAATCGGCCGCCGAACAAGGGTCATTAATCATCGCCAGCGTTCCAGATGTTGAAAACATTCAACGCGAGGTGTATCGCTTGTACGAAGCAGATGATCTGCGCCGTCGCTCGGCTGGGCCCGGTGCGCCAAGTGATGGCTCCTAAGCCAGCGAAGGATTAGTCGTGGATTCCGATCTTGCTCGTTCGCGGTTGCGTAGCGTCGCACGATTGTCGCGAGTCCTCTCGGAACCACGAGAGATGTCAGAACTCTTAGAAACGGCTGCCAACGAAGTTCGGTTCGCCCTAGGTGCATCCTCAGTTGCCATAGGCCACCTTGAGCGGGACCGCGGAGTCATTGCGATGCTGATCAATGTGGGCGCGTTGGCTGATTGGGAGCAGGCCCAGCCCACTGAACTCACCTCGACGCTGCAGGAACTTCCTATGGTGGATCTGCTTGCCCACGATGCGGCTGGGCACGTCCTTAACATCAATGATCCGCAGGCCGATCCTGAAGCCATTCGCCACTTGACTGTTCGCGGGAAGGCCTGTGCTCTCGTCATCCCCATTTTGCTTGATGGCCGAATTTGGGGCCAAGTCTTTGCCACCCGCGCCGTAGGTGAAGCAGTTTTTGAAGATGCCGATATCGAACTTGGTGAGGCACTGTCCGCCGTATTGGCATCGGGTTTAGCTCAGGCAGAGCGTTTTTCACGGGTTGAACATTTGGTCTATTCCGATCCGTTAACCGGCCTTGCCAATCGGCGAGCTATTGATCTGGCCCTTGAGCGAGCGTTGGTGGAATACCAAGTCACGGATATACCGGTGTCGGTGGTGATGGCAGATGTCAACGGTTTGAAATTTGCTAACGATAATGAAGGCCATCAAGCAGGGGACCGCCTCATTCGCGCATGCGCTGACGCAATTTCACAATCAGCAGGGCGAGTGCCGCGCTCACTGGCCGGTCGAATCGGTGGCGATGAATTTGCCATCATCCTTCCGGGCTTAGCATTAGAAGAAGCAGAACCCTTTGCTAACTCAATTTTGAACGCGCTAGAAAAATCAATGTACCCAGGTGGTTTGGCGATTGGGGTGTCATCAACCTCGGCCCCCGGAGTTAGTGGTGAAGTAACCTCGCGTCGGCTTTTGGGATGGGCTGATGAGGCCCAGTATGCGGCAAAGCGGGAAGGGTCGAGTCGCGTCCTGCTGGCTGGCCGTGACACTCCCTTGACTGAACCCATCGAGCGGCGCAGGCGTAGGCGCTCTGGTCCTGTTTGGGCAACAAATGCTGAGCGGGCAAATAACGCACTCGAAGCTGGTCTTCGCGTCTTGGTCATGTCAGCACAACTAAGCCCTATTGATCGACTTGTTGCGGTCATTGATGCGGCTGCCGATGTGATCGGCGCAGTGGGTTGGGTTGTATCAATCATTGATGGGGGCACCACTCGTGCCGTTGCATTTTCAACGGTGCGTGATGGATTAGACGTCACCAGCGGTCAAGACCTCACCAACGACCCGACGTGGTGGGAGGCGGCCAGCGGCGTGGGTGTCTTGGTGCGCGCTGACGATGAGACCGCTGACTTGGCTCGGGTGAGGGGCTGTTCGACAGTGGCCGCAGCCGTGAGTGGATCTTGGCTAGTGGAGGTCCTTGGTGATACCGATGACCACCTTGTGGGAGTTTCAGCCACCTTGCGAGCCCTTTTGGGATCGGCTCTTGCCGGATAGGTCTAAGTTGGACATATGGGACGTGTCCTGCTCGTTGAAGATGATGTAGCTATTGCTGCACCGCTTGCACGCGCGCTCGAACGTGAAGGTCATGAGGTCCAACTAGCGCAGCTCGGGCAAGAGGCCATTGACAGCATGCGCAAAGGAAAACAGGACCTTCTAATTCTTGATCTTGGCCTTCCAGATATTGATGGGCTAGAGGTTTGCCGGACAATTCGAGCCAGCGATCCACGGTTGCCTATTTTGATTTTGACAGCCCGTGGCTCTGAGATGGATGTGGTTGTGGGGCTTGAGATGGGTGCTGATGACTACGTGTCAAAGCCGTTCCGGGCCAAGGAATTGATGGCCCGAATTCGCTCCCTGCTTCGTCGGGGTCAAGTCGACCACGCCAATACCCTGCGCGTGCAAGATGTGATCCTTGATGCCGATGCACGTAAGGCATTTGTTGGGGATCGTGAACTTAATCTCAGCCGGATGGAATTTGATCTCCTGCACGCGCTCATGAAGGAACATGGCAACACCATTGCGCGGGAGAGATTGATGCGTGAGGTGTGGCACACGCACTGGTACGGGTCGAGTAAGACTTTAGATATGCATGTGTCGTGGTTGCGACGCAAGTTAGGCGACTCGGCATCGGATTCCCGCTACATCTCAACGGTGCGCGGTGTTGGTCTGCGCTTCGAAACCCATCCTGGGAACTGACGTGCGCCGTCGAATAATCGTTGCAATTGTGACAACTGTGTTTGCCACGGCTTTGATAATCGCTATTCCCTTGCTCTCGTTTTCAAGCCTTGGGATCAGGTCTAGGGCCAACACCATTGCCCAACAGGAAGCCCAAGATGCGCTGAGGGTCGTTCAATATCGTCAGTCTCAAGGCCTTAGTAATGATGCCGCCTCGTTGGCGCCGTATTTCCCGCAAAACCGGCTCACAGTGATCACTGAACCTGACGGCACAACGGAGAGTTTTGGGGCACAACCATCGGGTCCGGTAGTTACTGGGGTAAGTGAACAGGCCGGCTTTCGATCGGTGATTACTCAACCAATCGATTCAGTGGTTTCACTGACAAAGGTGGCGCTGAACATCATCGTCATCATTGGTCTTGCCATGTTGGTGGCATTCCTGGTTGCACTTCGGCGCTCTCGCACATTGACCTCAGTGCTGGACACGCTTGCAGATGATGCGGCCCGCATTGGAAGTGGTGACTTGCGCCCGGCAAGGCGGTATGGGATGGCCGACCTTGATCAAATCGCCGACAGTTTGGATGCTAGTTCTGAGCGAGTTGCATCAATGGCCCAAACCGATCGCCGGCTCGTTGCCGATGTGACCCATCAAATTCGCACGCCGCTGACCGCCATCGAACTTCAACTCGATGAGGTGTTGCAGGCCATTGATCGGGTGGATCTGGATTCGGCGCGAGCTGGAATTTCCACCGCTCATGAGCAAGTCGATCGCCTTCAGTCTGTGGTCGTGGATTTGTTAGCCGTTAGTAAGAACCTTGATGTGGCGTCAACCGATGTGAACCTTCGCGAAGTTTTGATGCAACAAGAAGCCGAATGGGCGCCAATTTTTTCCAAGCACGCAACCTCGGGGCGTCAGCTCTCGATCGTGCATTCAGACATTGTTGTCTCTGGACTACTTGGCCCACTCCAGCAGATCTTGGCCACCCTGATTGATAACGCATTGGTTCATGGCGAGGGAACAGTGAAGGTAAGTGTTCGAGATTCGGCTGGCCTAGCCGTTGTTGACGTGCAAGACGAAGGTCATTCGATTTCTGCCGACCTTCGAAGTTCCCTGTTCGAACGTCGGGTCACTGGGGGCGAAGGCACCGGCCTGGGATTGTCGGTAGCTCGAGCACTGGCTGAACACCTTGGTGGGCGACTCGAGTTGGTCTCAACTGAGCCCACAAAGTTTGCTCTCTTCCTGGTGCAACGGGACAAAGATGGTCAAGAACTTGATTCTCTAACTCAGGCCGTGGTGGCCGAAGGCGATCCTGGCGAGCTTTCTTCACCAAGGGCAGCCTCGAGTGTCTCGGGGAAGACCCAACGTCGGTAGGCGTAAAACCGGAAAGCAGTTCCCAGTAGCAGTCCAATGACGTTCGCAGAAATATTGTCGGCAAGAGCTGAGGTAAATCCAAGTTTGTAGTGACTGATCCACAGCACACCTTCGGCAATGACCAGTGCAACTCCATTGAAGGCGAAGAATAAGACATATTCACGGCGAAAACTTGTTCGCTCCCGATCGCCCCATGTCCAGTGCCTGTTCGCAAAATAGGCAAACGTCATACCAAGTAGGGCGGCGATAGCTTTGGCAGTTAAAGGATGTGAAAAAAGCGGTCCTTGACCACCCGTCCCGGCGTAGCGCAAGAGATTGAAAGTTCCAACGTCGATAACAAATGCAAAAGCGCCGACAACGCCGAATTTTGCTAGTTCATGTATGAGGTGTGCGAAGCGTTGATACAAAGCCCTCATGGACAACAGGTTACCTGCTCCACACGCAGAGTTGGCCTAGCCGACCGGTAGGATTAGCCAGTGAGTTTCCCAGTGGTTGGCATGGTCGGCGGCGGGCAATTAGCCCGCATGTGCGCGCAAGCAGCGATCGGGCTTGGCGTTGGTTTCGAAGTTCTAGCCTTAGATGCTGACGAATCGGCCGCCCAGGTGGTGCGGTCAGCCTTTATCGGGGATCACAACAAATATGAGGACTTGCTTGCCTTTGCGCGTGGGTGCGATGTCCTGACCTTTGATCATGAACATGTGCCAACGCGCCATTTAGATGCCCTTGTGGCTGAGGGAATTCTGGTCCGACCAGGACCTGCTGCGCTGATCAATGCACAAGACAAGCTTGAAATGCGAAAAACTTTGTCCGCTGCTGGTATCCCTTGCCCTGCTTGGCGCGAAGTGGCTAGCGCTAGCGATGTTGCTGAATTTGCGCAGACCTGCGGTTGGCCGGTTGTCCTGAAAACTGCACGTGGTGGATACGACGGCAAAGGTGTTCTCATCGTCCGTGATCAAGTCCAAGCCCAAGAGCTGATGGCCGGCTCAAACGGACAATGGCTGGCCGAACAATATGTCGATTTCAGTTGCGAGCTGGCTGTTCAAGTTGCTCGCTCTCCCCATGGACAAGCAGCGGTGTACCCAGTGGTGCAAACCACCCAGCGTGATGGCGTATGTCGTGAAGTTATCGCTCCCGCTCCCATTGATGAGGATCTAGCGCTGGCTGCTCAGGCCATCGCGTTGAGAATCGCACAGGTCATTGAAGTCACTGGGATGCTCGCCGTGGAAATGTTTTTAACCGACCAGGGAGTCTTAGTTAATGAATTGGCGATGCGCCCACACAACAGCGGTCACTGGAGCATTGATGGCGCGGTAACCAGCCAATTTGAACAGCACCTTCGGGCGGTCTTAGACCTGCCTCTTGGTTCGACAGCAGCTGTTGCTCCTTACGCGGTGATGGTCAACGTTCTTGGTGGCGATCACCCAGACATGTACAAGGCGTATTTGCACTGCATGGCCCATGACCCCGGCTTGAAGATCCATATGTACGGCAAAGCAGTTCGTCCTGGCCGTAAGGTCGGACATGTCACCGTTATTGGCGATGATCTTGACGATCTGCTTGAGCGTGGGCGGCATGCTGCCGCTTACTTAACTGGTGAAATTACGCAGTAGAGGTACTCGATGGGAGATGCAATGAGCCAGCAGGCACCAATTGTTGGACTAGTAATGGGCAGCGATTCTGACTGGCCGGTGATGCAAGCTGCCGCTGATGCCCTCGATGAATTTTCCGTGCCGTATGAAGCAGATGTTGTCTCGGCTCATCGCATGCCAGCGGAGATGATTGAGTACGGCCGAACGGCAGCCGATCGCGGACTTGCGGTCATCATCGCTGGAGCCGGTGGTGCGGCTCATTTGCCTGGCATGTTGGCCGCCGTCACACCCATTCCAGTCATCGGTGTTCCAGTTTCGCTAAAAAATCTCGATGGACTTGATTCCTTACTCTCCATTGTGCAGATGCCGGCGGGTGTCCCTGTCGCAACAGTTGCCGTTGACAATGCCCGCAATGCTGGCTTGCTGGCTGTTCGCATCCTTGGTGTTGCCGATGAATCGTTGCGCACAGCGATGGTGAAGTTTCAAGCCGAATTGAACGCGGTGGCCAAGTCTAAGGGTGAAAACCTGCGTCGCTAAGAAAGCGTTCCGCGGCCCAAGCTGTGGATGGTCCACCCAGAATCGGCCCAGAGTTGGCGATCAAGAACATTTCGCCCGTCTATCATGATGGGCTGTGCCACTAGATCCTTAAGCGTCAGCGGATCTAAAGACCGGAATTCGTTCCATTCAGTCAGAAGTAAAACCACCTCGGCTCCAGAAACTGCTTCTTGGGTTGAGTCAGCGTAAGTGGCACTGGGAAGTCGTTGTGCGGCCGTGCTGTTTGCCTGCGGATCGTAAATCGTGACGATAGCGCCAAGCTCTTGAAGTTCGCGGGCAACATCAAGGGCCGGTGAATCTCGTACATCATCGCTGTCAGGCTTAAATGCGGCACCAAGAACAGCGGCCTTCTTATCCTTCAGTGAGCCTGCACACAAAGTTAGTGCTGCGGCGACCGCGCGGGTTCGGCATCGTTGGTTGATGGCATCAACATCATCGAGGAAACTCAGCGCATCACCGACTCCAAGCTCACTGGCACGGGCTCGGAAAGCGCGAATATCTTTCGGCAAGCAACCGCCGCCAAAACCCAATCCGGCGTTAAGAAAGCGCCGACCAATGCGCTCGTCTTGTCCGATGGCATCAGCCAACACGCTCACGTCCGCACCGGTTGCCTCGCACAGTTCGGCCATCGCGTTGATGAAGGAAATCTTCGTGGCTAGGAAAGCATTGGCTGCTGTTTTCACCAATTCAGCCGTGGGTAGATCCGCGACGATCAGGGGAACGGAGGCACGCAGGAGTTTGTCGTACACCTCTCGCAGGATTGCCTCATCAGATCTTGCAGTAACTCCGATGACCAATCGATCGGGCTCAAGAGTGTCTGCGACGGCGTGACCTTCGCGTAAGAATTCGGGATTCCACGCCAGGTGGACATCGCTCCCGGCAGGAGCGCTTGCTTGGAGTTCAGCGGTCAAACGTTGCGCGGTGCCTACCGGAACCGTCGACTTTCCCACCACCAGGGTTGGCCGATCAAGGTGTGGCGCGAGTGCGGCGATAGCGCCGTTGACTTGAGACAGATCGGCTGCTGGTGAGTTCGGCTGTTGCGGGGTTCCCACGCACAGGAAGTGAACGTCAGCACTTTGGGCTACTTGTGACCAAGACGTGGTGAAGGTCAGCCGTCCTGATGCCAAGGCGCGTTGAAGCACTTGAGGGAGCTCAGGTTCATGAAAGGGGAGGACCCCTTCGTTGAGGGCGGCCACCTTTTCAGCATCAATGTCAATTCCGATGACGTCATGGCCAAGATCGGCCATGCAAGCGGCATGGGTGACACCGAGGTATCCAGTGCCGATCACGGAGATGCGCATAGGTGTGAGGTTACCGACCTTCCGCACGCATCTGTTGCAGTGATCGGTTCAGTGCGTTTCGTACGGTCTTTGATAAAGGGGCCTCAATGAAGTGCGCCACAAGCCAGGCTAAGGCGATCATGCTGGCCACGGTGATCCCCAAGGTCTGCCATGGGGTGAAGTCGGCGTGCAATCGATCGATGATGACCCAACCTATCCACTCGTGGAGCAGATAGAGCGGATAGGTCAAGATGCCAAGGGTGGTCAGTCGACGCCAAGACATCCATCTCAGGCCTCCAACAGCCACAAGTGCCATCACCAAGTAAATAGCGGTGATTCCTGCGTACATTGTGACCGGATTAACGGGAACTCCCACGATGCGCTCGGCTCCTGCAGCTTCCTTGGCCACGGTGGACAAAGTGATGATCCAGGTGACGAAGACCATGATCCAGAGCACCAGATTTGAACCGAACTTGTGGATCAAATAGAACGCCATTCCGGCGATGAAGTACGGACTCCAACGGGGGAAGAGGAAGAAGTCGAGAAACGCAATATTTTGTCCTTGGGTGGCGGCTGCTTGTAGGGCCACAGTGGCGATCAGCCACAGTCCCATAAACGAGACCACTCGACGGTAAGTGACACCAAATGCGACCAAGCACGCCATCAAGAAATAGAACTTGAGTTCAACCAAAAGCGACCAATAGACACCATCAACACTTGCAATGCCCAGTGGTTCTTGAAGCAAGGTCATGTTCGTCAGGATCTGCAGTGGTCCTGGATCATTGCCGATGCGACTGAAGGCGGTCACGATAATGGTGGTGAAAATCACCGCGAATACATAGGCGGGGAAAAGTCGAGTGAATCGTGCGATGGTGAATTCGCCGACCTTGCGACCCCAAGCAGTCATCAAGATGACAAAGCCTGAAATCAAGAAGAACAGTTCAACGCCGAGGAAGCCATAGCGAGTGAATTGGGACAGTTGCGGGAAAACTGATGCGGGAGTTACATCGGCACCCCAAGCTGGGTTGAGGCGTGCTGTGTAGTGGAAGAGCATCACTGCTGCGGCTGCGATGAATCTCAGGAGGTCCACTTCACGTAGCCGAGTGATGGGCTGATTTTTGGGTAGGCGAGTCTCGCGAGCGGCTACGCGCCGCTGGGCCCGGGTCATCCCGTCCGCTGTGGCGCCTGCGGTTGATCCTGCTTGGCCGGCGCTAGGCGGGGGAAGTTCTGTCTTCGCCATTACGGACAGGGTATGCCAGCCATGGCCGAAAGTGCAGGACCGAGGGGCTGTCCTACCATTGGTTACTGGCCAGTCACTTACGCTCACATGCCCCGCCTGACAAGGAGTCCCCTCTTGACCCCGGACTTTGATCTCTATCGCCCAGCCCAGGAGCACGAAGACCTGCGGGAGGCGGTTCGTGACCTAGCCACCAAGCAGATCGCCCCCTTTGCGGCGGAGGTCGATGACCAGGCTCGTTTTCCGCAGGAGGCGCTGGAGGCACTGGTGGCTTCCGAGATGCACGCCTTGCATGTGCCAGCCGAATTTGGCGGCAACGGAGCTGATGCATTGGCGACCGCAATTGTCATTGAAGAAGTGGCTCGGGCTTGCGCCTCATCCTCGTTAATTCCTGCGGTCAACAAGTTGGGCTCGTTGCCCTTGATATTGGTGGGCACCACCGAAATTAAAGAACAGTACTTACGCCCGCTTGCTGCCGGTGAAGCCTTGTTCTCCTACGCGTTATCCGAACCTGAAGCTGGCAGCGATGCGGCCAGCATGCGCACTCGGGCCGTCCGCGATGGCGATGAATGGGTACTCAATGGCGTGAAGCGGTGGATTACCAATGCTGGTGTATCTCGTTTCTACACCGTCTTTGCATCGACCAATCCTGATGAGCGATCCCGCGGTATCAGCGCATTCGTCGTTGAGGATTCAGATGTTGGCTTTAGCGTGGGCGAGTTGGAAAAAAAGCTCGGCATTAAGGGATCTCCGACTCGTGAGATCTATTTGGACAATGTCCGCATTCCAGCCGATCGACTTATCGGTCAAGAAGGCGCTGGTTTCAAACTGGCTCTGCAGACTCTGGACCACACTCGAGTCACGATCGCTGCCCAAGCTGTAGGAATTGCCCAAGGCGCACTGGACTATGCAGCCGCGTATTTGAAGGAGCGCAAGCAATTCGGAAAGGCCATCGCAGAGTTTCAGGGTTTGCAGTTCATGCTCGCCGATATGGGCATGAAGCTCGAGGCGGCCCGACAAATTACCTATGCCGCTGCAGCCAAGTCTGAGCGTGGAGATGCTGACTTGACCTACTTTGGGGCTGCCGCAAAGTGCTTTGCCTCAGATGTTGCCATGGAGATCACCACGGATGCTGTGCAGTTACTTGGGGGCTATGGCTATTCGCGCGAGTATCCGGTGGAGCGCATGATGCGCGATGCGAAGATCACACAAATTTATGAAGGAACCAATCAGATTCAGCGTGTGGTTATGGCGCGTCATCTGCTTGGCCGGGGTTAATTGACCCACCATTGAGTTATGAACTCAGGACAGGGCACCCCGGTTTCGGCTTCACGCGCACGTCTTGCGCATGTCATGCAAATAACTGACACGAACATTCATGGAAATATCCATGGTGGGGTGATCATGAAACTTGTTGATGAGGCCGCTGGGGCGTGCGCTCAGCGTCATTGTCGTGGCGGCCGAGCAGTGACGGTGGCGATGGACGAGATGGTCTTATCAGTGCCAGTGCATGTGGGTGACCTGGTTACCGCTTATGCATCAGTTAATGGAACAGGCAAGACGTCCATGGAAATTGGCGTGCGCGTCACCGCTGAGCGCTTCGATGGCTCAGTTACTGCACCGGAGCACGTGGCCAGTGCCTATCTGGTCTTTGTTGGCATTGATGAGAACCAGCGCCCGATGGCCGTTCCTGCGGTCATTCCTGAAACTGATGAAGATCGTCGCCGCAATACCGAGGCCGATATTCGCCGTCAATCCAGACTTGACCACCGAGCAGCTATTGAGGCCTCGCGGCAACTGCGTTAGGTGCAGGTTGTATCGGCTGCCGAGATTGATTTCACGGCGGACTTTGGCGTGGCAGTGGAGATGACCACGCGCGTTGCTCCACTCCAGGTTGAACCAACGACCACCTGGAACGTGGTCCCTAGTCCGGTGACAGCCAGTGTGGTTGCATCGGGAAGTGCTGCTTGAAGTGTTTTGAGTTGGGCAGCATTTGATGGGTCGTATTTGATCACTGTGCCGGTTTGGCCGGTGACATCAGCATTCTTGGCTGGACCGGCCATCCCGAATCCGATACGTGCAAGATCATTAGCGGCTTTGGCACCTAAGCCTGCAACACCGGCCCCATTGAGGACCTGCACCTTGATCAAGCCCGGCGGAATGGTGGCTTTTACGGCCGGTGGCTTGGGCACGACCGGTTCATCATTGGCAAGTTTGGTAAATAGCTCGGTTGATTTCGGACCGCTCCACAAAACAGAAGATCCAACACCTGGAACTCGGTAGTTGTCGTTAGAAAGTGGAACCGTCAAAAATTGAATTTGGTCGGCTTGAACATTTCGAAGGCGGTTAGCCAAATTCAGGATCGCTTTTTGGTCGAGCTGAGTATCTGTTGTCACTGAGGCCAACGCCGCATCAAGGAAAGCATTGAGCTTGAGTGGGTTTGTCAGGGTTTGTGCACTGAGCGCTTTGCGCGCCACGGAACCGATAAATGCTTGTTGAGCCCTGATCCGGCCGAGGTCTTGATCAGCGTAGATATGACGGGCTCGCACATAGGCCAAGGCTTGTGCTCCGTTGAGTAGGTGCTTGCCCTTAGACAGCTTCAGGCCACTGTCCTTGTCGTTGACAGCCTTTGCCACGCAAACCTGGGCACCTCCGATTGAATCAACAACTTTGACAAACCCGGCGATATTGACCTCAACGTAGTGGTCAATCTTCAGTCCGGTGTTGGCCTCAATAGTGCGAATGGTCAGCGTGGGTCCGCCGTAGGAAAACGAAGCATTGATCTTGTTCTTTGATGCTGAATGCTTCTTCCCGTTCTTATCTGTGTAGGCCGGAATGCTCACGTAGGAGTCGCGGGGGAAGGAGACCAACGTGACCCGAGAGTTATCAGCTGAGATGTGCATCAAGATCATGGTGTCCGAGCGGGCACCTTGGTCCTTACCCGTGGAAAGTTTGTTGCGCTGGCCGCGGGTTAGTCCTAACCGCGAATCAGACCCCACGAGCAAGATGTTCAGCGGAGCTCCGGGCTCGGGCGCTGCGGTGCGATCGCCAACGCCAGCGAAGACATCTTGTTTTGTGATTTTTCCTGTGTAGTTGTTCAGGGCGGTGTAACCAATCCCGCTCACACCCAAAATGATTAAGGCTGTGATTCCTGAGATCCAGCCGGTGATCCGGCGGTAGTTGGGGCCTGTTTTTTTAGGCGCAGGAGCACGTGGGGATAGTTGCGGCGGAAGGCTCTCGCCAGTGTTGCCACCTGAGTCGGGGCGGAAGAAGTCGTCGTAGCCGCTCACTGGGGTATCCCATTCATGACGGTTTGGACGAAGTTCAGGCCCGGCTGGTTCACATGGGTAATCGTAGAGATCTATTTCACGCAGTAACAGCGTGGGCGCGCCGGGCTGTAGGCACACATTGCCGGTACCGTCTGTGGACGTGCAGAGTAGTAATTCAAGGCTGTGGCCGAGTGTGAGCATTGTCATGCCTGTGCTCAACGAGGAACTGCATCTGCAAGAGGCCGTTGAGCGGGTGCTGGCTCAGGATTATCAAGGGCAATTAGATGTTGTTTTAGCCTTGGGACCTTCTACCGACGCCACTGATTCGATCGCTGCGCAATTAACCGCTACCGATCCGCGAGTGCGCACTGTGTCAAATCCAACCGGGCGCACAGCGGCTGGTTTGAACGCAGCAATTGCTGCTGCGAATGCGGACTCTGAGTTCATCATTCGCGTGGACGGTCACGCGATGTTTCCGACGAACTACATTTCAACGGCAGTTAAGACTTTGCAGGAAACTGGTGCTGACAATGTCGGTGGTGTCATGGCTGCAGAAGGATCGACTGCCTTTGAGCGGGCTGTTGCGTGCGCTATGCGCTCCTGCCTGGGGGTTGGCGCAGCTGCTTTTCACGTGGGCGGCAAATCCGGCCCGGCTCCCACGGTGTATTTGGGAGCCTTTCGTCGCAGCGCATTAATTCGAGTCGGTGGTTATGACGAACGATTTGTGCGCTCACAGGATTGGGAAATGAATTTTCGGATCCGACAATCCGGCGGACAGGTGTGGTTCACCCCAGAGATGGAAGTCAGCTACCGGCCTAGGCCGAGCATTGCCAAACTGGGTCGGCAATATTTTGAATACGGTCGTTGGCGAAGAGTAGTTATGCGCCGGCATCGCGGCACTGCGTCTTTTCGTTACTTGGCTCCGCCTGCCCTTGTGGTAGCACTTGTGCTCGGAGTTGTGGTGGGCATCGGATGGTGGCCTGTGGGCTGGCTAGTCCCGGTTGGTTACGCGGCAGCTGTCGGCATCGGTGGTTTGTGGATTGGGCGCCGGCAAGGCCTTGCAGTTGCTTTGACTGTGCCGGTTGCACTTGCCACCATGCATTGTGCTTGGGGTGCAGGATTTCTCAGCTCACGCATTCGGGTGAGCCAGGATTCTTTCTAGGGCCTGTACGAACAGGGGGCCTTGGCTTGTCCAGTCGTAGCTGCGTAGCGCTGCATCATGTCCAGCGCGTCCAAGTTCTTGGCGACGTGTCTGATCATTTTTCAAACTTAGGATAGCCGCCGCCGCTGCTGCTGGATTTTCGAAGGGAACAATCAGCCCGCACTGTGCATCGTCAATGATGTCGATGGCTACCGGCAACGGCGTTGTGATCACTGGGATGCCGTGCGCCATGTACTCGATGATCTTGGTGGGTTGTGAGTGGCGGTAATTGGGTTCATCGTGAAGTAGGCACACACCCGCGATCGCTCCATTTAGCATCCCAAGCGCCTGATCATTGGGAACAAATCCGTGGGCGATCAGCTCACCTGCATCATGGGCCTGTCTGACTTGCTCAGCCACGCTGGGATGGATGGGACCGATGAGTTCAACGCGTACTTGCCTGCCAAGTGTGCGGGCCATATCAATCAGATCAAGAGCACCTCGCTGCTGTGTTACAGCCCCGAGGTAGACCACGCGCTCAGCCGCAGATTCGCTAATCGTCTCGGGTACCCAGGTTGTGTTGGGGACAACGACCCCCAATTTTTTAAATCGGGCTTGGTAGGAGGCTTCAGCAAAGATCAAATGCACATGTGAACTAGCCCAACGCTCTGCGAGAGTGACCAATCCAGCGGCGAGTGGACGAGCAAATGTGGGAATCCAAGCCTTCATGGACACAGCAGCGGCAGTATCTTCGTGAACGTCCCAAATTACCGGCGCCGTTTGTATCCCGCGTATTGCTAAGAGCAGTTCTGGATCATGGATCAGGATCAGATCGAAGTCATTGCCGCAACTTTTGAGCAATTCGCGTGCCGCTCGTCTGGCTGCACCGCGAGAGCGAGCGCTGGCCCTTGGTAGATCTATAGCGGTTACACCGTCAGCGGGCTGGGCATCAAATGCGCTAAAGGGGGCAGCAAGGCTGACGTGGTGACCTGCGTTGATCAGAGCCGGGATTTGTCGGTGTGAAATCCGTGCATCACCTGGATGATGCACGATAGTGACAACCAGGACCTGCACGTTAATTACTTCTCAACGATGGCTTCGTAGGCGTCAAGTACCTCATTGACATCGCCATCCATCTTCATCGCTCCTGCATCGAGCCAAATGGCCCGGTTGCACGTTTGTCGAATGACACCCAATGAGTGGCTAACCAGAAAGACCGTTCCAGCTTGGTCTCTCAAGGCCCGAATCCGCTCTTCGCTCTTGCGGCGGAACTCGGCATCACCGGTTGCTAGGGCCTCATCGATCAACAGCACATCGTGTGAAACCGAAGCCGCGATGGCAAATCGAAGTCGAGCACTCATGCCTGAGGAGTAAGCATTCATCGGAAGCTCGACAAAGCTTCCAATACCAGCAAAGTCCACGATGGAGTCAAAGTTTTCGCGAACCTGTGTTGGAGTCATGCCCATGGCCAAGCCACCAAGCACAATGTTTTGTTCACCACTGAGGGAGTTGATCAGTGCGGCATTGACTCCAAGTAGCGATGGTTGGCAGTCGGTAAAAACGGTTCCCTTTTCCGGTGGAAGTAAGCCGGCGATGGCCCGCAGTAGCGTGCTCTTTCCCGATCCGTTGCGGCCGACAATCCCGATGGCATCGCCGTGATTGGCAACAAAGGTCACGCCTTGGATTGCTTTGATCTCACGTAAACCGGGAGCATTCTTGCGAGTCAAGAGGCGACTAAGGGCAGAGGCGCCATCGTTCTTGGCGCCGGCAGGTTTTGGACCCATAACGCGATAGGTGACGTAGAGGTCGTCAACGATGACCGTGGGTTTTCCTACCGAGTCAGGATTAACCCGCTGAGTATCAGCCGCGGCCATAGCGTGACTCCGCTCGCCAGAAGAAGATGAATCCACCAATGAGCGGCACGATGGCCCAGGCGATGGCCAAGTACCAGTTCCATACAGGCGTATTGGTCTGTGCCGTATTCATTAGCGCATTTCGAGCAAGCTGGATGTACACAGCAGCCGGATTGGCTTCGAGCAAAATGGTGATAATCGGGTGGCCATCATGATTCTTAACAAAATCGCTGATCAGGTACATCACTCCGGATAGATACATCCAGATGCGCAAAGCAAACGGCAAGAACTGTGCAACGTCTCGAATTTCAGCGGTAAGACGGGCAAACACCAAGGCAATGCCTGCGCTGAACATCAACTGGAGCAAGATCACCGGAATGAGCAGAAGCCATTGAGCCGTTGGGGCTTCTCCGGTTAACACGACCAGTACTGCAAGAACGATCAAGGATGTTCCGGTCTTTACCAATTCCTCAATGACATTGGCGAAGGGCAGGACGGCGCGAGGAAAGTGCAACGCGCGCACGAGGCCGAGGTTGCCACTGATCGATCGTGAGCCGGCCATGATCGTTCGACTCGAAAAAGCAAAAATGAAGACCCCGGTTAACAAGAAGGCGATGTAGTGCTCAATCTTCTTGCTCTGGCCCAAGATGACACCGAAGACGAGGTAGTACACCCCGGCGTTCAAGAGTGGATTGAGTACTTGCCACAGCTGCCCTAAGCGCGATTCAGCGTTTTCGGCTGCAATGCGACTGCGGGCAAAGGTCCAGATAAAAAATCGGCGTTCCCACAGGGCTTGCATGTACGCCTTAAGAGCTGGTTGGCGCCCGATTGGCGTGAGGCCAAACTCTGCTGCCATGGCAGCTGGTGCGCTGCGATCAATCGCGGTCACAGGCGCTCCACTGTGGGTCCTTCAGCTTTTCCACGAGTATCAAGCAAGAGCGGTGCGTTCTTGGCCACCACATCAAGATCCATAGTGGAGTGATTTTGAACCAAAATCGCGATGTCGCAATTCTTAAGGCCGCTGACTAGGTCGTCAGCGCGGGTGGTGGTCACACCATCGACGTGCCAATTGGTCACATGGGGATCAAAATAAGAAACCTTTGCGCCAAGGGATGCAAGCTGTTGTGCAAGTGGTTCTGCTGGAGATTCGCGTTGGTCTGCAATATCGGGTTTGTAGGTCACACCAAGGATGAGAACTGTCGAGCCATTCATGGGCTTTGCTGCAGTGTTCAACATGTCTTGTGCCCGGTGTGCCACATAAGCCGGCATCGAATTATTCGTGGCTTGGGCTAGTTCAATAAATTGCGACGGCGCACCGAGTCGAGCGCGCACCTGATAGGACAAGTACATCGGGTCGATGGGGATGCAGTGGCCACCCACGCCAGGACCTGGATAGAAGGCTTGAAAACCAAAGGGCTTGGACTTAGCGGCTTCAATCACGTCCCAGAGATCAATTCCGAGTTCATGGCAGAACTTGGCCATCTCGTTGACCAGACCAATGTTGACCTGGCGGTAGGTGTTTTCAAGCAGTTTGGCCATTTCGGCCTCGCGGGTACCTTTTGCCTCAACCACAGTGTCAACAAATTGGCGATAAAACGTAGCTGCTTTGGTCGTGCACTCTGGTGTGTGGCCGCCCACAACCTTGGGAGTGTTCTTCATGCCATAGACAGGGTTGCCTGGGTCAATGCGTTCGGGCGAAAAGGCCAGCGAGAAATCCTTACCGGCGATCAGTGAGGTTGCTTCTTCCAAGATGGGTCGCACTTGCTCATCAGTGGTGCCTGGGTAGGTCGTGGATTCAAGGACAACCAAAGTGCCCGGGGTGAGATGCTCAGCGATAGTGCGAATGGAGGTCAGAACTAATGTCAGGTCGGGGCCACCATCGGCTCCCAACGGGGTCGGAACACACACGATCACCGCATCGGCGCTAGCGATGACAGATGCGTCACTGGTGGCACTAAAACCGGTGGCCAGCATTGCAGCGATATCCAGGTCAGTTAGGTCATCAACATGAGAGCGACCGGCGTTGAGTCCGTCAATGACACGCGGGACAACATCGAGCCCGGTAACGCGCAGTCCAGATCGGCAAGCCTCCTGAGCTAGCGGAAGGCCCACATACCCCAGGCCTATGACGACGAGATCAATGCGATCAGCACCGTTACTCACTCAGGGTCTCCCTGGTCTCGACTAGCTCGAACGCCCCAACGGAACGCCTAATTGCTCGTACGCATTGCGATAAAGGCGTGCAACTTGGTCCCATGTTCGATGTTCTAAGACCCAGGATCTGGCTGCATTTCCTAACCGACTCCGCAGTTCAGGATCGTACAGTAGTGGCGCGATGGCGTCGGCTAACGCAACCGCGTCATCGGGTGTGACCAGGACCCCATTTTCGCCGTGGGAAATGACTTCCGCCAGGCCACCAACGTTGCTTGCCACCACTGCTCGGGCTGTTGCCATGGCTTCAATGGGTTTCAGTGGTGTCACAAGGTCACTAACTCTGGCCTTAATTCGGGGAACACAGAACACGTCAATGGCGCTGTAGTAGCGATGGATGTCGTTGAAGGGCACCCGACCGGTGAGAAGTGAGATCTCCTCAAGTCCGACCGCTTTGATCTGTCGCGCAATCGATTCGCGCTCGGGCCCATCTCCAACAATGAGGAGTCGAACAGGTGCACCTTGATCTCGAAGGATTCGCACGGCGTCAATCAGAGTCGGGATTCCCTCATGGGCATACAACGTGGAGATCACCCCAATGGTGATTTCGTTATCGGCTATGCCTAGTTCGTAGCGAAGTTCAACTGCGCTGGTTTGTGCTTCAAGAAATCGTGCATCAACGGCATTCGGCGCGACAACAATTTTCTCTGGCGCAATACCCCGCGAGATAATTTCATCGCGCATAACGGTGCCTAAGGTGGTCACCAGATCGGCACTGGCCATCACGGATGTTTCAAGTGCTCGTTCAAGTCGGTAGCGATCGGTTTCGCGTCCACTCGTGCCGTCAGTATCAACCCGTCGAGAAAGCCAGGATTCCTCAAGGAATCCACGAACTTCATAAACCACAGGCAGGCCAAAGCGCTCGCGCAGGGCTAGTGCGACCTGGCCATTGCGGTGATTAGAGGCCGGATGCAGGACCGCTGGCCGCAGTTGGGCAACGACCTGAGCGGCAGCATCAATTTCCTGCTCAATGGATGGCCTTAAGGCAACGGGCTTAAGTGGGAGTAACCGGTGATAGGAAATTCCATCAACGATGTCTAGGTGTTGTGCGCCAAGTACTCCTTGGGCAACCGGAAATCCCCACCGTGTGAGTGCATGCGGATCAAGTCCTACATCTTTTTGGGCTCTCAAAATTTGATGGGTGCGCGTGGTGTACCCCGCATGGGCATGTGGCAACGAATTAGTCACAAGGTGAAGTACTCGACCAGGAATTCGGACAAGTTCTTCAGCAGGTGATTTCCGCCAATTGTGTGGCGTCAGCGCGCCAAGATCAGCTTCGTAGGTTGACAGTAAGCCAGCATCAGATCTGTGTGCCGAACCCTTGAGCGTCGCGATAGCTTTTTCAAGTTCTCCTTGCTTCCACTGCAAACGTGCCGTGAGCTGTTGTTTATGCGGATCGCTGGCTGGTAAATCGCGGAGTAGGTCGGTGGCAAGGTCGGTGTTGTTTTGAGCAATCGCGATGGCGATCAGCCGGCGGGCTATTCGCGCAGAAGGTTTTTTCTGTGAGGTGGCTGCTTCGATGCTGGCCCCTTGAACAAGGGCCAGGTCCGGTCGCGATGCGAACGGCTTGAGCAGACCCTCAGGGAGAGCCTCAATGAGCTTGACCGCTGTTGCGGCGGGGTCGGATCGCAGACGGCGGAGCGCTACCACTGTGGCAATGGGTGAATTACGCACCATGTTCACGGCCACAGTTGCGGTGGTGCGCAGATTCGGCACGTTGCGCTCTCCAAGGGTTGAGACCTGTTCAGCCTAGGATAGGCGTAACTTCCTGCTACGAAAGGTCTCCATGAGCCCCGTTATCCATGTGACTGGTGCTCGGCCGAATTTTCCGAAGGCGGCGCCGGTCTTGGCTGCCCTCCAGGCTCGCGGGATTGAGCAGATGTTGGTTCACACTGGCCAACATTACGACGACAAGATGTCGGAGATTTTCTTTCGTGAATTGGGCCTTCCTCAACCCGATGTCAATCTCGGTGTTGGCTCCGGAAGCCATGCCGTCCAAACGGCAGCCATCATGGTCGGCCTGGAAGAGCTGTTCATCAAGCATCAACCGCCGTTGGTCATTGTCTATGGCGATGTGAACTCAACTGTTGCCGCAGCTTTAGTGGCATCGAAATTGCATATTCCCGTTGCCCATGTTGAAGCCGGTCTTCGCTCCTTTGACATGACCATGCCAGAAGAGGTAAACCGGCGCCTGACTGATCAGTTATCTGATGTTTTGTTAGTTACCAGTGAAGATGCCATCGGCCACCTCACGAGCGAGGGAGTTGATGCGGACCGGATTCATTTCGTTGGCAACTCCATGATCGATACTTTGCTTGCACATCTTGATTCCTTTGATGTTGACAAGGCGCGGGCTGCCTATTTACTCAACGGCCCTTACGTTGTTGCAACGTTGCATCGGCCAGCCAATGTTGACTCCATGGAATCTGCTCGAGAACTCGTGGAGGTCTTGCACCAGATCGCCGATCGCCTGGACGTGGTTTTCCCGCTCCATCCCCGTGGCCGGGCCACGTTGGAGGCGGCTGGATTGCTCGATCATCAGCGTGTTCACGTGGTGGATCCGCTGGGCTATACCGAATTTATTTCCCTGGTGCGGGGATCATCAGCAGTCGTGACGGATTCGGGTGGCGTGCAAGAAGAAACCACAGTCTTAGGTGTTCCGTGTTTAACCCTTCGGCCAAATACCGAACGGCCAGTCACCATCACGAATGGAACAAATCAACTCGTTACCACGCAAAGCGTCATTGGCGCCCTTGATGCTGTTTTGGCTGCGCCCCAATCGGGTGAACACGCAGTTCCAGAACTGTGGGACGGCAAAGCAGGACCTCGCATTGCTGATGTGATTGAGAATTTCCTTAGGGGCCGGTCTTGAGTATTCGCATCAACGAGTTACTGACCCCATACGCAGCGTCTTGGTCAGGTGTCATCGACGCAGGATCTGGTGACATTGATGTGGATTCATTCGTTCGACTTCCCGGACTTCAGATCACCAAAGTTGGCCGCCAGGGTTTCGATGGTGATGCCATCAGTCCAGATGGATTGAGTTTGGATGATCGCGCGCTGGTCGTTGTCACTGCCGGACCTAAGCCGCACTATCACGGCACATCACGGTTGGCCTTTGCCATGTTGGAGCAGGTGGCCCCGGGTGGTTATGTCTTACTTATGCTCGGCTGGACGGCGCCGCAACTTCGCGAAGCAGGTTTGGGCGCTCAACTTGCCGGGGCTGGGTTCGATCCTGAAGAAGTCGTCGGGACTCCCTACGTCTCGCTCCCGGTGGCGGTTTTGGCTCGTCGAACCCGATCAGGCTCTGGCGAAGTGGACGAAAATGCGATGGCCGCATTTGATCAGGCACTTGCCGAGGTGGCCGCTGTTCGGCTAGGCGAAGAGGTTGCTCAACTCAAAGAAGCCTTGTCAATAAGGGGGAGTCAGACTGACCCGACTCTGCGGTTGACGGAGTTGACGCGTGAGCGAGCAGAACTGACCACTGCGCTGCGTGAAGCGCAAGGGCAATTGCGAAGTGCTGAACGCAAAATCATTTCGCTGGAATCTTCTTCGTCTATGCGAGTAGGTCAGGCCCTGATCGGTGCGGCCAAGAACCCACGTAAGGCGTTGAAACTTCCGCGTGAAGCTGCTCGGATGTTGAAATTGCGTGGTGGTCGTGCCGGGATTGCCAAAGCCCGCACCTTGCAAGGCGCCATTGAGGAGCCAACTCATTCGCCAGAGATTAAGCGACTGGTTGCTTGGCGAGGGGCTGGTTTGGACCCGCGCACCAAGCTCTCTATTGCCGGCGCGCTCCAACCATCAACGGTTGCAACCCTGAGCGGACATGCATTTGTATCGACGATGACCCCCGATGATGCAGTCGCTGTTATTGAACAAGGCGATCCTGATGTGGTTCTGATCGAAACCGCTACGGCTCGGCCGTCTTCACCGTGGGCCTACTTGGCAGACCCAGCAGCCACCGAGCGAGAAGCACGCTTGAAGTCGGCCGTTGAAGCCGCACAAGTTGCTGGTCGCCCAGTTGTCTTTTGGCGCAATACGGCAGTTCATCTCACCGCCGCGTTGGATGATTTTGCGGCTACCTGTGATCTTGTCCTTGACAGCGCACCGGCGCGCGCCGGTGGAACGTATTGGTCCCCAGGGGTGGATCTAGCAAGTGGTTTTGCCGCCACCGGAGGTGATCGCTCTGGCGTTTTGTATGTGGGCGAGCTTGATCCTCGGTTGAGTGCGCCTCGGCAACAACTTCTTTTGGACGTACTTGATGCTGCTGGATCAGATTTGCTCATTAGGCCCCGAGCAATGGCCAATGATGACCAGTCCTTCCCCGACAGGCTCACTGCCTACGTGGGGAGCAGTGTTCGCCCTGACGAATTAGCCTCGGCATACAAGAGTGCGGCGGTGGTACTGGCCTCACCCTTAGTCGTCTCTTCCTCATTGATGGGACTTTCCGACGAGCACCTGCTTGCCCTAGCTTGTGGGGCGCGAGTTGTCAGTGGTCCCAATCAAGACCTCGCGGCCCTTGAGGGATTCGGTTCGGCTTTGGTTGTAGCCCAAGATGTGGTTGGCGCTGTCCAAAACGCTGTTGCCTTGGGTGCCCAAACTCGTCATGAATACCTCAACACCCTGCGCACACTGTTCTTGCATCACAGTGTTCCCGCTCGACTCAAGCAACTAGCTGACGAATTGGCCCTGGCCATGCCAGCGAATCAATCTCGCGCCGTCAGTGTTGTTCTGGCGCCCGGCGATGACCTCAATGCGGCGGCCCTGATTGATGCCCTGGCCATACAAAGCTGGAAACCACATGAGGTGATCGTTAGTTCAGCAGATGTGCCAAGTCCGCGAGCACTGGATGAACTGACAGCGATGGGAGTCAAGGTGCTCACTATTGACGGGTCAACCTGGAGTGATTTGGCTCGGGCAACGGATGCGCATTGGGTAGCTGTTTGGTCCTCGGCTGCCGGTGAGAACCACTGGCACGAGAACACTCTGCTTGATCGCCTGGTGGTGGGTGAGGCCACCGGGTCCGATGGTGTGGGCGCTGGTGGAGTTCTGTGTGTACTTGATTCATCGCGACGCATCAGTGGTCCTGTGTTACTCAAGCGAACCAGCATTCTTGAAGTCTCGTCAGTGGATCTGGATCAATGGCATAACGCCGGACGCCGTTTCTTTGGTGTGGAGGATGCCCAATGACGCGCGCGCTGGTTTATGGAGATGTCAACTTAAACATCATTGATGGCTCGGCGATCTGGGCCCAATCAATGGTCGAAGCCCTGTCGCGAGCAGGCGTTGAGGTGACTCTGGTTTTGAAGGCGAAGATTAAGACGGGTCGCTTAGTCGATCCCATCGCTGCCATGGATGGGGTGCGAGTCATTCGCCCCTTTGAAGATGGTTTAGTCCGTGGTGGCGATTCAATGAATGCATCGCAGGCCGTCAAACTTATGAAAACGCTGGATGATCAAACGCCGTTTGATCTTGTGGTGATGCGGGGACTGCGTGCCGTAGATGCCGCCGTAGGGTCAGGACACTTTGATGGGCGACTTTGGACATACCTGACCGATATTCCGCAAACGGTCACTGCTTTCGATCAAGCAGCCATTGAGCGGTTGGAACGCATCAGTGCGGCGAGTCGCTTCATGTTGTGCCAAACCGAAGAACTGCGATGCTTCTTAGAAAGTGCAGTTGATGCAGCCTGTGGTCGCAGTGTTATCTGGACTCCCTTAGTGCCTGAACTTGATTTCGCCTTGCCAGATCGTCCGAAGTTGGAAAATCGAGCAGTCCGTTTGGTGTACACCGGCAAATTCGCGCCGCTGTGGAATACCTTGGAGATGACCTCATTGCCACAACGCTTAGCCGAGCGCTCGGTTGAGGCAGAGCTAAACATGGTCGGGGACAAGGTCCATGAAGTTCCAGCTGATCCGAGCTATTCATCACGCATGAAGTCAGCCCTTGAGTCCACTGAAGGTGTCATCTGGCACGGCGGGATGCCACGTCAAGAGGCGATGGAGAAATCGGCGCAGATGGACCTGGGATTGTCCTGGCGTGATCCGGAAATGGATGCATCCCTTGAACTCTCGACCAAGGTTCTCGAATTTGGCGCCTTGGATGTTCCAGTGATCATGAATCGCACCCAAATGCATGAGGACCTGTATGGCATTGACTACCCACTGTTTGTACAAGGCGAAGATGATGTGGTCGATGCCATTGTGGGAGTAGTTCAAGATCCGCAGCTGTACGCACTTGCCCTTCAACGATGCCGGCAGGTGTCGGCGAAATTTTCAATGGCCGTTGCCGTGGAGCGAATGAAGCAATATCTCAATCGCGCACTGCCCCAGGGCAAAGATGTCGCCCCCGCCTTGGGCAATCGCAGTGAAAAGCTCAAGGTCGTCGTGGCCAGCCACGACTTGAAGTTCTTCTCCCGCATGTTGGATTACTTCCAAGCATTGCCTGAAATGGAAGTGCGCATTGATCAGTGGTCAGCTCTATCGGTCCACGATCCTGTTCAATCGCAGGAAATGTTGGATTGGGCTGATGTGATCGTGGCTGAATGGTGTGGCCCGGTCGCGGTTTGGTATTCCCAGCGCAAGAAGCCTCATCAGCGACTGATTGTTCGCCTTCACCGCTTCGAGCTCGATGGCCCTTGGATCAAGGATGTTGACATCAACAACGTTGACCAATTGGTGTGCGTAAGTCCGTTCTATGCACAGCTCACCGCTGAAAAAAGTGGTTGGCCGAAGGAAAAGATTGTGGTTGTCCCGAACTGGGTGGACTACGAGCAACTAGATCGACCGAAGTTGGCCGGGGCGCAGTTCCATCTAGGAATGATTGGTATCGCTCCGATGCGCAAACGCATGGACGTTGCACTCGATGTGCTGGAAATTGTTCGCCGTCATGATGATCGTTTCATGTTGTTCGTTAAGACCAAGATGCCATGGGATTACTGGTGGATTTGGCGTCATGCAGAAGAGCAAAAGCATTACAACGAGATCTTCCAAAGGATCCAAACCAACCCATACCTACAAAATGCTGTGGTCTTTGATGACTTTGGTGGCGACGTGGCTGCCTGGCTGCGTCGGATCGGCTGGGTGTTGTCAACCTCGGACGATGAAAGCTTCCATCTAGCCCCGGCTGAGGGGATGGCCTCGCGCGCGGTACCTGCTCTGGTTCCTTGGCCCGGGTCGGACACGATTTATCACCCCCGTTGGATCGATGCAGATATTGAGGCCATGGCCGATCGGATTTTGACCACGGTGCGAGAAGGCCACTGGCTCGAAGAAGGGCAGAAAGCGCAGGATCACCTGTTGGCTTCGTTCCCTCTTGATGCTGTGTGTGGGACATGGACGTCGTTGTTACTGGAAAATATTTCGCCAGACACGGCTAACGGGACCCTAGCTCCGGCTCATTAAGCCAAGCGGAGACGAAGCTCGCTGAAGAAGTGAGCACTGAGTGTGTTGGCATTGAATGCTTCGGCTCGCGCCCGAGCTGCAGCTCTGGCGGCCGGGTTGAGCAGGCGATCTGACGTTCGCATGGCGCGAAGCAGATCATCGCTATGTCCGGGATCAAAGGTGACCGCAAAGTCTTCGGTAATGACTTCACGGGTGCTGCTCAGGGCTGGCACGATTGCCGGCAGACCAAAACTCATCGCTAACAACAGCACGCCAGAGTTTAATGAGCGTCGATAGGGCAAAACAGCAATGTCAGCGGCATTTAAGTAGCGCTGCAGATCCACGTCGGAAACTCTCTCCGCGCGCAAATGCACGTATGGGTTCATCTCGCATTGCACAAGCAGCTCATCGACCGAACCGTCAGCATCTGGCTTGCCTGCTACTACCAAAACCCGCTTACCAGGGTCTTCGGCTGACAAGACGTCAAAGGCTTGGAGTAGTTCGTCAAGTCCCTTGTAGGGCTTGATGGCACCAAGGAGTGTGTACACAATCTGATCTTCTTCAACTCCGATGTCAAAGCGCGCCTGTTGGCGAGAGACAAGATTTGGATAAGCATCGATGTAATTCGGGTGCGCGACATGAACAATTTTGCTCGCTGGGATTTCGAATTGGTCTGCAACAGCCTCACTGGTCGATCGAGTTAAGACGTGCACCACGATGGAGCGTTCAACAATCTCCTGTTGAAGGCGCGCCTCTAGTTCGGGAAACCGGCAGTCATGGGGCAAAACATTGTGGATGGTCCACACAATCTTTCCACCGGCTGCCACGAACTGGTCCAGTACATGAATGAATTGGGCCAGAGCAGCCCTTGCCTCAAGCTCGTTCTCAATTCCGCGTAGCACCTCCAGCGTCCAGTGAAGGTGCAAGATCGGGGTTGCTTGACCATCACATGCTGCGCGGAAAGTTTCAAAGTCTGCCGGGCTACTGAGCGCCACGGGAGCAAACCCACTTTCCCATGCATCGGCGTACAGCAATGACTGATAGGGGTTTGATCGCGCGGCTGGCCAGTAGCCGAGCACTGTCGGGTTATCAGCCTTACTTTGTTCAAGACTGCGCAATGCAGCTAACGTCTCAACAAGTACCCGACCGTCGTAGGGGGTGGCCCCTCTAATAGATCCGTACATCAGTTGGCGCGCCCGTTAATTGCAGATTCAACGAGTTGAATGCACTCTTGAGCAGATTCCAGATCTGCTTCAAGTCCCCAGTTAGCCGAATTCAAGTGCTGCACATTGCTGGTGGCAATGAGTCGGTCAACATCTGTAACTGGGGCCTGCTTTGTGGTTTGAATCTTTAGCACCACATGGTTGACCTGGGTTGAAGCAGCAAGTGCGCGGCCCAGACTTGCAGCTTCACAGGATGACTGCGTGATCACACTGACGATCACATTGGGGTTGAGCTCAGCGATTTTGCGGTTGATGCCGTTTGCTGAATCAGTTAAGACAATGTCGCGAACCCCGCCTCCCGGATAATGGGGCGGCAACCCGTCCAGGACTTCAAAAACATCGCATTCCAAGCCCGCTATAAAGGCTTCTAGGAAGGGCGCAAGTTCTGTTGCGGATTCTGGTATGAGGACAACCGGATTTCCTTGCCGAGAGGAAATGTGGGCTGAACCAAGAACGGGAAGAAACTGGGGGTGCAGTGCTCGCAGCTGTCCGGCCAGGCGCGCGCGTCGAGCTCTAAACCGCGCTGATTGATCAAAGTGGGCCAGTTCAATGCAGTAACCCAACGCGTCCTTGAGGTGGCCCGACGATGCATTAAGGCCAATGAGAAGGTCAAGAACCTCCGGTTCGTCCGGACTTTGTTGATTGAGGTTTTGTGCTTCAAGAAGGGCATCAACAAGATTGCCTTCATCGCGCAATTGGCGAATCTTTCGTAGCCAGGGAGCAAGCAGGTTATTGGGCAGTTCGGGTTTGCTTGGTTTCTTTGCGGGGCGGACCAACTCCGTGGATGCTTTAACCAGGCCAACAAGGGCCTTCTTTTTTCCACCACGACGAAGTGTTTCGCCAAATCTAGTGGCCCGACGACTGTGGAGAAGCTGTAATTCATAGCGGGTTCGCTCAAGGTCGACGCGCAGCTCTTCGGCTTCGGTTTCGAGCCGAGCCGCCTGCGTCGCGGTGGGGGTGCCTTTACTTGTAGCCACCGGTTCACCGTATCGGCACCGCCGCCTTACAGCGGCTCACCACGACCTTAAGCAGGCACCTGAGGATGCCGATACCTGATCTAGAGGTGCCGTGAATGAGCCGTAGTGAGCAACAGCCAAGGTCTGTCCGCCAACCGTGGATGGCCTTGATTTCGGCTGGACTCCTTACCTTGGTGATGGTGGCGCTGGCAGGCATTAGCGCTAGCCCAGCCCAAGCTGGAACCAGTTCCTTTGCATGCTTGGGTGCCAACGGGGTGGGTTACACCCAAGGAAATACCCCGACCAATGTGATGGCGGGCAAGCTTTCGATTCCCGGTTTTGGCGTGACAACTATCGGCACCGGCGATATCAATTTTGTTGGACTCAATGCCGGCAAAGATCCCACCTGGCAGTTGTGGTTTAACTCCCTTAAATGGCTAGAACCGATGGTGGCTTCCTATGCAGCCGGACAATCTGGCGGTGGTACCCATCTGAATCGTGCCATGGCGATTGCCCAGGATTGGGTCACCACCTATCCGGAGTCAACGCCAGGTGCACAACCTGCGTGGAACGATCAGGCAACCTCACTTCGTGCACAAACGTTAGCGTGTATGGCGAAGTATCGAAGTGATGCATGGTTGCTCAGCGCCCTCGATGCGCACGGGCGCCATTTGGCCGATGCGCGTAATTATTCCGGCGACTGGAACCATGGACTTGAGCAAAATATTGGGTTGTTAGCTGTTGCTTGCATTCGCGATAACTCACCTTGGCAATCCACCGCCCAAACTCGAGCGCACAATGCGTTGATTACCACCATTGATTCGCAGGGTGCATTCAACGAGCAAGCTCCCGGTTATGGTCCGTGGACGATCACGCGCTGGTGGACCATTGACGATGTCCTGACCACTTGTGGTCTGCCTGCATTAACTGATTTGGCCCCGCGGCTTCAAAAGCTGGCAAGTTTTCTGGCCCAGGCCACTGCACCAGATGGCACGTTGACACAAATCGGTGATACCTATGCCGAGCCAGTTCGAGCCGATGTTGCTGCTCAGTATCAGGATGTTCGCTACGCCGTCTCACAATCCACTGCCGGGGTGGCACCAACCGATTCTGTTTCGATATACAACGCAGGCTTTGTTTTTTCGCGGTCCGGATGGGGAACGCTACGTCCGTTTGCCAGTGAAAACTATTTCACTATGCGCTTTGGTCCGCGCCGTTATGCACATGGGCATTTTGATCACCTTTCAGTGACATGGTTTGCCCGCGGCCGCAAACTGCTTGTTGATGCAGGTCACTTTGGTTATACAGCCTCGGCATACCGGACCTGGATTACCTCTGCGGCAGCACATAACACCTTGACAGTGCCCAGTGTGCCGCTTCGCACCTATGGGACCTCAAAACTTACTCGCTCAAGTAATAATGCAACTGGACAGTTTTATGAAGTCAGTGATGATGCAGGCTCTGTTGGCGGTGCATATCAGGGGCTTGTTCGTACCCGTGGGGTATTTGTATTACCCGATGCAAAGGCCATGGTGGTCCTGGATCGCACCAACTCTTCAAAGTTGCGATGGATGTACGCCGCTAAGGCAAGAGTGAAGACCAAGTGGTGGCACCTAGATCCAAGCTTTGCCTTAACGTCGGCTTCAGATTCGAAAGTCACGGCAGTATCAGGGTCAACCCAATTGAACGTTCTTCAAGTTCTGTTCCCAGGCGAGCACCTGGCTAGGGGCTCTCAAAAGGTTGTCCGTGGTGCGAAAAGCCCTTACCAAGGGTGGGTCTCAACTGCTCAAAACCGAAAGGTCACCGCACTGGCTGTGGGTCAAACCACGACTGGTTCGCGGAGTTTGTCGGTACTTGTGCCCGGCGCAGTGGGTCAGAGGGTTTGGGCCCAGGTCAAACCCGTGGGTGGACATTTACGAGTAGATATCTACGTGGGTTCGACCAAATATTGTGTTTACATTTCTGCTGGTGGCTCCCTGTACCGGTAAGGCATGTTCGCGCGATTGGGATCGCATCCTCTGGGCACCGACCGCGGGAGGATCAGTTTTGATTGCGCGTGGGATCTGCGGCCTTTCATCTTTTTCCAATAGTGTGAAAGCACTTGGTCAAAGGAGAATTTGTGGCATCGCAGTGGGACTTGATTCAAGAGGTAATTCCAGCTGACCACGCGCGACAGGTTCAGTCCACGTACTACGTGGAAGAAGCGATGACCTCTGATAATCCCCCTGAGCTAGTGGTGGACCTTGGATGCGGTTTAGGTAAGACCGCCACACTTTTTCGTCGCTTTGATCCAAAGGTTCGCTGGCTAGGAATTGACATCTCTGATTCACCTGAATCCCTGGCTCGGGAAAAAGTCACCGATGTGGTTCTGTATGACGGCGAGCATTTGCCACTGGCTAGCGATTCGATTCCCTTGATGTATTGCCATCAGGTGTTGGAGCATGTTCGTCGCCCGTGGATCACCATGGCTGAAGTGGCCCGCGCCCTGAAGCCCGGCGGTTTATTTATCGGAAGCACCTCACAATTTGAGCCCTACCACTCGTACAGCGTGTGGGGATACACCATGTTCGGCTTTAAGAATTTGATGGAAGATTGTGGTCTTGTGGTTGAGGAGTTACGGCCAGGAATTGATGGTGTCACCTTAATCAATCGAACCTATAACGGTCGCCGTCCGGAAGACAGTAAGTGGTTCGGACAAGAGTCCCCGCTGAATCAACAAATTGATGATTGGGGAAAATCAACGGGTCGGGGACCAAAATTGGTCAACAATCGCAAACTGGAATTCTGTGGTCAGTTTGCATTTCGAGTGAGTAAACCACTGAAGTAGTTTGCCCGATGAGCTCAGATCGCCAATATCGGTTAAATCCGTTAAGTCTGTGAATTAGGTATGACCGATGACCCTTACTTTCGGTGGACTGGCTTGGCTAATGTGAAAAAATGGGACTCGGGGTGCGCATTGTGAGGTTTGGGGCAAAGTTCCTCGCCCTTTCGGTTGGGCTGATCTCAGTGGTTTCTGTCTTCGCGGTCGTACCTGCAGCTCAGGCTGCACAGACTCCACCACCGTGGACGTGCGGTTTCCTCAATGGTCTTGAACCAGCCAATCCACCGGCGCAACTGCATGCTGGACACATTGACATTTTTGGCACTCAACTGGTGGCGGTGGGCGACCATATTGATTGGAATCAAAATTCAAATCTGACGATTCGCCTCAATCTGCAATCGCTTAAGTGGTTGGAGCCGCTGCTTACCAGCGGTACCGCGGATGATTTGGCTCTTGCGCAGAGCATTATTCAGCAATGGGCGGTAGACAATCCTGCGGATGCTCCAGCTGATCCCTATGGCTGGACCGAACATGCGGTTGGACTGCGAGCTACGACGCTTGCATGTATGCGGGAGGTTGTTGGTTCTCAAGTCTGGTTAGACACCATCATCGCGCAACATGTGAGCTGGCTTGCCGATGATCACCATTACGCGGGGGCCTGGAATCAGGGGTTGACTGAAGATGTCGGCCTAGTGGGTGCGGCTTGCTCCATTGGCGATCTCACCGGCATTGCGCACGGCCAAGCTCGCGCGCAGGCATCGGTTGCTGTTGTAGTTGATGCGCAGGGCCTAGTCAATGACCAAGCGGTCCGGTATCAAAATTATGTATTTCAAATTCTCATTGGTCTTCGGTACGCCCTGCTCGCCTGCTCGCCAACGGAGCTTCCAACGGTGTTCAATCGGGTGGACTTAATGCCAGCAGTTACTGCTCAAATGGTGCAGCCTGATGGATCCTTTTGTGCACTTGGTGATACTGACGGGACCCCATCGGTTTCTGATCGGTCTCCGATGGATTACGTCATCAGTTTTGGCACTGTGGGAACTCCACCGTTGACTCGCTATGGCGTGTATCCCGGTGGATTTGCTTTTGCTCATAGTGGCTGGGGTCTTACTCGTGATTTCGGCTCTGAGGATTTGTTGACTCTTCGATTTGGACCCGGCCGGATCATTCATGGTCACAATGACCACACGTCCATTACAACCTTTGGTCGGGGGCAACCATTGCTGGTGGACTCCGGCTTTGGTGGTTACGATTCTGGCGCGATGCGCGATTACTTGCGATCTGCGCAAGCCCACAATATGACCGTAGTTCCTGGTTTGACCTACCGATGGGCTCAGACAACCACACTTGTAGCACAGCGCATAACTTCAGTGGATGAGACGTTTGTTGTTTCGGATTCCCCCTATTCGGGGGTAAGCCGACGGCGAACTGTGTTCGCCTCCCATGACGTCCCTGTCACAGTTGTCGTGGACCACAGCTCCTCAACAACCACGCGGACCTTTAATCAGTTGTGGCACATCAGCCCGAACTTTTCAGTCAAGGCAACAAGTGCCTACGGTGTTCGGTACCTGTCGAAGTCAGGTGGAACGAGTTTGTCTGTGTCAGCGATTCCATGGCCCGGTAGGACACGAGCTCGAATCAGCACCACCTCGGGTCAAACCAATCCATATCAGGGTTGGGTTGCCGCGCATTCAGTGATGGTGCCCGCGCCGGTAACTACCTTTGCATCGGTAGGTAGATCCCAGCAGCAAGTCATGCTCTCGATTTCCTCTCGGCCGGGTGCGAAAATTTCCTGGACTATGAAGCCCTTTGGGCGAAGCGTGAATCAACTTCGTGTGCGAATAGATGGTCGACCTATCACGCTGAACATCTCGGCCTCGGGGTGGATTACCCGACTTTGACTTAGGCCGGCACCAGCATGATGGCCGGCTCAGCAGGAACGATGAGCTCAGGCCCAGTAGCAGTTCGAACGTCATCAACGCTGACACCTGGGGCAAGTTCTCTGAGGACCAGTGACTCACCCGTGACGTCAATGACGGCTAAGTCAGTAATGATCTTGTGCACCACTTTGCGACCGGTGTAGGGCAGGGTGCATTCCTGCACAATCTTGTGCGAACCATCTTTGGCCACATGCTCCATCATGACAATGACAAGTTTGGCTCCGTGGACTAAGTCCATTGCGCCACCCATGCCCTTAACCATTTTTCCGGGAATCATCCAGTTAGCTAGATCACCTGTCGCGGAGACTTGCATGGCGCCCAAGATCGCAGCATCAATGTGACCGCCTCGAATCATTCCAAAGCTGAGGGCGGAGTCAAAATAGGATGCTCCGGGAAGCACTGAAACGGTTTCCTTGCCGGCATTAATCAGGTCCGGGTCTTCTTCGCCGTCAATGGGGTAGGGGCCAACACCTAAAATTCCGTTTTCACTTTGGAGAACAACTTCGACTCCAGCTGGAAGGTAATTTGGTACCAAGGTCGGAAGACCGATACCAAGGT
>Ga0194055_10000331_pt1 | contig 37503 bp, 35 predicted proteins | sample SepL449m_MetaG_FD_155482 | JGI IMG/M metagenome (GOLD analysis project Ga0194055, IMG submission 155482) | Anoxic zone freshwater microbial communities from boreal shield lake in IISD Experimental Lakes Area, Ontario, Canada - Sep2016-L442-9m | ecosystem: Environmental > Aquatic > Freshwater >... | reverse complement strand
ATCTTGAATTCACCCTTGAAGCCAGAACGCCAAACCCACAGCGACTCGTTCAGGTTTACAACACTTCTTCAGCAACTCTCAATTTAGTGCGAGCTTTTACCCAAGGTGGCTTTGCCGATCTGCGCCAAGTTCACGAATGGAACAAAGGTTTTGTTACTGATCCTCGTTACGGAGCGCGCTATGAACAAATGGCGACAGAATTGGGACGCGCACTTGATTTCATGGCCTCTGCAGGAGTCGACCCGGAAGCATTTAAGACTGTTGATTTCTACTCTTCACATGAAGCTCTAATTCTGGAATATGAAAAAGCACTGACCAGAATTGATTCACGTACCGGTCTTGCCTACGACGTTTCGGGACACTTCGTTTGGGTCGGAGAGCGCACGCGCCAACTTGATGGCGCACATATGGACTTCGCTTCCAAGATTCAAAACCCAATCGGCATCAAACTCGGACCTAAGAGCACGGTCGAAGATGCCCTTGCCATGATTGCAAAATTGAATCCAAGTAATGAACCTGGTCGATTAACATTTATCACTCGAATGGGCGCTGGCTTAATTCGTGAAAAACTCCCGCCATTAGTTAAAGCGGTTACCGAATCTGGCGCAAAAGTTCTTTGGGTCTGCGATCCGATGCATGGCAATACTTACGAAGCGCCAAGTGGATACAAGACCCGTAAGTTTGATGACGTGACAGATGAAGTTCGTGGTTTCTTTGAAGTACATAAGGCCTTGGGTACCCACCCAGGTGGCATTCACATTGAGTTAACAGGCGATGACGTCACCGAATGCGTTGGTGGCGGTGAAGATATCTCAGAAGATGATTTGAAGAATCGCTACGAAACGGCTTGCGACCCTCGTTTAAATCACACGCAATCTCTCGAGCTAGCATTTCTAGTAGCCGAGATGTTGCGCGATCGTTAAGACCCTCTAGTTATTCCAAAGGTAAGCGCGTAGGGTTTACTAATGCTTTTTAAGACAACCCATCGCACGCCCATTGGGTTGCTCTACTTAGTCAGCTCTGAAGATGTACTTCTTGGCGCTGGATTTCGAAGTTTTGAAGATCTCTTTGAACGAATGGATCCAGAAGATTCCAATCAGGAGACTAAGAACATTAAAACAATTCCTATAATTAGTGATCTAGTCGCAGATTACTTTGACGGAGATTTAACAGCGCTTGGTGGAATTAAAGTGCGCCAGCCAGGTGAAAAATTCTCGCAGGCTGTTTGGAAAGCAATGCGAAAGATCCCGGCTGGTAAAACTTTGTCATACGCAGATCTAGCAGATCGCGCTGGATCACCGGCTGCAGTTCGAGCCGCAGGTACGGCTTGTGGCCGTAATTTAATTGCTCCAATAGTTCCGTGCCATCGAATTATAAAAAGCGGGGGAGCGCTCGGAAATTATGGTTATGGTTTAGGAACTAAGGAGTGGCTATTACGCCACGAGGGCGCGCTTTAAAAGCTTAGGTAGGACTTCAAGAACTTTAGCTAGATCAGAATCGCTAAAATCTAAATGGGTTACCAGGCGCAAGAAATTTGGGCCAAGCGCACTTGCAAGAATTCCGCTTTCTTTTAGCTGAGCGTTTAATTCTTGAGCGGATACCGACAATTTAGCTAGGTTAAGCGCGACAATATTTGTTTGGACGGTGTCGGCATCAATAGTTGAGGGTGCCACCATTCCACAAGTCTGGGCAATTGTTTTTGCTCGCGCGTGATCCTCACCAAGTCGCTCAATGTTGTTCTCAAGTGCAAAAATTCCTGCGGCAGCCAAAATACCAACCTGGCGCATGCCCGCACCGTAACGCTTACGCCAAACTCGGGCCTGCGCGATTTGGGACTTTGACGCAAGAATTAACGAACCTACTGGAGCGCCTAAACCTTTGGATAAACAGACGCTGACAGTGTCAAAGTTTTCGCCATATTCCGAAAAACTGACACCACTCGCTACGTGTGCATTCCAAATTCGCGCGCCATCTAGGTGCATGGCAATTCCCAATTTCTTACTTGCTTCGCGCAATTTAACAATTTCTTCTATTGGTTGAACGCTGCCACCACCAAAGTTATGGGTGTTTTCAATAGCGATCGCGGTAGTTGAAACCAAATACGGACCAGAATCGGGGGCTGCGATTTCGAGTGGGTCTTGGCTACGCAATATTCCAAAAGGGGATTTCCAAGTTCGAGTTGTGATTCCGCTAAATACGGCACCGGCACCAAGTTCAGCTCGGACAATATGAGAATTTGTTTCGGTAATAATTTCTTCGCCAGGTTTTACGAGCAGTTTTATTCCTAATTGGTTTGCCAGCGACCCAGAAGGTGTAAAAAGCGCCGCTTCTTTTCCGAACAAAGCAGCCACGCGAGATTCCAAGGCATTTACTGTCGGATCATCACCGTAAACATCATCACCAACTGGAGCAGCAATCATGGCAGCGCGCATAGCTTCACTCGGTTTAGTTACGGTGTCCGAACGGAGATCAATCATTGGAAGATCCTGTCACACTTGATGGGCTCTGGTCTAAAAAGAGAATGGCGTACATTGCAACCAGAACCATGGCGCCGCCACTTGCGATGCGTAGGGTTAAGGATTCATTCAAGATCCAGATACCAAATATCGCAGCGAAGACCACCTCCATGGCGAGGATCACGCCAACTGAAGATGGTGGGATAAATGATTGCGCCCAGGTTTGCACGATAAATGCAAGTGAGGTCGCAAATAGCGCGGTGTAAATAATTGCTTTCCAGACCCCAGCATCTGGCGGTATATGAAACCCACTCTTTAGACTGGCTAAGAAAGTTATGACGGAACATGTTGCGAGCTGTAGAACGGTAAGTGAGTAGGTATCCAAATCTGAGGCCCATTCACCAAGTGCAACAATGTGGAGGGCAAAGAGCAGAGCACTAACTAAAACTAAAAATTCGCCCAGGCCGATTTCGAAACCCTTAAATGAGAGCAAAGCAAGTCCGGCCGTTGCAAGCAGAACTGCGCCCCACTCTAATTTTGTAATGCTCTTTTTAAGAAATAGGGCCGCAACTATCGGCGTTAGCACGACATATAAGCCGGTAATAAATCCAGTTTTGCCTACGGTAGTAAGTGTGAGCCCAAAAGATTGGAAGATATAGCCGCTGCCGAGAAAAGTTCCTATTAGTGCGCCTTTTTTAAGAAAAGCTACATTAAAAGATTTCAAAACTGATGGGCGCAGTAATATTAAAAAAAGTGTTGCAATCATGAAGCGCCAAGCTAGAAATGAATTTACATCTAATCGATGCAAGGTATCTTTCATAACTACAAATGCGCTACCCCAAATCGCGGAGACCGTAGTCAGGATAAAGGCCGGGAAAAATTTATTTTTGATCATTTAACTTTTTCACGCATAGATTTAAGAAGCGCTACTTCTTGGCCATGTTCTGGTTCCATGCCCGGTGTCTCCAAAATTAGCGGTGCGTTTGCCACAGCCGGGTGAGCCAATAGTTCTTGGAACGGTTTAACTCCAATTTCACCCGCACCAATATTTTGGTGCCGATCTTTCAAAGCGCCGCAAATATCCATTGAGTCATTTGCGTGGATCAACTGGATTCGCTCGATTCCAACAATTTTGACCAACAAATCTAAGGTTTCAGTCATCCCACCCTTTTTGGCGATGTCGTGCCCAGCCGCAAAAACGTGACAGGTATCGAGACAAACCCCAACTTTAGGATGCCATTCGAGAGCTTCGAAATATTTAGTTAAGTCGTCAAGTTCTTTAACAAGTGATTGGCCCTGACCAGCTGTCGGTTCCAGTAATAGCCAAGGATCTTCATCGGTTAACTTTTTAAGTATCGGCATCATGCCAATATTTATTTGTTTCCAAGCCTTCGCCACGTGGTTCACATCAACAGCAGAACCGGTATGGATTACGACTCCCTTGGAACCAATCTCACGACCTCGCTTGAGCGAGTAGGCAGTGGAAGCTAGCGAGTTTTCATATGTCCCAACTGTTGGTGATCCCAAATTGATTAGGAATGGCGCATGAACGTACGTTTCAATATCTAATTCCAAAGCACGAGTTCGAAATGCAGTATCTGCCTCAACATTTGCCTCTGGCATCGCCCAGCCACGGGGATTTGAGGCAAAAACTTGTATTGCCTCTGATTTTGTCTCTTGCGCATATGCAATCGAGCGCTTTGCCATTCCACCCGAGGTCGGGGTGTGGGCACCGATCCTGGGCCCTCTTGAATCACTCTTTTTACTCGCAGTAGCCATTAGGCAACCCTATCGAAATTACCCCAGCGTGATGGTAATTGTTGATCCAGGGGAAACCTTGGCCCCAGAAGCTGGCGAGACGTTGGTAACTGTTTTGACCTTTTTGGTGCCAATTTTTCGAACGACAACTTTGAACCCCAGATTTTCCAGGATAGTAGTTGCCTTTAATTCGGTTAGCGAATAAACGTTTGGCACGAACAAGGCTGAAGGCCCCTTTGAAATTACCAAAGTTAAAACACTTCCTTTCGCAAGTGGCGTCGAACCGTCAGGAGATTGTGAGATCACAGTTCCAATCTGGATCGTGTCGCTATATTCGTAAGTTGCGTTCACCTTTAGCCCGGCAGTAGTTAATTCATTGAGTGCTTCATCGCTGGTTTTTCCAACGTAAGAATTAATCGTAAGTTGTTGAATTCCTAAACTTATTACCAAGTCAATCGCGGCATCCTTACGTGCATCAGATTTAAACGGTGGTTGCGATGTGATAACTAAATCTTTGTCACGAGTCGTGCTGTAACTTTGCGTGGTTCGCCCAACTTTTAGGCCAGCGGCGGCTAGCGCAGTAGTTGCGGCTTCTAGCGTCAGGCCAGCAAGAGCTGGAACTTTAATTCGGTCTGGCCCTCGAGATATTGTTAAATGAACTGTTCCACCCACGCCAATTTTTCCACCACCACCTGGGTTAGATGAGATAACTCTTCCAGCCGGTACATCTTCGCTAAATACTTGATTCGTGACATCAACTTTTAATCCCAATGTAGTCAGAGCTGAGGTGGCTTCACTTTGTGATGCTCCAGCAACAGACGGAACTGAAACTCGAGCGCCACCACCGCTTATAAGTTGATACCCGCCGAAAATTAGAGCAAGGACAATGGCAAGTGCAATTGCGCGATTTCGTTTGACGCGTTTGGAGATTTTTCTCCTGGTTGCTGCAGAATCTTCCCGCTTATTTGGATCAGTTGGTTCTCGCACGATGGCATCCTTCTTAAAGTCGTTAGAAGTAGTGATGCTCTTTATTGCCTCCAGCCTGCTGCGCTTCTTCTTCTCGGGCTTCACACTTTGAATTGGGATATCAAGCTCAAGGGAGAGCTGTCGACGCTTGGGATCAAGTTTCTGTATTAAGGCTTGAACACTCTCTTGGAGGGAGCCCGCATCTTTAAAACGTTTATCTGGATTGTTAGCAGTTGCCTTTAAAACTATGGCATCTATTTCAGGCGGTAGGTTCGGGGAGAGCGAAGATGGGGCTGGAATATTTTCATTTACATGTCGGTAGGCAATTTGTATCGGAGTCTCGCCCTCAAATGGCTTGACTCCAGTGAGTAATTCAAAGAGGACAATACCTAGTGCGTAAACATCGCTTCGGGCATCTGAGATTCCGCGCTGAACTTGTTCGGGTGAAAGGTAGGAGACGCTACCTAAAATTACGCTGGATTCTGCAGTGAGCGTTTCACCAAGTGATGCATTGCGCGCAAGTCCGAAATCAGCAATCTTTACTCGACCATCTTTAGAGATCAAAACATTTTCTGGCTTGATATCTCTATGTAAAATTCCGATTTTATGCGCTGCCGCAACTGCGCTTACGACTGGTGCAAAATAGCGAAGCGAATCTGCGACCGGAAGTGCGCCACGATCATGAATTACATCGCGAAGTGTGAAACCATCGATTAGTTCCATAACTATAAAAACTGCTGCGACGCCGCCTTCATTCCAACCTTGATCTTGAATTGCAACAATATTTGGGTGGGAGAGCGCAGCGGTAGCTTTAGCTTCACGAATAAATCTGTTTACGAACTCTTCATCATTGGCCAGATGCGGATGCATTATTTTTACTGCCACACTGCGATCTAGCCTGACATCTAGCGCCGCATAAATAGTGGCCATGCCACCAGATGCCACAACTCGCAGCAACTGGTAGCGATTATCAATTATCTCGCCGGTTAAATCGGACACGCTTAAATTCTAGACAATTCCCAGTCCACTCAAGCGATATTCGGCATGCATCTGGGTCTCTTCTTTCTTAAAATGGCGTTCTTGTTCTAGCAAAAAGGCCTGCATGTGATCTCGGACGTTTTCGCCATCGCGCTCAATGACCCGAGCCAAGCCAACATCTATTGGAACTTCAATCCAGATGCTCATTGCGATAGCGGAGCGAAGGGCAGCCTGGCCACTTCCAACCCCTTCGAGAATGAGAAATCTGGGAGCCTGGTACTGCACAACTTCACCAGTTGAGTTGGTTAGCCAATTAAATTTCTTATAAGTAACTCGACCTTGGCTTGCAATTTCTGCGACTATTCCCACAAGGTTCTCGGTAAGTGAATTAGTAAGTGTGTTTTGCCATCCGAGATAAAGGTCATCCATATGGATTATTTGAACGTCAGGAAACTTATTTGCCAAGTCGCTAGCTAAGGTAGTTTTCCCAGAACCAGCAGGTCCGTCAATCGAGATGATCACAGAATCGCCGCACGAAGCAGCGCACCCGAGAGCTTTTGCGCTAATTTCGTTTAGCACTGGATTTACTTGACTCACGTAACCAACGTTTCCACCCAGCAACTGCGATCAGCACGAAGATAAAATATAAAATCGCAGTCAAATAAGTGCCACCGTGCCAGAACTGATAGGTGTAGACCGCATCAACCACGAACCAAAGTGGCCAGCTCTCGTACTTTTCGAGAACCATAAGTACCTGGGCGATACAGCTTCCGACGAATCCGAAGGCATCGGTTAGTGATGCCGCCGCACCAATCTTCTTCAGGATTGGGTATAGCGAGAACCAGGCGATTACAAACGCTAAGAACCAAAATTGCTTCTCGCGTTTTGTTAATTTTTCAGGTGCGGCGCCATTTTTACCCCACCCAAACCAACCCCAAAATCCGCCTGCTATAAAAATGAATTGCAACGCGGAGCTTGCATAATATTTTTGTTGAAAAAATAAGGCGGCATAAAGCAGTGAACTAACATTCCACCAAGGCCAAGTTGATCTTGGCCCGTAAACTCCAAGGCCGACTCCTACAACAGAAGTTATAAATGCGAGTAATTCAAGGAGCGAGAGGTGATAGCCCCAAGCTGTTAAGACAGTGACCATGATATTTAAATGCACGTGTACCCCTTTCCAATTCGCATTACCGAACTGGTACTACGGTCGATCTGAATTTCAGATCCTCTCAGCCCTGTGATTGGCTCCCGTTAGTTCTAACGCTAGCAAACTATCTAGCTTTACGCGCCCTCACGTAGGCAGGGGCGGCAACTTTAATTCGACGCCAGGTTGATGTTTTGGCGCGTTTATCAAATATTTGGTAATCAATTTTTTCAACTTCGTCAACGATTCCGCAGTAGAGCTCACTTGCCGCCTCGATACAGGCACGACTCTCTGGTGCCAGCAGTTGAATTCCCGGTGTTGCTTGCTTCTGTAGATTGCGAACGCGCGCAATCTGTTCTTTAAGCGCAGATCTAATCTGCGGTGTTACTACTCGTTCCTCCAACATCTGTGAGGAAACTCCGTGCGAGCGCAACTCTTCGATCGGTAAATAAACGCGGCCACGTTCGAGATCTTCTCCAACATCTCTAATGAAATTTGCTAGCTGAAATGCGGTGCCCAGTTTTTCGGCGCAATCAAGTGCGCCTTGATCATCCGCACCAGTCATTCCAAGAATCGGAACCATTTGTAATCCAATTACTGAGGCTGAGCCGTAAACATATTCCATCAAATCTGCGTAAGTTTGATATTCACCAACTGTTAGATCCATCGTCATGGAATGAAGAAAAGCTTCAAAGTAGGAGATCGGGATATTAAATCTTTTAATTGTGTCCACCAAGGCGCGGCCGATGTGATCGTTGCTGGTACCGGATTTAATATCTGACAAAACTCCTTCGCCCCATTTTCCAAGTGCCTCGGCTTTTTCATCCTCCGTTAATGGTGAAGCCAGATCATCAACAATCTCATCGGCAAACCTTGCAAAACCGTAAAGGGCGTGGACGAATGGCCTTTTGGCTGGGGGGAGTAGCAGGGTGGCGAGGTAGTAGGTCTTGCCGTGTAGCGAGTTCAAGCGCTTGCACTCCGCGTATGAGGCCCGCAGTGCTGGGTCGATGATCCCCGCTTGGGTCAGTTCATCCATTTAGAAAGTCTACTTCCGAGCGTGGCGAACCTCTCGGTAACCGCAATCAACCATTAGTTTTTGGTTATTCCCTCGGCTTTGTGAGCCGTCACTTCACACGGGGTCGCAAACACCCCCGATAACAAAATCAGAAGGGTCCTTCATGCTCGATTCATACTTCAAAATAACTAAGCGCGGTTCGACCGTAGGCCGAGAAATTCGTGGTGGTTTCGTCACGTTTTTCACAATGGCATACATCGTTGCGCTCAATCCTCTCATAATTGGCCTTGCTAAAGATGGCGATGGAAAATTCCTCGGCGGTAGTGGAGATCATCCAAACCTAGCGATGGTTGCAGCTATGACTGCACTGATGGCAGGTCTTTTAACGATTCTCATGGGCGCAGTCGCGAATTTCCCATTGGCGCTCGCAACTGGTCTGGGTCTAAATACTTTCGTCGCGGTTGGAATAGCGTCGAAGATGACTTGGGCAGATGCAATGGGTCTCATAATCATTGAAGGTTTGATTATCACCGTACTCGTTCTAACTGGATTTAGAACTGCAGTATTTCGTGCGGTACCTGCTCAACTTAAGATTGCTATCTCAGTTGGTATCGGTCTTTTCATTACATTGATCGGTCTAGTTGACTCTGGTTTCGTTCGTCGTACCGGCAGCGGTCCAGTCCCAGTTCAACTTGGCGACAATGGAAATCTCGTTGGTTGGCCAATTATGGTCTTCGCACTTGGTCTTTTCTTGATGATCGGATTAATGGTCAAGAAGGTTAAGGGCGCACTTCTAATTGGTATCGGAGTGTCAACAGTTGTTGCGATCATCGTGGAGAAGGCATTTAAGATTGGCCCGAACTTTGATGGCAAGACTGTAAATCCAAAGGGCTGGGGACTAAACGTTCCAAGCATTCCTTCGAAGATCTTCGCAAAGCCGGATTTCAGTCTCTTCGGTCACATCGACCTAACCGGTGCATTTAACCGGGTAACTGTTATCACTGCGATTCTCTTTATTTTCACACTTCTACTTTCTGACTTCTTCGACACTGTTGGAACTGTCACAGCGATCGCAACTGAAGCTGGTTTGATCGATAAGCACGGAAATATTCCAAACAACGACAAGATTCTTTTTGTTGACTCACTTGCAGCTGTTGGTGGTGGACTTGGAAACATTTCTTCAAACACCAGCTACATTGAATCTGCATCAGGTGTCGGCGAAGGTGCACGAACTGGCCTAGCTTCAATCGTTACTGGTGTTCTATTCTTGCTAACAACTTTCTTGGCACCTTTAGTCGCCGTCATCCCTTACGAGGCAGCAACCCCTGCACTAGTAATTGTTGGCTTCTTGATGATGTCACAAATTAAGGATTTGGATTGGCACGATCTTGGAATTTCAATTCCAGCGTTCCTAACCATGATCTTGATGCCATTTACTTACAGCATTTCAGTGGGTATTGGCGCTGGATTCGTTTCACACGTTGTAATTCGTTATGTACAAGGTCGTCGCAAAGAGATCCATCCTTTGCTTCTCCTAGTATCTGGCCTATTCATGGTGTACTTCTTCCAGTCACCAATCAACACTTGGATCGGTAAATAATCACTACAAATAATCACATCGATCAGGCTCCGAAGGATTTTCTTCGGGGCCTGATTCGTGATGTACCAAATTTTCCAACGCAAGGAATTCTATTTAAAGATATAACACCGCTCCTTCGGGATGCTAAAGGTTTTGCCATGGCAGTTGAAGAGTTCGCTAAGGTCAGTGAATCGGTGGACCTAATTGCTGGCGTTGAGGCAAGGGGATTTATATTCGCAGCCGCTGTTGCCAAATTGACCGGCAAAGGTTTTATTCCAATTAGAAAGAGCGGCAAACTCCCGGCCGCTAGTTTCTCGCAGAGTTATGCCTTGGAATATGGAGAGAGCACGCTACAAATTCACCAAGATGCGATTCAAAGTGGTGAACGCGTGATGCTACTTGATGACGTGCTTGCTACCGGGGGAACCCTTGGTGCTGCAGCAAAGTTAGTTTCCCGTTGCGGCGGCATCGTAGATTCGGTTGCGGTATTAATGGAGATCACTGGACTTGGCGGGGCTCAAAGGTTTAGCGAAACTAATCCAAATCTTGCGATAAAAGTTTTACTTAATTAATCGTTCCAACAATTCGTTCTGCTGCTAAGCGTCCAGAGATTAAAACCATTGGAACTCCGACTCCAGGCTGCGTGCCCGAACCAGCAAAGACAACATTCTCAAAACCTTTAGCCATATTTCGTGGACGGAAAGGTCCGGTCTGGAAGAAGGTATGTGCACTAGCAAAAGGGGCACCTTGCTCCATGCCTTGGGCTTGCCAATCTAGTGGGGTTGTCATGTGTTCAACTTCTATTGAATCACCAAAACCCTCGTAACCACGCGCTTCCATGACTCGAATCATTTCATTGCGATAGCGCGGCCCCTCGACCTTCCAATCAATATTTGCCGAGAGATTCGGCGTTGGAAAGAGGATGTAATATGAATTTTTGCCCGCGGGCGCCAATGATTTGTCATCGTGTGTTGGAACGGTGACTAAGAGACTTGGGTCGGTCATAAGAATCTTTTTCGTTATTAATTCATCAAAAACGCCATCCCAAGATTCGCCGAAGTGAATATTGTGATGAGCAAGACGGTCATAATTCTTATTTGAGCCGACAAGCAGCGTTACGCATGACGGGGAATACTTCAACCGCTTCAAAGATGGGGGAGTGCGCCCAAGAAGTTCACGCCACGCAACTGGCAGATCTGGATTTAAAATTAGCGAATCACATTCAATGCGCTCACCATTTTCAGTGATTACAGCCGTGGCGCGACCATTTGAATGTTCAACAGTTGTAACGGTGGAGTTGTATTTGAATTCAACACCATGTTTTGCAGCAGCGCCAGCTAGCGCACGTGGAACTGCATGCATGCCACCCTTTGGGAAGAAGACACCATTGACCGAGTCCATGTATGCGATGATTGCGTAAATTGCGAGTGCTTGTTGCGGGCTAACGCCGGCGTACATAGCTTGGAACGAATAAACCTTCTGGGTTCTAGGATCTTTTAAGTAGTCACTAACTTTTGGGGCTAGTTTGCGAAAGCCACCCAGTGCAATCAGCTTTGCTAGGTTTGGTGTCAATAAGTTAAATGGTGAATCAATATTACGATCAATGAAATCGTTCATCTCATACTTATAAAGTTTGGTAACGAAATCTACGTAACGTCCATAACCTGCGGCTTCATCTGGCCCAATGACCCGAGCAATTTCTTCTTGCATCCGCCCAGTTTCGGCATGCACATCAAGGGTTGATCCATCATGATAAAAAGCGCGATACAAAGGCTTTAGCGGCATAAGTTCCAGCCAGTCCTTCAAATCTTCGCCCACACAGGCGAGCGCATCTTGAATTAAATCCGGCATTGTTAATACAGAAGGCCCGGTATCAAATGCATAGCCCTCTTTGTTTAGTAATCCATTGCGGCCACCTGGAACACTCTCGCGTTCTACAACAGTTACTTTGCGCCCAGCACCAGCGAGTCTAAGTGCGGCACTTAAGCCACCAAGACCAGCACCGACAATAACTACGTGGTCGGTCTTACCTTTAACGCGACGTGGCATTTACCAATTCCTTTTAAGTTTAGAGCGAGCGTCTAGTAACAATATCGGCGAGGTCACCTAAGTATTGCTTTGCCAATGGCTCAATTTCACCATGTTCTATCGCTTCGCGCGCGCTGGAAGTGAGGGATTCGATCAAATCTTCAACCCATTTTAGGGCGCCAGAATCTTTCATAATCTCTCGAGCCGCCTCGATTTCGGAAGCACTTAGATTTGGATTACCTAAAGCGCTTTTGATTATCGATTGCCCCGCCGGCGTTGCAAATTCCATGGTTTTGGCAAGGAGAACTGTGCGCTTTGCTTCACGCAAATCATCACCAGCCGGTTTGCCAGTTTCCGCTGGATTACCAAATATTCCAAGAACATCATCTCGCAATTGGAAGGCTTCACCCAGTGGTAGTCCGTATGACGAATATGAATTCATTATTTGCTCTGGGTTCTTTGAACCCAGCGCCGCCCCGAAATGAAGTGGGCGTTCAATTGTGTATTTCCCAGATTTGTAACGGGCAACTTTCAAAGAACGATCTACCGAACTAGAACCTAGTGCTTGCTCATAAACATCCAAATACTGACCAGCCATGAGCTCTACCCGCATCTCGTCATACATGGGGAGCGCGCGAATTAGTGTGGCGCTTTCTAAACCAGATTGGTGCAACATTTTTGCCGACCAGACCAATGCCAGGTCACCAAGTAAAATCGCAGTTGAAGTTCCGAAATTCTCCGCCGAGCCAACTAATTTCTTTTCCGCGTGCATTGCTTCAAAAGATTTATGAATTGATGGAGCACCGCGCCTCGTATCTGAACCATCCATGACGTCATCGTGCATAAGAGCGCAAACGTGAACAAGTTCAAGGGCAGCACATGCCTGGATAATTTCTGGTGCTGATTTTGCACCGGTTCCGAGAAAACCTACGTACGCAAAGAGTGGTCGAAGTCGCTTTCCACTGTCGAGGGCAAAGCGTTCCATCGCAACCGCTACCGGCTCCAGTTCGGAACCAATTTCGCGCAAGTATTTTGTTTCACCTTGGCAGAAGAGCATCAATTCATTGTTGATGGATTTTCGTAGCTCCGAAAGCTCGTTGCGAGAAGCAGAATTCACTCGGTAAGGGTAACCTGCCACGCTATGAGCGCATCTTTTCGGGCACCTGGTCCAGATTCCAAGATGAGCGTTTCGGTGGAATTTTTCCCGCCTAAGGATGCTTTGGGTGAGGCCCGGCTTTGGGAGGCGATGGCAGGGCTCCACGAACTTTCGCCCAACTTTATCTCTGTTACTTATGGCGCCGGAGGAAGCACTCGAGATCGAACGATTCGAATTACGAAAGAGATAACTGAGAACACAGGTATTGCAACCGTTGCTCACCTTACGTGCGTTGGGTCAACGAAAGCCGAATTAGTACAAGTATTAAATGATTATCAAAGTGTCGGAATTTCTAACATCTTGGCGCTTCGCGGTGATCCAACCGGTGGCCCATCTTCACCTTGGGTTGGCACTCCTGGTGGGTTAGATCATGCCGATCAACTCGTTGAATTAGCAATCGAACATGGGGGATTTCAAGTTGGAGTTGCTGCATTTCCTGATGGCCACCCAGCCAGTGAAGGGGATTTAACTAAAGACATTGATGTTTTAATCAGGAAAGAAGAACTGGGTGCCACATTTGCAACGACACAATTCTTCTTTGATGCAAAAAAATGGTTGGCACTTGTTGAAAAATTAGATTCACGTGGCTCCAAGTTGCCAGTAATTGCAGGTGTGTTACCTATTACAAATGTTAAGCAACTAAAGCGCATGGCTGAATTAACCGGTACTCCTATCCCGGCGGCACTTGAGGATCGCTTTGGTTCAATTTCCGATAATCCAGATGAAGTTAGAAAACTTGGCGTAGAAATAGCAACGCAATTCTGCGCGGAACTTATTGAAGCCGGCGTACCTGGCCTACATTTCTACACAATGAACACCGCTACTGCAACCATGGAGATTGCCGCGAATCTAGGGTTGTTAAATCGTGCTTAAGGCAGATTTTTTTGCAAAATGGAGTGAGTTGCATGGCGGGGCAAAAATTTCTGGAATCGTAAAAGGTTGGTTAGAGATCTCATTTCAGATCGTCAGAGTTTTAAACAAATTGCGGATAACACCAAATTTACTTACTTGCGGTGGATTGATCGCGGCGATACTTCTTTGGTGCTATCCAAATGGTTGGCAAGCTCCGGTGTTTCTGGCCCTCTCACTTATCTTTGATGGAATTGATGGTTCGCTCGCAATCATTTCAAAAAGTACTTCATTAGCCGGAGCCATGACAGATTCTGTTGTGGATCGCTTGGCGGAAGTTTTCTGGGTGCTTGCCCTTTATAGATTGGGAGCGCCAGTACTGCCGCTTTTTCTGGTCTTTACTTTCGCGCTAACCCAAGAGTATTTGCGGGCACGTGCCGGTGGGCTCGGATTCCTTGAAATAGGAGTGGTATCAATTGCAGAACGTCCAGTTCGCGCAAGTCTAGTTTTCATTGCTCTTATCGCAGATAATCTAACTCTTAATTTGATGCACCAAATTCTTTATCTTTGGCTGGCTATGCAAGTAGTTGCCCTTATCCAAATAACAATAAGTGCGTATCGGAGAATGGTTAGTTAGCGTTTCCAATCGCCTCTGCAACAATTTCCGCGCTGATTCCAACGAGCGGTAATCCACCACCAGGGTGGGCAGAGCCTCCTACACAATATAGATTTGTTAGAGGCGATCGATTCCTGGCCCGTAAGAATGCTGATCTAGCTGAGTTACTCGAAGTTCCATAAATTGAACCGCCCGGTGCTTTCACTGAATTCTCAAGATCAAAAGGCGTGCGAAACTCCATCACATCTAACCGTGGTGAAACTTCGAGGCCAAGTTCATCTAAGCGATTAATTATTTTTTTAGCATAACTCTCTGGGTCATTGCGCCAGTCCCAGCCATTTTCTGGATCATGACGTGGTGCATTAACAAGAACAAACCAGGCTTCTTTGTTACTACCCCTAACCATTAAGGGATCATTGGGAGAGCAGATGTAAATAGTTGGATCTGCTACTGGGCGTTTGCTCTCGAAAATGTCTATGAATTCTTGGTCGTAGTCTTCTGGAAAGTAAATGGAATGGTGTGGAAGCTGCTTTGGAGTGTGAGCAATCTTTGAATTATCCAGACCAAGAAGCAGTGAAAAACCAGCCAGTGAAGGTGTGGCTCGTTTTAACTTTTTACGTTCAGTGGAAACTTTCTTCAACGTTGAAGGGAGTAATTTATTATAAACATATTGCGCATCAGCATTTGCAACCACAATCTCTGCGCTTAGTTCGGAGCCAGAGCGCGTCCTAACTCCAGTAGCTTTTGCGCCATCCTGCAAAATTTCAATTACTTCGGTATTTAGCGAAATTTCAACGCCAAGATCTCTGCAGCGATCGGCTAAAGCGATAGAGAGTTGCCCAACACCACCTTGGATATGCCAAGCGCCAAAGGCACTTTCAACAAAAGCAATTGTTAACAGAACTGCAGGAGCTTTGCGCGGGTCTGAACCAGTGTAGGTGGCATAGCGGTCAACAATCTTTGAAAGGTAAGGATTCTCGGTGTACTTCTTGGTAATTTTTCGCATTGACGAAAGTGGCGCAATCATCGCGACGTCGCTCATAAACGATTTGCTCTTCAGAAGTGGTGCGATCGAAATAAGTTCCGATTCCACAAATGGGCCACGCGAAACATCCCACATAGCTTCGGCTCGTTGAATTAAATTGTGCCATTCATCTGCAGCTCGTTTACCAATTGATTTTTCAATTGAGTCGCAGATTGCGCTAAGGGAAAGGTTGGGAAAGATGATCTCGGTTTTATCTGGGAAATGATAAGTAAATGCCGGATCGACTGGGTCAATCTTAAGAATGTGTTCAATGCGTTTGCCAGTTTTTAAGAAGAGATCGCGGTAAACAGCAGGCAGAGTGAGTAACGAGGGTCCAGTATCAAAAGCGTAATCACCGATCCATTCGGTACGAGCTTTGCCACCAACACGATCGGAGGCTTCAATAATATGAACCGAATGTCCATTTTTAGCCAAGCGAGCCGCAGCGGCCATTCCACCAACACCTGCGCCAATAACAATTATTTTTGCCACTAATTAATCACACGTCCACGCCAGCGCAGTTCACCACGATATTTTCGATACCAAGACAGTGCCATTAGATACAGAAGTATCAAAATTGAAATCGGATGTAAAAGGCCATAAAGGGGGTTGCTGCCAGTACGTAGGGCGGCAATAAAACGTGAGAGCAATATCAATGTAACGCACAATGAACTCGTCAGAATTGGCGAGATGCCAACTTCGAAGAATAGGAAGGCAGCGATGATCGCGCCATTTCCACTTCCAAATGCCTTCCAAAGAGATTTCGTATATCCGGAAATCAATTCTTCGCGTGATTGATACATCCGACATTGTGCAATCAGGCTGCCATCGGCAACGCCACCGCGAGCACCAGATGTAACAAGGGCCCGAGCCAGCTCTAGATCTTCTATTACTTCATCCTTAACTTTCGAATGGCCATTTATTTTTTGGTAAGCGCTACGTTTAACGATAAAGAATTGGCCGTTGGCAATCGTCATGGCGCGATTGGGAAATTTCTCCGCGAGGCGAAGCGGCACACTAGCGATCCAGGACCATTGCAGCAGGGGCTGAAATAGCTTTTCAAATAGCGTCCCGGCAAGTTGTTTGGGATATGGGGAGATGAAATCCCAACCAAGGGAGTTCATTTTGGTAATAGCCGCGCAAATCGCAGCCGGCTTCAAACGCACATCGGCGTCAATAAATACCAAGTACTCACCGTTGCCCGCACTGGCAAGTTGTGAGCAAGCCCAATTTTTACCAAGCCATTCATCTGGAAGTTCGCTACCTTTTAAGAGCGTCACTGGAAATTCTTTAATTAAATCGGCAGTGTGGTCAGATGAAGCATCATCTAAAACATAGACCTTAAAGTTCTCTAGCTTCGTAGCGGCAAGTACCGATGTTAAGCAGGCCTCGACATTACGTTCTTCATCACGCATTGGTATCAAGATATCTACCGAGTTTGTCAGAACTTTTGCGTCACGAGACCTTACCGAGCGCATGGTCAAAGAATTTATAACTGTCAATGTGAGGGCAACAGCGCAAAAGAAAGTGGCGAGCATAATTGATCCAGGTTAGTTTCGCTGTGATGAATCTGGTCGACCGATAAAGATGGCAAAAAGATAAGGTAGAAGAAATAGTCCAAAGACCAATCCACCTATTAGGGCAACACCCGATCGGTGGAAGAAGAAAATATTTCCCACGATTCCAGCGAAAAGAGTCCAGAGCAAAGTAATTTCTGGCACAACAGCGTTGGCCCCAACTTTGCGACGTTCTTTGGGCAGCAACAAATTAAGAATTGCCATTAACCCCATTCCGGCAAATAGCCATCCGGCTGTATTTGAAATTGGAATTTCTGGCTGGAAAGGTACGTGTGGCCCGGAAGCTTCCCAGGTCCATCTATGTGCAGCGACCATTTGAGGATCAAGAAATAAATCCCACGCCATTAGGCCAAATCCACCTGCGAGAAAAACCCAGTTTGGAAATGTTTTTCGGGCTGCAATCAAAATTGGATGAGCCATCATGATCCAAGCAAAGGGAACTACTAGTGGAACTCCAAGTATGGCAAAGCCGAGCGATGCATCGTACGAATACGTTCCAAAAGGCCAACCGGTTTTAACTCCGAGGTACTCGACCCCCAGTGCAAAAATAAAGGTGATCGCCAAGAAAGAGATGAAATAGCGAAATCCATATGAAAGCAAGGAATGCAAGAGCATGGTTGCTGCCCCGAAGTAAACAACTAGAAGAGTATCAATTCGAAGTTTTTCGTCATGAATTAGGGGATAAGCAATCTGAGTTCCAATTGCAATTGCAAGAAGAAGATATAACAAGAAATTTTGTTTGCCAGAAATCCCATTTCGGTTATTACCCCTTGGGCGATACTGACGAATCGACATGACGTAATTCTGCCTTAATTAGTACTTACAGCACACCATGTTCGGAGATAATCGCAAACCTGGCGAAGAGTTCCTCGGCGTACCAATTCAAATCCTTGGTGCTCTGGATTGCTTGTGCGTGTGCCGCCCCCTTGTATGCAAAGGTTTTGACGGCCTCGGCAGAATCCCACCTAGAGAAAGTTCCTTGTAGGCCAATCGGCGCTTCACCTATTCCAATCGCAGAGCGCAGACCAGGGGCTGCTTTCAATGCGATGTTGACTGGTGGAACGGCCCGCCAAAATACTCGATTTAATTTCCACTTAATCCGTGCTCTAGTTATTGCAGCGACTGGGCCATCCCAATCAATAATTTGGTCAGCGCTAAATGGTTTTTCACCAGACCAACTTCCGTGCGATGAGATTGGTTGAAGTACAGCATGGAACTCACTACTGGCAAATTTACGCCAACTATTAATAAGTGAACTGTTATGAAATTTTGGGGCCGCATCTTTCGGAATAACAATTAACAAACCCCAGCGCTTTGGATCACCATCGCGGGGGGTAAAAGTTTCGCCTCGTCCAGTACCGAGTAATTTGAAGAATTTGATTTCACTGTTACGTTTTAAGACAAATCGGTCGAAGGCCATATGAAAGATTGCCAATGGAAGAAATATGAGTTTGATATTCCAGAAATAAATTAAAGTAATCACTTAGATATTCCGGCCGTGTCAATAATTTCTGCACAGACTTCGGGTACCCGATCCCACATCGGTGCGTGGCCACAATTGGGGAGCACGATCCATTTGGCATGCTTTGGTGCGAGTGATCGCTCTTGGCTTGTTCGAATTGGAAGCGTGTTGTCCGAATCACCAAAGATAATTGTTACGGGAATCTTCTCGGAGATCTCCTTGTCGAATCGCCTTTTGAGTGTTCCTTCCCATGCTGGGAAATAACCCCTGGCATTTCCCATAGCAAGAGCTGCATCTAAACAGGTTTCATAACTTAGCGATTGCCATTTTGGACTAACCAATTGGAAGCCAATTTTTCGTCCGATTTCAAATCGCAGAACGATCGGGGCGATCGCGCGCAGAGCGGTGGCTAAATATTTTGATTGCGCAGAAAGCTGTAACCGGTTTGTAAATGGAGTTAACCACAGACCTGCAGGTGCAAGTGCTACTACAGATTTGATTCGTTCTGGATATTTAGCCGCGATCTCTAGAGCGATCCACCCACCAAAAGAATTTCCGGAAATGTGAAACTTGCCTATCCCATAAGCATCCATCATCTCAACAAGAGTGCTGCCAAGTGAAACTGGATCCATCGGTTGGCTTTCTAATAATGGGGTATTCCCATGGCCCGGTAGATCAACGGTAAATATTTGAAACTTTTTCGCTAACTTAGGAGTGATCAACTTCCAGGCTGTACTTGCTGAGCCCATGCCATGAATTAGTAAAAGTGGTTCGCCTTCTCCAGTTACTTCACTCCAGAAACGTTTGGTGGCCACTCTTATTCACCTACGATCATTGGTGTGGCACCTGTCTTGTTCTGCAATTCAGCAAATGATGTTGGAAAAACGGCATGTGCGTGGCCAGCAGCAGCCCAAACAACGTCAAAAGCATCGAGCGCTTCATCAATGATAATTATTTCTGGGGGAGTGAGCCAACCAAATGGTGAAACTCCTCCGATAGAGATTCCAGAAGCGTTCTTTACAAAATCAGCATCCGCGCGGTGCAACTTTTCAACACCTAAATTATTGGCTACTAAATTCGCATCAACTCTATGTGCGCCAGAAGTTATAACTAATAACGGATTTCCACTTGGGAGTTTGAATACAATTGAGGAGGCGATCTGACCGGCGCCTACGCCAAGAGCGGCAGCAGCTTCGGCAGCAGTGCGTGCGCTATCGGACAGGACTTTAACTTCTCCCATAACGCCAAGTGCTTGCATGACTTGCTTAATCCGCACAACGGATTGATTTTGTAGAACGGACTCCATTGTTGGAGTTTAGTGGCTGGCCTACCACTAGGATAATTAAATGCGGAAAATTTTGATCTTGCTGGCTGGCTCCTCGCTGATTGCAATAATTTTAACTGGGTGTGGCACCGCAAAATCAGCACCGGTAAATTCAAAACCAGCAGTTGGTCAAGGAATTGCGGCTCGTGGTGGTGGTTCATATCTAAACCAACCGATTCCAAGTAACGTTTTAAATCTCTCGCTATTTGATGCCCAAGGCAAAAAATTTACGTTGGCATCACTTAAGGGCCAAAGCGTTGTAATAACCAACTTCTTAACATCTTGCCAGGAAATTTGCCCAATGACTTCGGCAAACATGCGCGATATTGGTGATGCGGTTATGAAGGCTGGTGCTAGTTCAAAGATAAAAGTTGTTGAGGTTTCTGTTGATGCCGAGCGCGATATTCCAACTCGGTTAGCCGCCTACCAAGCGCTCTACCAAGATACAAACTGGACGCTTGCCTCCGGATCCAGCGCTGATCTAAAAACTTTCTGGACCTACTTCGGAGCACCAGCTAATCGATCAATGTTTTCCAAAGCGCAGAGCGCCAAAATGCCCATGGATTGGCAAACGGGAAAACCGGTTACATATGACATGAGCCACGCTGACCTAGTACTAATCGTTGATGATCAATTAAATTGGCGCTGGCTTGATTTGGGTGCGCCTAATATTGGTAAGGCAACTATTCCTGCAAAGCTGAAGTCGTTTTTAAGTGCAGACGGTCTGAATAATTTAGCGAAGCCAGAAGAACCAACCTGGACTACAACTGCCGTCTTCTCGGCCTTGACCGACATAACCGGCGTGAAGTTTTAAATTAGATCCAAGTCTTTACGATTGTGAATATCGCAATCGCAAAAAGCAGGAATGCAAAGGATTTGCGAAGGATTTTTGTGGGCACCTTCGAACTGTGATGTGAAGCGAAGATTGAAACAACAATCGCAGCAAAACCAATTGTTATAGGAGTGGTCCAGTTGATCTCGTGCCAAATGCTGTGATGTGCCAAAAAGGAGGTAAAGCAGTTCAAGGAAATTATTAAAAGCGAAGTACCAGCAGCTTTGTTATGTGGGGTGTTAAAGCCCAGAACCAGAACAGGAATGGCAAGGAAGCCGCCACCAATTCCGAATATGCCAGTCATCGCACCAATCACCAGAGAAATTCCAAGAAGTGTAAGTAGTGGAATTCGCTTCTCAATTTGATCACTGATCGGAGCGCGAAGCATTGATATTCCGGCGGCAGTCAGGATTAGCGCAAACCCAGTCAGAATAAAGGTATCTGGCAAATTCTTGGCCACAACAGCGCCACCTAGATTTGTTACCAAGCCGAGTGCCCAAACCGCGAAGGCTTCTCGAATCAGCACTTCACCTTTTCGAATCTTTGGGATAACTCCAGAAAGCGCAGCTAAGAAAACAACAGCAAGCGCGGCGGTTGTGGCATGGATCGGAGTGAAGTGAAAAATGTAGAGCAAGATTGGCACTGTGAGCATTGCGCCGCCGGCACCAATAAAACCAAGCACCGAACCAACAAAGCTACCTGCTAAGAGCGCTAGAAAAAGATCCACAGCACTATGGTGCCAGCAAAAAGCCCCCAGATTTTCACCTAGGGGCTTTTCTTACAGATTCTTAGAAGTAATTACTTCCAGAGTGCGATATTTGCCTTAGAAACTACCATTCCGAAGTTATCGGCAGTAATTCCGTGGCCCTTGTAAGCAAGTGCGAAGATAATAAGTGCTGCGCCTGCGATAGACATGTTCTTCCAGAATGCAGATCCAGCGTTCATCTTTGCGGTTGCATCAGTTTCGCGCCAGAAGTCGTGGAAGATAAGCGCTGAAGAAATCAAGAAGATCGCAAGTAGAAGTGCGCCTAGGTCTACGTAGTAACCAAGAAGGATGGATAAACCACCGAGCAAAATCATTAGGCCAGAGATAATTACGCCTAGCTTTGCTGCAGGAAGCTTCTTGTACTTTGCATAGCCGGTCATTGCTTCTAACTTTGTAAGGTGGCTGTAGCCACCGTTGATAAACATGAAGGCGAGAAGGATTCGCCCAATGATTAGAACTGCGTTCATGTGTCTCCTATAGGTTGGTTAATCACTTGTTTTAATTAGTCTTACTTAGTCTTACTGATGTCCACGGTACGGCTATTTGGTTGAAGTTTCAACTAATTCTAGGGTGTGTCGCGGTTAATCAGGCGTGAATTAAACGCAAAGTGGGGGAGTTGCGCCTGTCGGTGGCGGCAGTTATCTTTCGAACATATGTTCGAACAACCTTTATCCAGTCAGGCTGATCAGGCCAGCCAACTCAATCAGGCTGCCCAAGTGATCGCCCCCGAAGGCGAACCCATCGAGTTCATCTACAAGGGACGCAAGTTCCACATCCACGCAATAGTTTCCAGATGGCGGGAATCAGGGGGTTGGTGGAATCGAATTAACGATGGGAATAGCCACTTAAACGAGGCAAACATCTTTGATGATGGCGCACGTGCAATCTGGCGGGTGGAAGCGGCCCCAGAAGGAGCGCTAAATACTTTTGAGATCGAACTAGATGAAATAACTAAGACCTGGCAGATCCGCCCAACTTCTAGACCGCTTTAAGTTAATAGCAATTGATATGAAGTCAGCGAAACCTTTTACTCATCTGCGGGTTGCCAGTGGCTTCTCATTTAAATACGGCACTGCCCACACTCATCAATTAGTAGAACGCGCAGCCGAATTTGGGGCGCAGTCAATCGCGCTAACTGATCGAGATGGCATGGCGGGAGCAATAAGCTTTGTAGAAAGTTGTGAAGCAAATGGGATCGCCCCAATTCTGGGAGTGAATTTAAGTTTCATCCAAAAGAAGTATCGAGTGACGTTATTAGCCCAGCGTGGTTATCTGGGATCGCTCTACCGGCTAGTTACTGCGATAAATATGGATAACGATGAGAATATCCTGACCCATAACTTATTAGAACGCTTTAGCGAATATTCCAAGAACGTTCTATTGCTCCATGGCCCAGAGTCACAACTAGCGCTCGCGGTATCAAACCGGCAAACAAGTAATGCGCTATCAATTTTTAATTCAACTCGTGAGCTTTTTGCGAGCCAAGGGATTGAATGTGTATCTCATCAGATCCGCGGAGATGGTCCGTATTCCACATCTCACGCTGCAAAACTTCTGGGCTTTGCACAAGATAATTCAATACCAGCGGTGCTGAGCAATGCAGTTCGAATGCTAGAACGAAGCGATGGCCCAGTAGCTGATGTATTGGATGCCGCAAGAGCACTAGTACCGCTAAGTGCTCGCCACATCGAGCGCAAGAACAGTGAGGCATATTTAAAGAGTGCACCACAGATGTACGCAATAGCGGATGAGATCTCGCGTATGGCTGGGGCTCGTGATGGTCAATTGTTAATCAAGAACACCAATGACTGGGCCGAGCGCAGTGCACTTTCACCGAGAAGTGATGTTGGAGTTGGCCAAATCCACCTGCCAGAACCAAGTGTTGTAGGGGCAGCAAACAGAAGTGAGTTAGAAGCCCAGTTACGCGCAAGGTGTGAGGCTGGGGTTGCCAGCCGTTATGTGGGGAGCCAACTAGTAAAGGCAAATGAACGGTTAGCGCAAGAGCTATTAACTGTAAGAACTCTGGGCTATGAAACATATTTCTTAACAGTCGCTGACATAACTGATATTGCGCGTGCGAAAGGGATTCGGGTAGCAGCGCGGGGCAGCGGGGCTGGCTCACTAATTTGCCATGCGCTTGGCATCTCAGGAGTAGAGCCAATGACTCATGGGTTATTAATGGAGCGTTTCTGTTCACCACTGCGCGGTGAATTACCAGATATTGATATTGATGTGGAATCGGCCCGCCGGCTAGAAATTTATGATGCAGTTTTTGCACGCTACGGTGATTCAAATTGGGGTTCACCTGGAAATAAATCAAGATGTGCAACCGTATCGATGGTAGAGACTTATCGCGCTCGCCATGCGATTCGTGATGTTGGCGCAGCTCTAGGCATAGCTCCGATGGAGATTGATCTGATTGCTAAATCTATGCCACATATTCGATCAAAAAATATTGCCAAGGCGTTAGAAAATTTACCTGAGCTAAAGAACCTTAATTTAAATACCCCAATTTTAAAGGTGGCAATTGAATTGGCGGCTCGACTGGATGGCTTACCGCGCCACCTAGCCATGCACCCATGTGCCATTGCGCTCTCTGATATTGGCTTACAAGATCTGGCACCGATTGCGCGAAGTGCCAGTGGTTATCCGATGGTTCAATTCGATAAAGACGGTGTTGAAAGTATTGGGCTATTAAAGCTAGATGTTCTCGGGGTTCGCATGCAATCTTCAATTGCATATGCCATCTCAGAGATTAAACGCACAACTGGTACCGAACTAGATATTGACAGAATTCCGCTAGATGATGCACCAACCTTTGATTTAATTAAATCAACTCGCACACTTGGGATATTTCAGATCGAAAGTCCAGGACAGCGCGAGCTCGTCGGCAAGCTCGCCCCCGAAACATTTAACGATTTAATTATTGATATCTCACTCTTTCGACCTGGTCCAGTAAAAGCCGACATGATCACACCATTTCTTGAGACCAGACAGGGTTTTAGAACTCGTCCAGTAATTCACGCGGACTTAGAGAGCATCCTTAAGGAGACTGAAGGCGTCGTTGTATTTCACGAACAAGTAATTCGAATAATCGCCACCTTAACTGGTGCGACGATGGCCGAGGCGGATGAACGCCGGCGCGAACTTGGAACTATTGATGGCCAGCAACGAGTCTGTGATTGGTTCTATCCAAGCGCGCTAGCAAAGGGATATACCCACAAAGTGGTAACTGAAATCTGGGATATTTTGCGCGCCTTTGCATCTTTTGGATTTTGCAAAGCGCATGCCGCTGCTTTCGCACTTCCTACCTATCAATCTGCTTGGCTTAAAACACACCATACCGCTGCTTTTATCGCCGGCGTTCTTACACATGATCCAGGGATGTATCCGAAGCGGTTAATTTTAGGAGAGGCGAAACAGATGGGGGTCGCAATATCTCCTATCGATGTCAATCTATCTAGCGCTTCATATCTAGTTGAAGGTAATGGTGGCGCGATTCGCATCGCGCTATCCGATGTATCTGGAATAAGTGCCGAAGAAGTTTCCACAATAATTTCTGGGCAGCCCTATATTGATTTGGCTGATTTCGTTTACCGAGCTGGCGCCGCTCGCCCCACAACCGAAGCTCTCATAATGGTTGGGGGTTTTGATCAGTTACACAAATTAGGGTCCGGTGGAATAAATAGACGAGACCTACTCCTGCATCTGCAGGATCTCTATCGGCTTAATGGCGCCAAAAATTCAATAAACCAATCCCAAATGAACCTTGGGTTTGAACCACCACCACTTGAGGCAAGCGGACTACCAAATTTAACTTCGAGTGAAATTGTAAAAAATGAGATTGATATTTTAGGAATGGATATCTCAAGCCATTTGATGGAGTTCTACGGCGAGTTCCTAAATGCAATAGGCGCTGTGCGTTCTTCGGATTTACTTAAACATCGATCGGGGAGCTCGGTCTTAGTGGCTGGTGTAAAGGTGGCCCTACAAACGCCACCGATACGCTCCGGAAAGCGAGTTATGTTTCTGACGCTTGATGACGGATTTGGCTGTAATGATTTAACTTTCTTTGAAAGCGTTCAAGGTGACTATGCCGAAGTACTTAAAAACTCCTGGCTCTTCTTGGCGCGCGGTGAAATTCGCAGAACTGGTCCAAGAGGAATATCCCTTAGAGCAACTGGGGCGTGGGAGTTAGCGGAATCTTATGAAAAGTGGCGTAACCTCACAGTTTATGGAGCAGCCGCAAGTGAGTGAACTCTTTGAATCCACAATTCTCCATGTTGATATGGATGCATTTTTTGCTTCAGTGGAAGAGCACGACAATCCTGCGTTAAAAGGTAAGGCAGTAGTTGTTGGTGCTGGAGTACGCGGCGTGGTTTCGGCGGCAAACTATGAGGCAAGAAAGTTTGGAATCCACGCAGCAATGCCAGTTGGGCGAGCTCGCCGGCTAGCACCTCATGCGATTTTTGTGCCCCCAAATATGGCGCGCTATTCCGAAGTCTCTAGTCATGTGATGGAGATATTTCATTCAGTGACACCACTTGTTGAGCCACTCTCACTCGATGAAGCATTTTTAGATGTAACTGGATCAAAGAAATTACTAGGAGATGGTCGCGAAATTGCCCAACTTATCCGAAGTAAAGTTTTTGCATCAGAAGGGATTACCTGTTCGGTAGGAATAGCATCCAATAAATTCATTGCAAAATTGGCCTCAGGACGCTGTAAGCCAAATGGCGTATTAGAGATAGCTACGGAGCGAATTCTAGAATTCTTACATCCATTACCTGTTTCAGCCATCTGGGGAGTTGGGCCAAAAACAAATGAAGAGTTGCAAAAATTGGGACTTAGAACAGTTGCAGATATTGCGAATACCCCAAGAAATACCTTGATTAGGGCGCTCGGCCAAGCATCTGGTGCCTCGCTTTATGAACTTGCCTGGGGGCGTGATTATCGAGATGTGATACCTGAAGAAGTAGATAAATCAATCAGCGCAGCCGAAACCTTTGATACCGATATTGAAGATCAAGAGGTAATTTTGAAAGAATTTTTGCGGCTAACAGAGAAAGCAACTTTTCGGATGCGCGAGAAGGAGATGAGTGCCCGAACAATTTCAATAAAAGTTCGCTTCGCAGATTTTAAAACAATTAGTCGTTCTAAAACTTTTCCACTCGCCTTAAATGGCACGCAAGAAGTTTTTGATGTTGTTAAGCAACTTTTCCTCTCACTTAAATTAGATAGAGCCAGACTTCGCTTAGTAGGGGTCGGCTTAGAAGGATTAACCGACGGGGTTGATGTGCCCGAGCAGATGGAGTTTGGCGAGCGAGATAAAGGCTGGCGCGAGGCAACTGCGGCAATTGACCGGGCGAGCGCCCGCTTTGGGCAAGGAGTTGTTAGGCCGGCACGCCTGATAGACGGCGAAACTAGCTTTTCGACTACCGATTAGGAGCGCGCTGCTCTATTGTCTACCTGTGGCCCTTTCCGAAAATGAAAAAAGACTCCTAGCCGAGATGGAAGCTGCCTTGGCCCAGGATGATCCACGCCTGGTCTCCACACTTACCGGCACTGCACACGCTCCAAAGGGGCCGCGCGCATTGGCAGGAATTGCCCTCTTCTTCGCTGGCATGGCTGTATTAGTTGCCGGGCTTGTAATGAAGGTGACCCCACTTGGAATAGTGGGCTTCCTGATCTCACTAAGTGGCTTGGTTCTAGTCCTTTCAATCCTTTCAAACCTGCGCTCTGGCACAATGAAGCCAGCCCAGAGTCAAAAAGGCGCCAAAGTCCGATGGACGACTCGATTAGAGGATCGTTGGGAACGCCGTAATTTCGATAATTAGTAGTTTCTAAACTCCAACACCACCCAGAGATGGGTGGTTTTTTTATGCCCAAAATAGGGGCCAGATATGGATGGAAATGGGAAGGAAGGGGAAATAAATGGCTAATAATGGTGCAAAGTGGGGAAAAATGGAGTAAAGTGGTGTTTGTACTCAAATCCGGGGGGATTTGAGCGTGAAAATTAGGGGAGGTGGGGCGAAGTGTTTCTCGGTACCCACGAACCCAAGCTTGATGAAAAAGGGCGGATTATCTTGCCCGCAAGATTCCGTGACGAATTAGCAAACGGCCTCGTTATTACCAAGGGCCAGGAACGTTGCCTTTACGTATTTCCCAGTGGTGAATTTGCCGCAATTACTGATCGTTTGCGCCAGGCGCCCGTCACCGAAAAAGCAGCACGCGATTACATGCGCGTGATGTTTGCCGGCGCACACGATGAAGTTCCAGATAAGCAAGGTCGCGTCACCATCCCAAACGGACTACGCACATATGCCGGTCTTGAAAAAGATTGCGTTGTTATCGGTGCCAATACCCGTTTGGAAATTTGGGATAGCGCTTCTTGGGAAAGTTATTTGGCAGATCGTGAAAAGAGCTTCTCGGATGTTTCATCGGAGGTGCTACCAGGTCTCTTCTAGAGACTTCAAATAAAACATTTTCTATGTTGTGGCCATCGCCGACCTCAATAACGACGCCCCTTCCCCGGCGCCGTTAACCCCCAAGATCCGTCGGCCGGCGGTGACCAGAGCAGAGAAATAGAAGTTCTACATACAAATAACCACCAGTAAACACTTATAACCGAAAGAAGGGGGAGCAGATGCAAGAACATATTCCAGTCGCGCTAGATCGTTGCATCGCGCTGCTAACCCCTTCAATTATTGATAAAACTAACGCAGTCATTGTTGATGCAACCTTGGGCTTAGGTGGCCATTCAAAAGAATTACTTCTGAGATTTCCTAATTTAAAAATTATTGGCCTAGATCGTGATCTTGCAGCGATCGATATTGCAACCAAGAATTTATCTCAAGTCAGTAATCGTATTGTGATTGTGCACGCCATCTATGATGAAATTGATGCAGTCCTGGAAAACTTAGGAATAGCGAAAGTCGATGGAATCCTCTTTGATCTAGGGGTTTCATCGATGCAATTAGATATGGCCGAGCGCGGGTTTGCTTATTCGCAGGAGGCACCACTCGATATGCGAATGGATCAAAGTCGTGGCCTAAGCGCGCAAGATGTACTAAATACTTATGATCGAAGTGCGTTAATTCGAATCCTTCGGGTTTACGGTGAGGAAAAATTTGCACCGAAGATTGCTGACAACATTATTAAAGCTCGGGAAACAAATTCGTTAAACACAACAAAAGATTTAGCCGAAATCGTGAAGGAGAGCATTCCTGCTCCAGCCCGACGCACTGGCGGGAACCCAGCAAAACGGACCTTCCAGGCGCTTCGAATTGAAGTTAATCAGGAGTTAGAAGTGCTTGAGCGGGCGATGCCTAAAGCACTTTCTTGCCTGAACATTGGCGGTCGGTTGGTAGTAATGGCATATCAGTCACTTGAAGACAAGATCGTAAAGAGCGCGCTTGCAAAGGTTTCCAAATCGAGAACTCCACTTGGACTTCCCATAGATCTTCCAAATTCTGCTGCAAGTTATAAATTGATTATTGCTGGAAGTGAAGGCGCTAGTGATTCCGAACTATTGGCAAATGCGCGCTCAGCTTCAATGCGATTGCGTGCAATCGAAAGAGTGGCTGCCTAATGGCTATCAGCGCAATAAATCCAACAATTATTCCAGTCGATTATCCGACTGCAACCCCAGCAATAAAACGTAGAAACTCTAATTTCAAGGTAATTCCTGGTGGTGCAGCTGCGCTAGAAATTCGGTTAAATTCTCGAAAATTTCTCTTGCTTATGGCCAGCGTCGTTAGCCTAAATATATTAGTCGTAGCTGGGCTTAATATTTTGATGACTCAGGATGCCTTCGAACTTCAAAAGTTAAAACATGATCGCAATATCGCGATGGATCAGAAAGATGCCATTGCCGCCCAAGTGAATTTTAAGAATTCACCGGATCAACTTTCGCTAGCGGCACTCAAGTTGGGCATGGTTCCAGCACCAGAAATTAAATATATTGATTTGGCGAAAACCCCATGAACCACCACGCAGTCATTCACTCGCGTATTCGGATGGTATTAGTTGGGACAACTGTTGTTTTCATATTGATCGCACTTCAACTTTTCTCGGTCCAGGTAGTTCGGGCTGGTGCCATAAGTAAGCGGGCTGCAACTGAACTTATGAGTACTTCAACAGTGCCAGCACCACGTGGTGGAATTACCGATATAAATGGCGTATCACTTGCCACGAGTGTTGCGGCAGTAACTATCGTTGTTGATCAAACTGAAATTACTGATCCCAAAAAAGCCGCACAAATTGCCGCACCAATTTTAAAGATGAGTACGGCAGATTTAGAACCACTTTTAACTGGAAAGTTGTTATATAAGAAGATAGCTATTCGCGTGGCCCCAGCTATTTGGATTCAGCTACAAGATGCATTAGCTCAATACAACAAAGAGGTAATGGCGACTAAAGGCGGAATCTCCAGACGTGTAGTTGGATTTTTCTCGGAGCGGGCATATGTCAGAAGTTATCCAACAGGCAAATTAGCGGCATCTTTAATTGGATTTACGAATGATGCCGGTATGGGTGCGGCAGGAGTCGAGAGCAGTCTGGAACCAATACTCGCTGGAACAAATGGCCAATATGTTTACGAGAACGGCGCCGGAACTGTAATTCCAGGCTCTGCAAAGATTCAAGTTGAAGCAAAACCTGGTACATCAGTGAAACTAACAATTGATCGTGACATTCAATGGGCTGCCCAGGATGCAATTAGTAAAGCTGTTAAAAAGGACGGCGCGAGGTCTGGAACAATTATTGTGATGGATCCCAAGACTGGTGAAATAGTTGCACAAGCAAGTGCGCCAACATTCGATCCGGCAGATCCCAAGACCATCACCATGAACAGTATTAGAAATCCAGCGGTCCAAGATGTCTATGAGCCAGGATCAACCGGAAAAGTGATCACCGTAGCTGCTGGACTAGAAGAGAAGAAAATTACGCCCACAACAGTATTTACCATTCCTTACGCATACAAAGTCGGCGCAACTACATTTCATGACCATGAAAAACATAAAACTGAGCGGTTAACAACAACTGGTTTATTGGCAATTTCAAGCAATACTGGCGCAATTCAAGTTGGCCAAAAACTTGGAAGCACAACTTTGTATGACTATTTAACAAAGTTTGGTATCGGAGAGAATACTGGTTCCCACCTTCCTGGTGAGTCTGCTGGAATCTTGCATCCAGTTTCCGAATGGTCTGGAACTTCAGAGCCAACTATTGCCTTTGGTCAGGGTTATTCCGTCACTGCATTACAGGCAACGAGTGTCTTTGCAACTATTGCAAATGATGGCGTGCGAGTTACACCGACTGTTGTTGCCGGAACAACTGATAGCAGTGGCAACTATTCGCCTGTTGCTGGACAAAAGAGTGAGCGCGTAGTGAGTGTTGAGACTGCACAAAGGATTAGAACAATGTTGGAAAGTGTTGTTTCAGAAAATGGAACTGCACCGACCGCGGCAATACCGGGTTATCGGGTGGCTGGTAAAACTGGAACTGCGATGCGATATAACGACAAGTGTCACTGCTACAGCGGTTACACGGCTTCTTTCATTGGTTTTGCTCCGGCAGATGCTCCTAAATATGTTGTTAGCGTGACGATTCAAGATCCGAAAGGTCTGCATTGGGGTGGATCTCTTGGCGGTCCAGTTTTCAAACAAGTCATGAGCTTCGTGTTGCAGTCAAAACATATCCCACCAACACCTCCAACATTTAAGCCCTATCCACTTACTGAATCTGAATTGAACAAGGTGGCGCTCAAAAAATGATTCGTCCAGAAGCCAGCAACGCTAAATCTCTGTTAGAACTTGCTCGTTTCTTAGGAATTGAAATTGAAGATCAAAACCACGCTGAAATTATTTTTAATGGAGTGGTCTCAGATACGCGCAGCATAATTCCCGGCGATCTATTCGTTGCCTTGCCTGGCTCGAAATCTCACGGTGCGGCATTTGTAGTGGAGATAAAGGCAGCAGGTGCGGTTGCGGTTCTAACGGATAAGCAAGGCGCGCAGTTCATTTCGGGGGTTTTGCCCACTCTCATAATTGCCGATCCCCGTAGAGCGGTGGGGGATTGCGCTTCGTGGTTTTATGGATCACCATCGCAAAATATTTCAGTCGTTGGTATCACTGGGACCAACGGCAAAACAACTACTACTGCACTCTTAAATCAAATCTGGCGATATGCCGAACGGGAAACCGGCCTCATTGGTACCGTTGGAATTGAAATCGGCGCAGAAGTATTACCAACATCTTTTACAACCCCTGAGGCAGCAGATTTACAATCACTCTTTGCAGTAATGCAGGAGCGCCATGTCAGAAATGTCGCAATGGAAGTCAGCAGCCATGCGATTGCAATGAATCGTATCAACAGTGCCCGCTTTCGAATGGTTGGATTCACGAATTTGACGCAAGACCATCTAGATTTCCATTTAGATATGGCAAATTACTTTGCTACAAAGCGGAGATTATTTACCTCTGAATTTGCAGATTTAGGCTTTGTTAATATAGATGATTCTTACGGCGCCGAGCTCTTCGCAGCGCGTGATATTCCGATGATTTCACTTTCGCGAAGTAACCCAAAAGCTGAATGGTATTTTGAATCTGCCGACATGAATTCAAATGGATACTCTGTTACTTTGCGCGGTACAGGTGGAATTCAAATCTCTGGCGAACTTGGCCTGATTGGTGATCACAACCTGGATAACCTTCTGATGGCTACGGCAATGGCATTCCAATCAGATGTTGACCCAATAGTTATAGGTAACTCTTTCCGATATTTAACTGGCGCGCCAGGACGACTCGAGCGCATTGAACTTGGCCAAGAATTTAAGGCACTTGTTGATTATGCGCACACGCCAGATGCGGTTGAGCGGACTTTGGCAACACTTCGAAAAAGTACCAAAGGACGTCTAATTGCCGTGCTTGGGTGCGGAGGTGATCGCGATCGCAGTAAGCGTCCGATCATGGGCAAGGCGCTCCAAGAAGGAAGTGATACCGCGATATTTACAAGTGATAATCCACGCTCGGAATCAGCGGACGAAATACTTAATGAGATGACTAAAGGTTTAGTACTTAGTACTTCTAGCCATGTCGTATCTGATCGCAGAGAAGCTATTGCGTTAGCGGTAGCAAGTGCTCAGCCTGGCGATTGCGTTGTTGTACTTGGTAAGGGTCACGAAACGGGCCAAGAGATTTCTGGCGTAAAACATCCCTTTGATGACCGCCTAGAGTTGGCCCGAGCCATCGAGGAGTTAACATGATTAAGTTAACTCTCCAAGAGATCGCAGATATCGTTGGTGGCGAGCTAGAAAATATTTCTGCTGGCACAGTAACCAGCGCAGTCCCAGTTATTGATTCAAGAGAAGCCAAATCCGGTACCTTTTTTGTGGCATTCAATGGTGAACATAACGATGGGCATGATTTTGTAAAAGAGGCAATCACGAATGGCGCAGAATTTGCCCTAGTTAGTAAATCATCAAGCGCTCCATCGATTCGCGTAAACGATGTGCTAGACGCGCTAACAAAATTAGCAACCGAGGTTCGTAGCCGCCTGACGAAGGTAAAAGTAATTGGAATCACCGGTTCGCAAGGCAAGACAACTACTAAGGATTTATTACGACACCTGCTTTCGATCTCTGGTGAAACTGTTGCAGCCGCAGAGTCCTATAACAATGAATTAGGAGTCCCACTCCTAATTTTGGCCTGTGATGAAAATACTAAATTTTGCATTGTTGAGATGGGCGCCAGGCACATCGGTGACATTTCACATTTGGTTTCAATTGCAAAACCCCAGATTGGTGTTGTCTTGGCGGTTGGTCGGGCCCATGTTGGAGAATTTGGCTCTCGCGAAAATATCGCATTGGCTAAATCTGAACTTGTGCGCGGGCTGCCAACTGATGGCATAGCGATACTTGGAAGTTACGATGAATTTACCCCGCTTATGGCAGCAAACTTGCGCGCTGCGGTAATTAACTTCGGCGAAAAGCCTGGTTGTGATGTTCGCGCTGCCGACGTGGAAGTGCGGGAAGGACGCGCGCATTTCGACCTAGTTACACCTGATGGTCGCGCCGCAGTTAGCTTGCAATTACTTGGTTTACATCAAATTCCAAATGCACTAGCAGCCGCTGCGGTAGCAACTGCGCTACATATCTCAATTGATTCAATTGCAGCTGCACTTTCAACGGCTGAGGTTACGAGTAAATGGCGCATGGCAGTAATTGATACAAATGAGTTGCTTGTAATTAACGATTCATACAATGCAAACCCAGAAAGCATGGCTGCTGCATTACGCACCCTGGTTTTGATTGCGCAAGAGCGAGGTGGGGCCAGCTGGGCCTTCTTGGGCAAGATGCATGAACTCGGCGCGTCATCGCCCGTAGAGCACGAGAAGATTGGCAGACTCGTTTCCGAGATCGGAATTGATCACTTGGTTACGATTGGCACCGACGAATATCAGACAGATTTAGAAGGGGAGAGTGAATTGCATTCCTTCCCAACACATTTGGCTGCACTCGAGATGGTTAATCATTTTGCACCAGGCGATGTTGTTTTGGTGAAAGCTTCACGTTCGGAAGGTTTTGAAGTTTTGGCCGCTGAATTGATCAGTAAATGGGAGGGAATTTCGTCATGAAAGGCATTCTCTTCGCTGGCGCCCTTGCACTGTTATTAAGTTTTATTTTTACGCCATTATTAATTAGATTTTTTACTCGTCGCGGATTTGGGCAAATGATTCGCGAGGATGGCCCAAAAACTCATCACACCAAGCTGGGTACGCCAACAATGGGTGGGCTAGTTTTAATAGCATCAACAACTATTGCTTACTTTGTTAGCCATCTGTTTAGTGGAGCTGGAATTAGCGTTTCTGCATTGCTAGTACTCGGACTAATGGCCGGAATGGGGTTAGTCGGTTTTCTTGATGATTGGCTTAAAATCGCTAAGAAGCAATCACTAGGTCTACGAGCACGTCAGAAATTACTTGGTCAAGCGATTGTTGCAATTGGATTTGGTTACGTTGGATTACACTTTCGAGATAGTTATGGCCTAACACCGATCTCCAACCATCTTTCAACGGTCCGGGAAACTTCAATTAAATTGGGTGCGGTTTTCATAATAATTTGGATTATTTTCCTAGTTCTCGGTACAAGTAATGGTGTTAATTTAACTGATGGGCTAGATGGTTTAGCTTCGGGCGCTGCAATTATGACCTTCGTAGCATTTATAGTGATTGGTGTCTGGGAATTTAAACAGAGCTGTGCACTGCAACAGGTATCGCAATGTTATGAAGTACGAGATCCCTTGGATCTAGCAGTTCTTGCGGCCGCACTTGCTGGCGCATGCGCAGGCTTTCTCTGGTGGAACGCATCGCCAGCCAAGATATTTATGGGAGATGTTGGATCGCTCGCACTTGGCGGCGCAATTTCCGGTCTCGCCATAACGCTAAGAACGCAGATGTTGCTTGCAGCGCTGGGCGGCTTATTCTTAATCACAACGCTTTCGGTGATAATTCAAACTGGATATTTCAAGATTTCTGGTGGCAAGCGAGTCTTTAAAATGGCACCACTTCATCACCATTTTGAGTTATTGGGCTGGGGCGAAGTAACAATCGTTATTCGTTTTTGGATTATCGCTGGCATGGGCGTTGCAGCTGGATTGGGTCTGTTCTACGGCCAATGGGTTGTTTCGCAATAATGTCTTACCTAACGCAACTCGCCGCAAAGAAGGTTCTAGTTATAGGTGGAGGAACCACCGGAAAATCACTGATTCATTTTCTAACAGATCAAAAAATCGATTTTAGAGTGATTGATGAGAAGATTAAGGAAATTGCTGGACTAGAAATTTATAGCGAAGTCCCAGTTGGTTTTGCGCCAAATCTGGCAATCGTGTCACCCGGCTGGAAACCAGAACATCCGTTGATTCGCGAACTTCACTCGCAAGGTGTTGAAATAATTGGGGAATTAGATTTCGCATGGTTGTTGAAAGAGGAACTCAATCCGAAACAACGATGGGTTGCGGTAACTGGCACAAATGGTAAGACCACTACGGTACAAATGCTGGAATCTATTATTTCAAGTTCGAAGTTAAATGGAATTGCTTGTGGGAATGTCGGACTTCCTGTTGTTGAAGCCGTTACCGATCCGAATAAGTATGAAATTTTGGCCCTCGAGCTATCCTCATTTCAGATCGCCTGGAGCCAACTAGCAAGATATGAAGCAGTAGCGATTTTAAATATCGCGCAAGACCACATTGATTGGCACGGAAGCTTTGCTAACTACTCGGCCGCAAAGATTAAGTTGCTCGAAATGAGTGAATGTGCAATTTTAAATCTTGGTGATCCAGAAATAATCTTGCAAAGCGTCAACTGGACGGGGCGAAAGATATTTTTCGGTCTAGATACGCCACAGACTGGCGAGTTGGGCCTGGTTGAAGAGATTTTGGTGGACCGAGCATTTGTAGTTCAATCTGATTCTGCCGAGGTTATTGCAGATCTTTCAGATATTTCGCCAACAGTTCCACATAACATTTCAAATGCCCTTGCCGCAGCTGGCTTGGCGCTAGCCTTGGGGATTGCCCATCCAGTTGTGAAAGCTGGGTTCCGTAAATTTAAGTTAGATCATCACCGACTTGAGATTGTGATGAACTCGAATGAAATTTCTTGGGTTAATGATTCCAAGGCGACCAACCCACACGCTGCGACAGCCGCCCTGTTGTCTCACCTCTCCAATATTTGGATTGCCGGCGGGCTGGCAAAAGGTGCTCAAATGGAAGATTTAGTTAAGCGCTGTGCCCCAAGAATGAAAGCAGCAATTCTTATTGGCACTGATAGGGAATTGATTGCCGAAGCACTGGCCAAGTTTGCACCGCAAGTTGAAATTTTCAGAGTTGATACGGCAGCAGATGGTGCGCAGTTGATGGATTCTGTTGTTGAATGTGCAAAGAAGATTGCTAAACCTGGCGATACGGTTTTACTGGCGCCAGCATGTGCATCAATGGATCAGTTCAATTCGTACGCCCAGCGCGGCGATTACTTCGCAAATTCAGTGCGAAAGTTGGTTCAATAATGAGAGCCAGAATGCGCGCCCAAACCGAGGTTTACGCAAATTTCCTTTCAAAACCCACAGCTTCCTATCTAATGATCTTGACAACGGTGGGGGCACTCTCTGGGTTGGGATTACTAATGGTCTTATCGGCTTCGTCAGTTACCGCCTTTGAGCAGTCCGGAAATTCCTATTCTATTTTTCTAAAGCAGTTTCTCTTTTTGGTTATTGCATTGGCGCTGTCTTATGTTGGCGCAAAAATGAAATTTGAACTCTGGGATAAGTTGGCCAGATACGCTCTAATCGGTGGATTGATCGCGCTAGTCCTTCCTGTGATTCCAGGAGTGGGTCAGAGCATTAACGGAAACCAAAACTGGATTCCACTCGGGCCATTTATGCTTCAACCAAGTGAGTTCGCAAAACTCGCCCTGATTCTTTATTGTGCACGTCAACTACGCCGCCATGAAGATCGACTAGCCAAGTCAATCTCATCACACGCACTTGGCCTAGTTGCACCAGGTGCAATTGGTTTCGTTGCTCTGATTCTGGCTGGACGCGATTTAGGCACTGCAATAATCGTTGGTGGCATCGTTATCGGATTACTTTTCATTTCTGGTGCGCCTTTTCGCTATGTAATCTCATTAGTTGGCCTTGGGTCAGCCGGCGCTTTTGCCCTTGCTATCTCACAACCAAGCCGGATGCATAGGTTTCGTGCAGTTCTAAATCCATTTGACCCTGCAGTTTATAAATTTGCTGGCTGGCAACCGGCACACAGTCTTATGAGTTTGGCTAGTGGGGGAGTTTTGGGCGTTGGCATTGGCGCCAGTAAGCAAAAGTGGGCCAACCTTTCAGAAGCCCACACTGACTTCATATTTTCGGTAATTGGTGAAGAAATGGGACTACTCGGCACATTGGTTGTACTAATTCTTT
>Ga0194055_10000330_pt1 | contig 37529 bp, 28 predicted proteins | sample SepL449m_MetaG_FD_155482 | JGI IMG/M metagenome (GOLD analysis project Ga0194055, IMG submission 155482) | Anoxic zone freshwater microbial communities from boreal shield lake in IISD Experimental Lakes Area, Ontario, Canada - Sep2016-L442-9m | ecosystem: Environmental > Aquatic > Freshwater >... | reverse complement strand
CCCCATACCCGCTCCGCCACCACCGCTTCCGCCACCACCACCGCCGTATCCGCCACCAGCCATCGCGCCGCCACAACCACACGCAGCCAAAGGAGTGCCACATGCGTCTTCGGCGATTGCTTGTTCAATGGGGATGGACTGAATGGGAGTCAAGCAATCGGTAGCAGCCAATTCAACATTGAGAGAATCGGTTGCTGGCCCCGGAAGATTGGCAGCTGGGGACAGTGTCGGATTCAGAACCGCACCATCTTGACTTACCAATCGCACTCGAGCTTTGCCTTGAGCGGCAACATTGGAAACAATCGCAGTAAAGCCGACTGCGGCGATTCCTTCTGGTCCACTGGCAACCAATCCGTAAGCTCCTGGCACAACTCCTTCGAAGCGATACGCGCCGCTCGATGATGCGCGGGTCCGAAGAACTTCGCGACCGTCCCGTGTTAGATACACGAGGGTCTTGCTTAAATCGGCCTTCGACATCGGCAAGGACAGTCGACCTGCGATCCCACCTTTGGAGTCAATTGTAACTTCATTGGTGTTATGGAACACTCGCTTCTCAGCGATTGGATCGACATCCAAATAACTATCCCCGTGAACAACAGGGAGCGTGTTCGCCCGAATGAGTTCTGCAATGCGAGGGGAAGCTGGCTCAATCGTTCGAACTTGAATTCTATCGGGAAGATGTTTTCCCGATTCTTCGTCCAGAACGGTCAGTGCAAGCAAGGCTAATTGATTAGGGGCTTGGACTACCAGTGAATAAACTCCGGACTGAACATGGCCGATGATGAAGTCTCCATCGATATCGGTGGTGCCCTGGGCGATGGCCTGACCGTCCTTGACCAAAAACACGCTCACCTTATTCTGGGCCTTGAGTACGCTGTTGGCTATCGAAACCACCGAACCCCGAATGCCTCCTTCGGAGCTCAACTTCACCCACTGATTCTGCGTAAGGTCGTTCCCTTGGACAGAAAGAGCAAGGTTCGCTTGAACCGCTTCGGACATGGCTGGCGCGGATACAGTCGAAGCAACTACAGGAAGTTGCTGAGCCCAGACAGTCCCAGAGGACAGGCTAAGTGCCATTGCAGCGGCGAATCGTGTTTTCATCATTGGATTAACTCGTACGATGTGGATCAAGGAAGTTTAGGGCTCGTCGATATGCCCGCTTCTTAAAGTTAGTCTCTCTAAGTTTAGTCTGGATCTGGATGGCGACAAGCATTTGCCGGCTATTTCCCCGTTTCTTCATGACCTCAGGCATCAAAAACCGGACAATTTCAATGAAAACCCAATCAAAACTTGCAAAATCCCGCCTTTGGATTGGTCGAATCCTTCATTTTGGGTCAAACAAATTGCGCACCGGACATTGGTTTTCTTGAACTCAGGAGGGCTTCTCTAAAATCCCAACTAACCCCAGTTGAGCGAGTACTCCGGTCGTAACATGCGGCAACCCCAACTTACGTTCTTAGCGTGAGGCACGCCAATTGCGACGCGCTTTCCACCGTTCCGCTCCGCCCCTTGCCTTTTACTGTCGAATCTTGAAGGTGCTTCTGTTTCCCCTGAATACCGAGTTGGTCCGAGAAATGTTGGTGCCTGTTCTGATTGCGATGACTTTTTGCGTTGGGAGACTTGTGCTCGCCGTCGACTTCGATTCGACCTGACGATTTCGAACGAATCGTAAATCGATGAGCTAACCAACGACAGCTATTCCCATTCCCTCGCTACCCCCGTCTCCTTCCAAACTTCGCGGGAAAGCTGCGGGTGATGCATTGACCTTTTTTGTGCAGATCAAACCCCAGTCATTCGACAAACCAGATCGAATCGCGGTCTCGTGCACTGACTTTTCGCAAAGGCATCAGGACGCTCGTCGATACAACGCGCCCCCCTTTCGCTACAATTGTCGGAAATAAAATGGCGTCATCACCCGATGACAATGCCCTTCGTCTCCCGCCTAGTGGGGAGGCGAATGTGGGATATCTCATTGCAAACTTCGACGTCAATGAATTCCTCCCTAAAACACTCCGCTCTCATCCAAAACTCTCTCTGAACCAACCATTCAGGTACCCAGATGGACCGACCACAAATCAGTGCTTTTCCGAAATGCTACCTGGAAAAGATTTCTCTGGATCGCACCATGTCGGTCTTCGACTGGATTGAAATGGCCAAGGATCTTGAAGCCGACGGCCTGGAAATGTACGAGGGCTTTTTGGTGAGTTTGGAGTCCAAGTATTTGGATTCTGTACGAAAAGCGATCGAAGACGCGGGATTTCAAATGCCAATGCTTTGTTGCTCTCCCGATTTCACCCATCCCGACCCTCAAAAACGAAGATCCGCCATCGCCTACCAAAAGTCCATGATCAAGGCAGCCGCCCAACTAGGGGGACCGAATACTGTCTGTCGTGTACTCAGCGGTCAGCGGTGGCCAGAGATTTCGCAAGATCAGGGCCTCGAGTATGCCAGTTCAGCCATTCAAGAATGCATCGAGACAGCCGCCGAATACGAAATCGTGTTGGGACTGGAAAATCACTACAAAGACGGATTTTGGCAATACGCCGAATTCGCTCAGAAGCAGGATGTCTTTCTTGAACTGCTGCAACGAATTCCCAAAACAGCTCATTTCGGAGTTCAGTACGATCCGAGCAACGCGGTCGTGGCAGGGGACGACCCAGTCGAGTTGCTTCGACGGGTTTTGGACCGCGTCGTCAGCATGCACGCCAGCGACCGGCATTTGGTTCCAGGCGCCTCGCTCGAGGACCTCAAATCGGCGGAGGGATCGACCGGATATTCCAAACTCCTAGTCCACGGCGTGACGGGAAAAGGACTCAACGACTACGACACCATCTTTCGGTTGTTACGGAGCGTCCATTACTCCGGCTGGATTAGCATCGAAGACGGAATGAACGGGATGGCCGAAATGCAAGAGTCTCTAAGGTTTCTCCACAGCAAAGTCGCCGAGTATTACCCCTAGGATAGGGCCGGTCCTGACTCTCCGAACCGTTTCGAACGTAGAAAATCTGAAACTCAAGCTAGGCGAAGTTTTACCTGGTCCGCACGGGAACACATCCAAGCTCCAAGGTGTGCTATCCAAGAGTCCATTTGCTCCGTCGCACTTTTTTGCCATCTGGAATTTGTCGAAATGTCGTTCTAGACATTCCCAACCCGATTATCCGTCAGGGAAATGCGAAAATTAAGATCAAATTAAGATCAATCGTGGATTGCGGAAACACACGGGAAGCGGGTCGAAAACGAGAGCAGAAGGGAAGAGTCAAGTCGAAAACCTCGAGGTTTTGAAGGGAATATGCAAATCCAATCCGAACGAACGGGTCGTATTACGTTTGCTTGATGAAACTCCGCGTCCGTGTACAATTTACGGTTGACGCCCGATCCTGGATGAGACAGCTCACGCATCCACTGCCCGACCCTCCAAAACGCGGAATTTATGGCAATCGCCCGATTGTTCCTTGTGCTTCTCTCATTTTCCTTGCTTACCCTTGGAGGCAAGGACGCGGTAAGCTTCGGCGGTGCGATCAGTTCCACTGCCGACCAAAACGGTTTCAATTTTTTGTTGGGACAAACAGGTGCCGTTTCGAAAATTGGGACCTTTGAGTTTTCCGGCCCGGCAGATTCGTACTCTCAAGTTCGACTACGAAACTGGATCGAAATGTCCCCGAATTCGGTCGGGGCGAATGCACCCATCTTGGTGTTTGCCAAGTACAACGTCTTTTTTCCGGACTATTCGATCATTTTTGGACCTGTTGTCACAACCAATCTAAGCGTTGAAAACGTTAATCCCGTTAGCAATGGGATCGAGGATCGACAATCTGCATGGGTAAATTTGACACCGAGTCAAGGGAATGCGCTAAGATCTATCGTTGCTTCGGATCCGCTTGGGAGGGTGGATGCATGGTTGTACAGCCCGACCAACCGCGATTTCTCGACTCCTGACGTGGATGTCTCAACTGAGCTCACTCCAGATGGCGAATTAATCGAAACAACGTTTGTCTTTACAGCGACAGTCGAGTTGGTTCCGCTCATTGTTCCGGAACCGAGCTCCTACTTGGTTGCAACAGGTCTATCATATGTATTTTTCCGATTCCGTCGCAGGAGCCGGAGAGTGCCCGAGGAGGGCGTCCATGACGCGAGCTAACCACGCTTGTTTTGCTTTATTGATTTTGCTTTCCAGCACAGCTTTTGGTGAAATCACACTGCAGGAAACCAAACAGCAATCAGGGATCGCCGAGCAAGGCACGTACCGAGCCGTTTACTTGGGACGGTTGTTTGGCACGCAAGACACCAGTCAGATTGGCCAGATCACGGGAATGTATGGTCAAGTATCGATTCAGCGTGCAACGAATGTCACGCTCTACGGGGGGGATGGTGGCGTCGGTTTTGACACCCTGATCAGTCAAGGAAAAATGATCGACACTGGGCTTCGATTCTCAAACACCAACCAATCCAGCGTCGAATCCATTTTTTTGCCTGGAGCACCGGTCTTCACAGCCCCTTTTTCTGTGAATGCAGCCGCTGGAACTGCTTTGGGGAATTTGCTCCGAAATAAGGGATCGATGGATTTTTGGTTGGCTACGACGGACCAAACGAGCACTTTCACAGCGCCAAGTAGTGTGGGGGCTACCCCCAAAAACTTCTACGTCCAGTTTCGTGGAACGGCCGTTCCGGAACCTGCCTCTTGGTTACTCGGTTGCACCGCGGCAGGCATGGGTTGGTTGCGATTGCGACGAAAATCGAAGGCGTAGTTGAAGGCATCTTCTTCTGGCGTCGCGTCGAGCCATTCGCAGCCAACCTCCATGGGTTTCCCGCTTCGAGTCCCGGTTCCCGAGCGGCGTTGCTCGGGTTGCGAGAAGTGGACATGCCGTCGCTTGCGATCAATCCTCTGAACCTGCGCCCGTCTGCCTTACTTGACCAAAGACAGCGTCAGCAACGCGTAGCCAGTGACTAGGTTTGGATCCCCTTCCATCCATCGAGCTTCGGGATTCGTCCAGGAGCCGTTTTCTTTTTGGGTCGTCTTCAATTGGCCCAAGATATCTTGTTTCCAATCATGCTTCCCCTGATCCGAAACGAAAATGGGATCGTCAAGCAAACTCATGGCTTTGGCCATCGTGTGGAGATAGTAATACAACCCTGCCGCACCCATTCCCGGGTTGCTATTCACCGAGTAATTTCGAGCTAGATACTTCTGTGCAGCTTTTACGCGGTAGTCCGACTTGTCGACGCCCGCATAGATCATGCTCTTGAGTCCAGCATAGGTCATCGACGCATAGGATCGAAGCCCTCCAGTGGCATCCTCTTTGCCCGCCATCGAATCCCCGCCGTTGGCCGGCGTGTAATAGAACCCACCATCATTGATTAGCCCCGCAAAGGGAGTGTTGTTGGCGGGGGATTCCAAGTTCTGGCATCGGCTGACAAACGCCAGTGCTCGAGCGATCGCCGGATCATTCTCAGGGACGCCCGTGGACCGCAACGCATCGATAAAGAAGGCCGTGTTCGATAAGTCGGGTCGTGATTTGCTACCGTAGCCAGCCCCACCAAATCCTGGGTCCTCTGGCTTTTGGCCTTCTGTTTCATCCCATTGTGCGGAGACGACAAATTTTTGCGCCCCTTCAATGATTCCACCAAACTTGCCATCACCATTGGCCCGTTGCAACGCCATCATTGCCAAGCATGTTTCGTAATTAGCATGGCGAGAACCTGGTGCATACAGCCCACCATCTTCCCGCTTGGTTGCCAACAAGTACTTAAGCCCTTGAGAGACAACCGGATGATCGTCAGGAACTTCTACCGAGAGAAGGGCTGCGACCACCAAACCCGTGACTCCCGGGCCTCCTTGGCTACTAAACGAACCATCCTGAGCTTGGCTTTGTTTGAGAAACGAGACGGCGCGATCGATCATCGCTCGGCGTTCTTCTGCTGTAACCTGGGTGGTTCCGATCGCTCCCGCCAGAGAAGAAGCAACCGTGTCCTGACCCATCGCGGAATCCATCCCCAGTAGTCCGGGAACCGATGTCCCTCCCAGGATTCCCATAAGCAGTACTTTCTAAGCAGGCATCGTTTGGTGCTGGACATAAATTTTGCTCGTTGGCGTAGAGGTAAAAATTGTTTTCAGTCTGTGGTGGGACGCAATGAACGACTTGAAGGCAATCGCTGGCCTGGAAAAACAGCTGCATAGTACTTGAGACAGATCAACCTGACTTACGTCTCGTCCAAGTCCACCCGAAGGGTAGTATCTCCAAGACCTTCGTCACTAGAAGAGGACAGCACAACAATTGTCCATGCCGGGACAATTCCCGTCCGCGTTTCTCAAGCACTCGGACTCGACACCGTTCCAATGATACTAGTCGTTCAATGATCGTAACCTGTTTGCAACGGCGGAGTGCAAACGGAGCGATACGACTTTCCGACGAGTCGCATTTTCTCAACACCAAGCCCCTCGTCACGTCCGAACGCGGTTATTCGAATCGCACCCGTACATTCTCGCATCTCGCATGCATCATGGTGTTTGATTTGCAAGCTGTCTCAGTGGACGACCGTCCGTTGGCCCCATCAAAACCCACAGCCGAAACAATCAGGTCAGCTAATGCAGCTTGCTTTCTGAATTTCCAGGATTAATCTTGCAACAAGGGATGATTTTTTGCTAAGGTCTTCCCGATCCAATGAAATAGTTGGATGGAGCCCTAATCATCGGTTGTCGATCTCCTCACCGGTCCGGCAATTCGAAGATGGCTTTTAGTCGCTGCTTTCCATCGACTTTGGAACGACAGGTTGCCCAAAACACAAGACCGCCGACACCGAACTTCGACGGTCCTATGCAATGGAAAAATGGTGCCCATGATTTAAAGTCCGAACCGACCACGCGGAACGCCCCTCTCACGCCTCTCCGCAGTTCCCCTTCAACAAGGAGGAATTGCACCGTTTCCGCGAAAGCCAGCTCGAACTATGTGGCTCCATGACCGTCCTTTCGAGGTCGATCCACTTTTTCGGAGCTTTCGTTTTGAGGGGTCGTCATCATGGTCTATTGGACTTTTCTTTCCATTCTCACGCTGTGCGGAGTTGGGTCGGGGCTCGGTCATCGCGTGGCTGAAGAACCGGTTGATCTGATTGAGTTAAATCATTTCCACGACGCGTGCGGTAGGCACGTCTACGATCAAGTCATCTTTTACCAGTTGGCTCCGGAGACAGGCAAATTCCGCGTACGAGCATGGTGCCTCGTGGAAGATCGCGAGTCCATTTCCCGACGCCCTATCCAAGATCCAAACACGGGATTGGTACGGGTCGAGTGGTGGGATGACCAGCAGCAAATACTTCGCCGGATCACCAGCAAGCAATATCGTGAGAGCTGGACGCAAGTCGATCCTGAGCGAACCGACAAAGCGGTTTGGGACGAACGCTCGCGATTTTCATTGATCCAATGCCCGCGCCGTGCGGAAGCGGAGAGGATGTCGCGTGAGCGTGAGATGATCGCAGCCGAGACCGAATCATCGTATACCTCCGAATCAACGCTAGCGGATCCCCTGGTGAATAAACCTCATTTGATCCTGGCAGGGAGCTCGCGTCGTTAGCGCACGGTGTGTTCGTTCCCCGCTCGACGGACGCGACGAACTCCATGCGATGACACCTTCGAGTAGGATACGCATGTCGATCCTTTCTCAATGCCATGACCATCGATGATCCTACAACAATTAGCCAGACAATCGCTTCGCGAACTCGCCGAGTCAGAGGGCTTTGCATGCTTGGGATTCGTCGCCGCTTCGGAGGCGAAAGACTTTCCGCATCTCAAGGCATGGCTCGACCATGGTTATGCCGGTGGGATGGATTATCTGGCGAACCGGATCGAAGCGTACCGACATCCCGAGGGGGTATTGCCCGGTTGCAAGTCCCTCATGATCCTGGCTCTCCCGTACTCGTCTCATCCCAGAACTACCCCAGCAAAGTTTCCGATTCACTCCGATCCGCCCCTTCTCCCCGCTCGCGTTGAATCTGGGCGAGGCACCATCGCCGCGTACGCTGCGGGCGCAATCGATTACCACGAATGCACCCATCGTGCACTCGATCGATTGACCTCGAAACTCGATAGCATGTTTCCGAATTGCAAATCGCGAGGGGTTGTCGATACGGCACCATTGCTCGAGCGCCATTTTGCCCATCGAGCTGGTCTGGGCTGGGTTGGCAAGAACACAATGCTCTTGAATAGGCAGTTGGGCAGCTACTTTTTCTTGGCATCGGTGCTTACGCAAGCCGATCTGATCGCAGGGAATGACGCGATTCCCGGAGACCAGTTGCTCTCCGGCTCAATTCCCGAAACCGATCATTGCGGTAAATGCCGCGCCTGCCTCGACGCATGCCCAACCAAAGCCTTCGTTGAACCGCGCATTCTTGACGCAACACGATGCATTAGCTACTGGACAATCGAGCATCGCGGTCCCGTCCCCATAGAAATTCGTGAGCAGATTGGGGACTGGCTCTTTGGCTGCGATGTTTGCCAAGCGGTATGTCCATGGAATCGCAAGCGATCAGGAGAAGTGATTCCGTCGCTTAGAATCGACGATTGGGAGGAGAAAACCGACTGCATGTTCTGGCTGCAACTCTCCTCCGAACAGTTCCGTATCCGTTTTCGCAAAACAGCTTTTTGGCGTACTCGATTAGAAGGAATGCAACGCAATGCAATGATCGTTGCCGCGAATACACATTGCGTCGACGCAATTGACTTGCTCGAAAAATTCCTGCTTCACGACGATCCGACATTGCGCGATACAGCCCAGTGGGCCCTGGGACAATTGCGTCTGGAGCAGTGAACGTTTGCGCAATGATCGGTGTCAAAGGATCACGAAGTTCGGTAGGCGCTTTGTACGGATGTCAGATGCGCACGACCGCTATCGACTAAACATCTTCCTGCCAGCGCCGACCTTCCTAGCAAAAGGGGGAATTGCATCTTCGATCGATCGGTCAAACTCAAATCGATCGCCCAGCGGTATCCTGCCAGATAGACCACGGTTGCGATGATCGGCCGAATGGAAATATGGCCGCTCGATGATTGCATCCGCCTCATTCCCACGACCGGTGCTTCGTAAACCCACGCGGTATCCGCGCTGTCGTTTTCGAGCGTCAATTCGAACCGGACAAAATTTGCCCTGCCTCGCCGGAAAATCAATGGATGGTCGACATGCAGGACCGAGTGGGCCGCCCCCGAATCGAGCTTGGCCACGATTCGATCGATACTGAAATCGGGAAGTCCAACCGATTCTTGCCAGCCCACGACTTTCAGCTCGAGCGCCGGATCATGAATCGATCCAGCAGCACGATCAAGCTTGGATTTCAAGTTAAAGTGATGTCGTGTCATCGAATGATTTCAATCAAATCTTGACCTCGATGCAATTTAAACGCGGATAGGGCATATTCGGTGGTTAACTGAATACTCAAAGAACACGCTCCGAGCCATGTGCCAAACCATGGCCGCATCGGAGAGTCCCCTTCGACTAGTCCAAGCGCGATCCAATCAAGCGTGACCCGATCAAGTAAACGTCCGCTCAACCCAGCCCGTGGATTCCGTTCATGTCAGCATTTCCACATCCCATTAGGAAGGCTCAGGAGACTGTGTCCCCAACGATCGCAACAACTCCATTGTAAATAGACCTGAGCTATGACCATCGGAAAAAGCGATGTTGTACGCATAATTCCCGACCGGTTTCATTTGGAGTACATCCAGCGGGATCGTGTCGTTACTCGAAAGGACGTTCAACAGGTTTTTGGGTTTCGAATCTTCGGCTTTTCGCTTTTCACGGCACGTGGCACAAGGACATGACGCGCGCAACAATCGAAACGGGTACTCATACGCCAGCCCATCACTCCATGTGATTCGCAATGTCTTGTTCGGAGTCTTTTCGATCGCAGTCGGCAGTACGAACGGTTCCAATGCAGCCACTCTTCCTTTGTTTTCTTCCCAGTCCTAGGGACTCGACTCTCGACCTTTGGTCGCGACGTTCGAAGAATCCTATGCGAAAATCCACTGGGGTTCCAACCCTGTCCTGATTGCTCGCCGGAATCTGGGGATCGGTGGGCGAAGAAACCCGAAAGCCTCGGGGAGTCCTATCCCAAGCCGCCCTGCGGTTCCTGTTTCCGACTCCTCTCTACGTTTCCTATGCAATCTAGTAAACTTTTGGCAATCCGGTGTTCGGGTTGCAATGGAACCAGTTGGGGAGGGGCTCTCGATGACAATCGCATATCGCAAAGTTTTTGTTACCGGCCACCGTGGAATGGTGGGGTCTTCTCTCTGCCGATTGATTCGAACTCGATACCCAGACGTAGAACTAATCACGCAATCGCGGTCCGAACTTGACTTGACCGATGAACCAGCAGTCCGTTCTTTTTTCAAACTCCAACGACCGGATGCGGTTATTTTTGCGGCTTCTCGTGTGGGGGGCATCGTCGCCAACGCAACCTATCCCGTGGAGTTCTTGACCGAAAACGTTCGGATGGCGATGGCCACAATCCCGGCTGCTTATGAAACAGGAGTCAAGCGATTCCTTTATTTAGGGTCCACGTGCATCTATCCCCGAATGGCGCCTCAACCGATTCGCGAAGAGTACTTGCTGACATCGCCGCTCGAAAAAACCAACGAAGCCTATGCCCTCGCAAAAATCGTCGGTCTTAAACTTTGCGAATACTACCGAATGCAGTACGGAGCGCTATTCCACTCCGCGATGCCGACCAACTTGTACGGGCCAGGTGACAACTACCACGCAGATAACAGCCATGTAATTCCGGGCATGATCCGCCGATTTCACGATGCGAAAACTCGAGATGTCCCCTCCATGTCGATTTGGGGAACCGGCAAACCGCGACGAGAATTTTTGTACGTGGACGATCTCGCCGACGCGCTTCTCCATCTGTTGGCTATCGACACCCCACCCGATTGGGTCAACGTCGGAACCAGTAGCGACGTTTCCATCATGGAATTGGCAACCATGATTGCAGCCACCGTCGGCTACCATGGCACCATTCTGCCGGACACCAGCAAACCTGACGGCACTCCCCGAAAATTGACCGATACATCGGCCCTTCAAGCGACTGGCTGGAGCCCGCGCGTGGACCTAGTTGACGGTCTCAAGTTAGCCTATGCAGATTTCCTGGATGGAACTGCTCGTGGCACCCTACGTAGTCAATGAGCAGAAATACGGGTAATCTATAGATGCAAAGAACGCCGACGATTCGGTGATTAGGAGTCTACGGACGGATTCGCTTGGGGACGCCCCTTTCCCGAACGCTCCGGGTCGACAGTAACTCCAGCAATTTACTGTTTTCAACCCTTCGCGAACTCAACATGACAAAAGCTGCGCTGATCACAGGCATTACGGGCCAAGATGGCTCGTATCTCGCGGAATTATTGCTCGACAAAGGATACACGGTTCATGGATTGGTGCGTCGTTGCAGCAGTTTTACAACCGGACGTATCGACCATCTTTATCGGGACATCCACGAAAACCCAAGACTACTTTTGCACTACGGGGACCTTACGGATGGACAAGCCCTAACGAACCTCGTCCTCGAATTGGAACCGGACGAAATTTACAACTTGGGGGCTCAGAGCCACGTACGAGTATCCTTTGATCAACCGGTTTATACGTTGATGTCCGACGGGGTCGGCGCCCTCAATGTTCTGGAAGCCGCTCGCATTCTCAACCGGCGCAAATCTGTTCGCATCTATCAAGCGAGTTCATCAGAAATGTATGGCGCTGTCCTAGAAACGCCTCAGACGGAAACCACTCCCTTCAATCCGCAAAGCCCATATGCTTGTGCAAAGGTTTACGCTTTTTTTCAGACAGTGAACTACCGCCGCAGCTACAACATGTTCGCCAGCAATGGCATTCTCTTCAATCATGAATCGCCTCGACGAGGTGAAACCTTTGTGACTCGCAAGATCACTCGTGCAGCCACACGGATTAAACTGGGGCTTCAAAAGAAACTCTTTCTCGGCAATTTGGATTCCAAACGGGATTGGGGGTACGCAAAAGATTATGTCGAAGCCATGTGGCTGATGCTGCAGCACGAAGAGCCTGATGATTTTGTCGTTGCGACCGGCCAAACTTTCTCGATCCACGAATTCCTTGACATGGTCTTCGAGGAACTCGAATTGGATTGGCAGGAGTTCGTTGAAATCGACCCTCGCTATTTCCGTCCGGCGGAAGTCGAACTCCTCTTGGGCAATCCATCCAAAGCCAAAGAGAAATTGGGCTGGACTGCCACAACCAATACAAGGCAATTGGCAAAAATCATGGTGGAACATGATCTTGAATTGGCTCGTCGAGAACTTCATAGCCACTCGTTCAGCGGCTAGGTACGCGGTCCCTGCATGCGTCCGCGCACTCCCGGTTTTTCCCTGTCGCTATCTCTGCGTGGGTGCTGACGGGCGTCTATCCATGACGCTAGCCCCTTCCGATTTCGGAGGAATCAATGCGAGCCTTGATCACCGGCATTACCGGACAAGACGGGTCCTATCTGACCGAACTCCTGCTCGGTAAGGGATACGAAGTACACGGCATCGTCCGGCGTAGCAGCTCCCTGCAACGCCCTCGCTTGGACCAGCAATACAACGATTCATCGGTGTATGGCAAACAGCTGTTTCTTCACTACTCGGACTTGACCGATGTCACGTCCTTGCGCCGTATCGTACAGCGAGTCGAGCCTACTGAGTTCTATCACCTGGCTGGGCAATCGCACGTTGGGATCAGTTTTGAAATTCCCGAAAGCACTTGCGAATTGACGGCCCTGGGAACGCTTCGCATCTTGGAGATTCTGCGGGATCAGCCATCGCCTCCCCGATTTGTGCATGCCAGCAGTCGTGAAATTTTTGGCACGCCCAGATCCTCTCCGCAAAACGAGGATACTCCCTTGAATCCCAACTCCCCCTATGGAGTTGCAAAAGCATTTGCGACGCAGATGGTCAAAATCTACCGCGAGGCGCACGGCTTATTTTTTTGCAACGCCATCTGCTACAACCATGAGAGCCCACGCCGAAGCGAGAACTTTGTGACGCGCAAGATTAGCCTTGCGGCCGCGCGCATCAAGAAAGGGCTGCAATCCGAATTGATGATGGGAAGCATCGACTCGGCCCGGGACTGGGGTTTCGCAGCGGAATATGTTGAAGCCATGTGGCTTATGCTCCAACAAGAACGTCCCAACGACTATGTCATCGCGACCGGGCATTCCCATACGGTTCGAGACTTCATGAGACTAGCCTTCGAACATGTCGGCCTAGATTGGAACCAATACTATCGGTTGGATCCTCGCTTTGCGCGTCCAGCCGATCCTGAAAACCTCCTTGGGGACGCTACGCGAGCTCGGCAAAGTCTCGGTTGGCAACCGCGTACAACCTTTGCCGAACTAGCTCGCATCATGGTTGACCATGATTTAAAAAACCTATCCGAATAACGCAAAGATCCTAATTCGTCGCATTCGATCTGGACCCCACGCCCAATCTAGCTCGCTTCTCACCAATTGATTTTCTTTCCGGATCAAGAGTCGAAGCTTGGTCGAAGACCGTCGCAGCGCGTTCCCAGTTTCCTTGCGCTGTCAGTGCATCGCCGAGAGTCTCTAAATACGGTGCCATGTTTGGGCTCGACGAGACGGCTATCTCGGCCAAAAGGATGGCTGCGTCGAGGATCGCGGGATCGCGAATCAAAAGGGATTGTGCATAATTGTTACAGATCAGTGCGAATCCTGAATCCAATGCGATCGCTTGCTTGATATGCCAAATGGCCTCGGTTGGATCGCTTTCATCGTCACCTGTTTTCTTCCCATCCGCCGATGCCCTTCGCACGCGATTCAATTCGCCTGGATTCGCGAGAAGCCCCTTGACACCTAACATGAAGTGCACCATTCCCACGTTGGTACCATCGACGAGCATACCTTCGAGGGCCGACTCTAATTCTTGGCTCTTCGATCGATTCGACTCCGACGCAAAAAAATCGATCCATGCGTTGTACGCCCTCTGTGAATTAGGATCCGCTCGAAGCGATTGAATCAATCGTGTCAAACGATTGACCAAGGGTTTTTCTTCAGCCTCCTCCTGCTCTTGCAACATCAAGTAAAAGTCGGATAACGCCAATCGCATCTCACCGTCACGATGCAGTTGCGTGCCCGCCACCAAAACTCTTTCTGCATCCTCAGAACGCTTGAGTCGATTAAGCGCCACCACCAACTGAAGACGAATGGGTTTTGACAATGGGTTCTCATTAAGCTTGCCAGCAAATGTTCTCACCGCGTCGTTCAACGCTCGCTCGGCTAGGTCCTTCTTTCCAAGCTCCATTAGAAAATCAGAATACGCGACCGAAAAGACAGGATTCAATTGGCTCGCTTCACGCAAACTCGCTTCGGCAAGATCGAGCTGGCCATCGGCTCGGTAGTAGATGGACCAAAGATGATGCATCTGCTCCGTATTGATTTCACCACTATGGCTAAGGTGCCACCGCAATGCTTCGATGGCTTCGGGATCCAACGATTGTGTATTGATATCGCGCGCGATCTCGAACGCCCGAGCGCGATGCGCGTCCGCAAGCCCCTCCCGGTCATCGGGTGCCAATTGATCGAGGATGGAATTGGAGGCCTCTTTCTCTCCCCTCAATCCAATCAAGAGAGCAAACAAGAATGTACGCTCGTCGCGGTCCTGCCTGGAATCCTCGATCATGCGAACGCCATACTTGCGTCCTTCCTCATAATTCTCCCCGCGAAATGCCCCTTGAACGCGAGAAACGTAACGCATCAAAATCCGATCACCATAAAACGCGTGCAGAGCCAATCCCAACGCGATCATCAACCCGATCAGCACGGCCGGCAAGCCTCGTAAGTAGCAGTTTCGCCTTCCGGCAGGAAAAAAGAACGCTGCAAAGACAAAGGTCAAGCAAGCGATTCCGAAACGAAAAATCCAATACGGAACGAGAATTGGAAGGAGTAGAAGTGTCTTTGCCAGCGACCGATCTTCCCCTTCATTCTCTTGCACCAAGGGGGTCCATGACGCAACCATAAGCCATTCCAGCAGATCGGAAATCGCCCGCAGAATGGTGATCGGAAGTTCACGAAGAAAATGCCACATGATTGATTCGACGACGTCGTTTCGACGCCGCTCCTGAACGCGATCGTTGCGTTTGCGTTTTGGACCTGCCCGTCGTCCTAATTAGGATCCGCCGGCTTGTTCAAACCCAAGGTTTCCTTCGACAAGGGATCTTAGGGGAAAAGGATGGGAATAAGTCGGGGGTACAGATCCACAAGTTTTTCCCAAGCGTCGGGCGGTAGAGGCTTTGCTGACTTTTGATAAAGCGCCACACTATAAATTGGCCGGGACAATAACTTCGCTCGCACCTCGTCTCGTGTGATCCCACCGATGGCATAATACACTGCAAGATGAAAGTCGCTCGTCAAACGATCCAAAGTTCCGAGCGGCTCCCCACTTCGCAAAGCAATTCCATGCCCATCAATACCACTCGCAATCGCCCCGCCTGCTTCTCCGGGCAATCTTGAAAGCTCCAACATACGGGCATGAGTGGACTCGTTTTCCGATTCTACCATTGGATCCTTTGACCTCAGGCTTGCTTTCCAACCAAACCAGGCCCAATGCCAACGCGGGCCAGGATAGAGGGTGCTTGCTCCCAAAATGCTGAATTGCAGTTTGCGTCCCTCTTTCTCTATATCCCAAGACTTTGCACTTTCAGAATATCCCGGCATAAAGATTGGCACCAATCTTGGAAGCTCGGGGCTCGCTGTTGCAGCTATCTTCCAACCCGCTAGCTCGCTAGGCAATTCAGAAACGACACCCATCCGATTTGCACTGCGTTCCAGTCCGTACAAGGAGCTCATTCGCCAGCCCAATAGAGCCAACAATCCAAACGCTATCGACCATCCGATGTAGTCCGTGCGAGAGATCCTCGCGGGTTCGTCTCCGGAATTGTCTTGGACGGGTTGGATAACCGTTGGAAGTTCCTCCCTTTTTGGCTCAACGACACTCGCCAAGAACTGATCGCCACTCCACGCCAAAAACAGGATCGCAATCAAACAAAGGAACTCGATGATCGCCACAATCCATGGCGTCTCACTCCACTCCCCTCCTGCATCCTGATTTCCGAGCAACAACGCAATTCTCAATCCGTTCCATACAACGACCCAAAATAAAACTTGAGTCACGTTGGCTGCAGTTCTAAACCAGTGGTATTTGAAATACACCCCCCAAGCGATGGCGACAAAGATGGAGACATATAAAGACCGTACACCATTACATACATCGATCGCCACTCCCCCCTTGCTAACCAGTCCCAATACAACGCCCTGGGAATAGTAAAACACGCGTATAACATCCAAAATCACGCCCGCAAAACGACTTGCTAGCCCCTGCAGCCACAACTGCAACCAAGGCTCGACAAAATCTGGAACAGGCTTCAGAAACCAGAGCAGGATCGCCAGCGGAATGGCACTCCGAATGCCCGGCAATCCAAATTCTCGATACGCGATTGACACACCTGACAGAATCAACGCCAGCCACCCGACATGAGGCCAATGCAGCGCGTGAGCAACGAAGAATAGGACGAAGGATGTACACAATCCCGCGATGAATCCCAATCTATTGCCTCGACGACGTTCGAAATGCGATGTCTCTCGTATTTCGTCGATCACTGTTTCCAGCCATGTCGCTCGATGGACGTACGCTAAACCGGCGATTGCGACCAAACCAAGCGGGAAAAAGTAGTGGTTGGGGGAACTCCAAAGGGCACCAAAAAATCGCGCCAACAAAGGACCTTGTGCCAAACCCCCAACCAATAGCAAAATTGCAACAACGATCATATTCACTTCCAAGTCGATTCGAACGACCCCAACCGAACTCCCGATTCGGCGACGATCGAACTAGTGATCGATTCCATGCGAGAACGAAGTAACCTCAACGCCATCAACGATCAATGCAACGAACGCTAGTTGCAGGACCCGCCTTGCGGAAAGCTTAGCGGATTTCACCACAGGAACAGAAGAGGAGCTTGGACCGAGGACCTAGCTTCACTCAAAGCACACAAAGATCGTATTTCGATCCGGATACCGCGCAACATCGAGTTCAACCGAACCCAAAAACCCTATTAGGTATGACGAAGCAGCGTTCCGACTACGTCAGTCCATTTCTGAATCCAACTTCATGACAGCGCAAAATTTGGACAATTCGAACCTCTGCCGCTGTAACTTCACGGCCGAACCCGTTACTTCTTCACCGAACGTTTGTCGTCAATACGCTTGTTGTCGGAGTAGTCCGCGTACTGCTTGTCATAGTAACGACCATAGTTGTAGCCGTAGTAATAGGCGCCGCGGTAATAGGTCCCGTACTCGTTGTAATAAAGGTTTTCATCCATGCCATTGACGAACACTCCGATCAGATTGGCTTGCACCATGTCGAGTCTGCTCTTTGCCTTATGAGCCGATAAAACCACGCCGCGTCGGATGCGGATGACCATAATGATCCCATCCACAAGCGACGCAATCGCCGTCGTATCTGCCACCGGAATCACTGGAGGCGAATCGATCAGCACAATGTCGAAACGGTTCTTCAATTGCTCGAGCATATCCGCAAAACCGTGGGATGCGACCAGTTCGCCAGGATTCTTTGGTCGGCCACCCGTCGTCAGCAGCATCAAATTGGCTTGAAATTCACAAGGGCGAAGCGCCTCGTCCAACGTGCATTCACCGAGCAAATATTGCATTCCACCCGGCTCAAACTGGACGCCAAAATTCTGCTGAACACGAGGGCGCCGATAATCAGCGTCCACCAAACAAACGGTCTTGTTGGTTTGAGCCAATGAAATCGCGAGATTCGCCACAGTCGTCGATTTTCCGTCCCCCGGCGACGGGCTCGTGAACATGAAGACCTTCGATCCCGTCTGTGCCATGGTGAAGAGCAAGGACGTCCGCGCGGCGCGGAATGTCTCCGCCACGGAGCAACTCGGATTGTACGCCGTTACCAGCATCGGCGATCCGACGAAATCTTCGCTTACCTTCCCCTTCTTAATTCTCGGGACCTTGCATATGACCGGTACATTCAAGCTATCCTTAATGTCGATAGGTGTCCGATACGCAAGATCGGAATGGTCGATCAATATCGCCAATCCCGCACCCAATAAACCACCCAGCAAAAGCCCTCCGAAAAGAAACTTCCACAGCTTGGGGTAAATTTGGCTGGGAAACGACGCTTCGTCGATGATCTTGACTCGGGTCGCAGAATAATTCCCGGACATCGCCCTCATCGCAGATAGCTTGTCCAGGATCTGGGAAACGGAAGCACCACGCTCGTCGATTTGATCGCGAAGCATATTTAGCTCTGCGATGTCCCCCGCAATCTTGTTCGACTCTTCTGACAATTCTGCAATATCATCCGTAACTTTGTCGAGATTGTACTTAGCCCGCTCCCGCTGGTTGAGCAAGGATGCTGCATAGAGTTGCAGGATGTCTTGATCGCGTGTTCTAACTTCTTGGGACATCGCCGCACTCTTGCGATTAATTTCCTCCTCGTCCTTCAAAAAAGCTCGCAGCGTTTCAAGCTCTTCGGCCAATCGATTCCTGGTCGCCAGCGCAGCTTGGTATCTGGCCTCGATAAACTCGACTTGAGGATGCCGAGCGCCATAACGCGTAGCAGATTCTTGACGTTCCGCATCCAGAGACACGACGTCCTGATTGGCTAACTCCATGCGCTGCTCATAACGGTTCAATCGCTGCTTGTCTTCATCGGTCAACGGATCAAAAAACGATCCACCGTTATCTTTCCGGTCAACATTGAAATGCCTTTTGGCTTCAATGACCGCCAACCGCATCAATTCCTCACGCGGATTTTCAGGATCCACTGCGATTCGAACTTGCTCCAGCAACTGGTCGGCATCCCGAAATTCACGCACCAATTCATCGCGCTGAATTCGCAACTTCTCAAGTTCCAAGATGTAGGGATTGGACCATCGCCCCTTGTCGTTTTCTGCTGTCAGATTGAGCCCTTTCAGCAGTTCGTAGTACCGATTTTGATACCGTTTCTGTTCCTCAACCAATGACTCTTGCAGCTTTTCAATGAGTTGCACAGACTCGCGACCAGAAGTCTCTGAATCATCCCCGATGGCCGAGATGTAGGACTGGACGACTTGATTCAAGATCCCCTGCAAATCCGCCTTGTGAATCCCTTCGCATTGGATTTCAAGCGAGTCTGAGGAGAGATCCTTGCCGACAGGAGAAACTTTCAACATCGATCGAAGTTCGCCGAAAGGAGAATCCGATCCTCGAAACGTCTCCAGTTTGTCCAACTGACCCTTCTTCATGGCATCCGCCAAGACGGTTTGCCCCGACAGCAACACGCGCTGCTTTTCCAGAGCAACTTGCTGTGGAATCACTTCGCCATTGATGACGCTGGGTGGCGCCTGCACAAAAAGCATCAGTCGCAAAACGGATGCAAAAACAGGAGTCGCCTGCGTGTACAAAACGCTGGCGATACCTGCCCCTAACAAGGACATCAGAATAATGACCGATTTCCGACGCCATATGGCACCATACACATCCACCGTGGGTACAGGATGCTCTTCAAAATTTGCGGTCGGCTGAACGCGCACGCCACCGTTCGTTTCCTCGTAACCATACTGAAGATTGGGTTTGTCCATGGTTTCAATCGTTGCGGTAGTTCCAAGCTCTTGCGTTCGCGAACAGCCCTCAGCACTCCAGTCCATGTTGGATCGCCAATGGTGCCATCCTTTACTTGTAGTCCTTTTGTAACGCAAACGGCCAGTCAAATTCCACGCATGTGTAGAATCTTAACACACGTCGAGAACTCTCCAAAGGTAACGTTGCATTGCACGCCGGTCGTGGACCAGGACCTCACACATCGCAATCCATCTCAAAGGGGAGCCTTTCCAATGATTTTTGATGAATGAGCTCACTCCATGGTACGGCTGATTGCAACCTTGTCCACTCGATCGCCGGGATGATCTCCAGGTTGTCGTTATTGGGTCGCTTCATCCGCAAGTCTCAGGAGGCTGCAATCGCGTTGCGGACCATAGCGTCTGGACTCTAAACTCCCGTATAATCTTTAGAGAATCGCGGCGAAAGACCGGTTTAGGAGGAATCCACGCCCCCAATGCCCATGTTTGATCGAATGGAGATACCCTGCTGTTAGCCAGCTTGATTCCAAGTATCCGTGTCTGTTACGAATTCCAACCCAAAGCCGACTTGGCGAACTGGGTCACCTTGCGCATCGGCTTCATCCAACGCAATCCGGGAGGTGGTGACAAATCATTCACCTTCCATGCCAACCGGTCCTCTCGGTTCGCCGTCAAACGATTTCGGAGACTGGCGTTACTTTTCCCTCCAACTCGCATTTTCACGACAATTTCTTGAAGGTAACGCATTCGGATCTGGTGCTTGACCATCATTCGAACCAAGAGTTCGTAATCCGCTGCAATCTGAAAATCCTGTCGGAAACCACCGTAGCGCGAATAAAGGTCTCGCCGCAAATAGACAGTCGGATGAGGGGGCATCCACCCCCAGCGAAATCGACTCGCGCGATAATCCCCTGCCACCCAGAACCGTTTGATGCGCGTTGGATCGCTCGCGTCTACGTATTGCAAATCTCCATAGGTGCCATCGACGTTGGGGTCCCGAAAAACCGTAGCGATCCTAGATACGCTTTGAGACGAAGCCAGAAAATCATCCGCGTGCAAAAAGCCGATAACGTCTCCTGTCGCAGCCCGAACGCCTTTGTTCAAAGCATCGTAAATTCCCGCGTCCTTCTCTCGGATGGAAACCGCTAGACGATCGTCATACCTCCGAACCACATCGTCCGTTCCATCGTTTGACATCCCATCGACCACAATGTATTCGATGTCCGGGTAGTCTTGAGACAGGACCGAATCCATGGCCTGCGCGATGGTCTTCTCTCGATTGTAAACGGCCGTGATGATCGAGATCTTCACGGCGTCACCTCGATGGATCGCGTGCGTTGAAACGCCTCCAACCACTCGCTTTTCCACAACGACATAATCATGTTAATCATGCTCTACCGCTATCCCCTCGAACACCGCACCAAACCCTCACGCAGCGCATCGCAAATCCATCAAATTTTGACGCCTTAAGAATCCTAAGCCGGACACAAGCGAATCGCGTTGTTTTTCAACCTCTGTTTAATCCTTCGGTGATTCCGAAGGACTTCACGGCACATCCTCTTTGGACATCTGTGAGTTAGCTTGAATCGCTTTTTCGTACGCGGCCAGCAACAGATTTTCCAACTGCGAATTTCCAGGAATTTTATCGAGCAGGTTACGCAGATCCACAATGGCTCGATCGTAGTTGCGAGTTTGAATTGCGAGCATGGCACGTGCATAAACAATATCCACGTTTTCTGGGATAGCCAATTGCATCGCATCCACAAGCTCCAGCCCTCGACGAGGAGAAATTTGGTTTCTACCGACCCACTCAAAGATTAATGGTACCATGCCGACCAACACGTTCGAATCCGTTGGCCTAGATGCCCAGTCCTTTGGGAAAATCTCCGAAGGAAGCGGGGAATCTTCGCTCTTATCCATCTGACGCTCTCGTCTCAACCACCGAAAGACTATTGCAAGAGACTCATCCTCACCTTCGCCAGCATCCCCTCCTAAAGCGAAAATCTCACCAGCTACAGGAGTCTCCAAAACAAATGCTTCAAGCAGTGCTCGAGCATCGCTCGAAAGCGGTGCTAATCGCATGACCAGACGCGCCAAACGCGATCCCGATAAACCACGGTCCTTCTCCTTCGCAATCAACGTCTGCAAAACCGCAGCCCGAACGCTACTTGACGCTACCAGGGACTGCAATACGGCCCGCTCGGGCACGTTGAATTGGTCAAGCCGACTTTCAAACACTTTAAGTGCTTCTTCCGGACTCCCCATTAACAGCAATGCGCGAAACAATGCGTCGATATCCTCGACGCTTTCCGAAACGCCCAATCCGTTCGCGGAATCTGGCGGCGTTCTTTGGAGAACAGATTCTCTGGCCAAATGCGAGCTTTGTTCTGCATCCATTGCAGCCATCGCTTCGGCCATCCAAATCTGTTTCCCAAAATCGTCTCGATCACGTTCTTCCGATACACCGACATCCGTTTCCACACTCTTCTTGAAGGCTCTCTCCGCCTGTTCGATCAAGGCGATTCGCTGGTTTTTTGAAGCTTCGCTCATTGGATTCAGAGCCAGCATCACTCTGCTTCTCCCTAGCAGTTGAAACCATTCAGGGTCGTTTGGATTTTGCAAACAGAGCCCTTCGACTTGACGGATCATTGACTCGATGGTCGCGACCGAACCCTTCGTAAAAAGGCTCATGCGATTCAATTGCTCCGTGAGGGTCCATTTTTCCGCGAGCAAGTGTCCTGAACCAGGGTAGCGTAGCGCGCTTCGCATCGCATCTTCCGCGCGGTCGCGTGCCGCCATCGCAGATTGCTCGATGGTCAACATTCGCGTTTCGTCATCGGCCTTGGAAAGCAATCTTGATAGATTCCAATAGCTCTTCGACAACATCAACGCAATACGCGCTGCCGCGTACCGATGATCGGAATTCGAGGGTTGCTCGACTACCAGTCGTTGCGATGCCAATTCGGCATTCCTGAGTTCACCTATTTCTCTCAATAGGGAGGCTTCGCTTCCGCGAATCGCATGATCGTTTGGTCGATCACGACTCGTTCGAAACTCACTCGGCGCGGCAGATACACTTGGCCAATGCCCTAAAGTTGATTCCCCTTCCATCGCTCGCTGCACAATTCTTTGGTAGCGAGCCAGGATACGGGGCCGAGTATAAAATTGGCTCACCAAAACCAAGGAAATCGTTATGATGGCCAGCACGAGGGATGGTAGCCCCCATCTCCAGTAGGTCTCGGGAGACTCCGGCAATCCCTCGATTTGCCCTTCAGGAGCGGACGGATTTCCACTTCCCGAAGCGCGGGTATTGAGTCGATTCATCTGCCGCTCCCTTTGCTGGACGATTCGGAATTGCGAAGTTCGAATGGTCGGCATTTACACGCGCAACGACGCCCGTCATTCATGCATGTTTCCAGCATGATCGGGAACATCCTCATCGCTGACTCAACGATTCAATCACCGGAAGGGAGCCTTGGAAGACTTGACGTCGAAAGTGCTCGTACAAGGATCGGAGTTCGTTCATTTGCGCGGAACTCGGTACTGTGTTGGTCGTTGACAATTGCTGGAATTGAAACGTCACCTTCTCTCGCACCCGATCCTTTCGACGTATCCGTGTCCAAAGGTTCTGACTCAATCGATTCCCATCTTGGCCAACTTCGTTCGAGCCTTCGGCAAGGTACGGTTGACCTTTTTCATCAAACAATGAGAAATGGAGCACCGCAACGTCCCCCACATCGTTTTCCATAATCAATTCATAAAACGGAAATCCCCCACCCAAAATATCGTCGCTGCTGGCATTCACGACTTCCGTGCTGCGAGGTTTCCATCCTGCATTGCCGTAGCAAACCCAAAGGGGATGCCATCCGCTAAACGGAAAATCTAAGCTAACGGTTATTCGAGAAAAATCGTTTAGTACCTGCCAGATTCGCGAGTGCTGGCCTAGCAAGTCTGCACGATCTCTTGCGATCGAGTGAAACCCGACGATCTGCGCCCGATTGCTACGCAAGGCATCTCGGCCTGGAAATCGTTCCGCTACATCACTCGAAAGCGACGGTAGATCCGGGGCCATATGAAAATCAAAGACTGCCTGCAAGCTGGACGGCAGGAAGATGAAAAGTATCAGCGGCATTGCAAACCAAAGCCATGAAACACGGATTCTTGAAGCCTCGCTCCATGTACTAGTAGATGGATTCTTCACGCCGTCGGAAACTCTACGCTCACTTTTTGAATAAAAATATCGGAGCTGAAGAAAATTCAGGAACTGGACGGAACTCCAGTGCACCCATGCCGTGAAGGCAAAGACGCAAAGCCCGAGGAACATATGCACTGTTCCAGATGACAAATCGATTCCGAACCAATCTAAGCCGATCACGATCAAATAGATACGCAACAAATTGCCGAGGATTGCCCAGATTGGTACCGTCACAATGGTGATCAAACTGACGATCAGACCGGCTCGCCCCAATAGCAATAAGACCCCCGCCACGGCCATCAGCGCATACTGGCTATCGACTCCGCTACACGCTTCCTCAATGAATAATGGCTTCGCCGCAATCTCAATGATATTTCCACGGCGCACATGAAGGATGCCCGTTAGATCCATCAAGCGGCTACAGACAAAGGAGGAGATGGCTTGAAGAGCCTGCACCAACTGCTGATCCCATCCGAACGGTGGAGGAAGCGTAACGGCGATTAACCCCGAGATCCCAGCAACGCGAAGAACACTCAAGTTGGGCCGGGCTCCCAGCGCCCAAACCGCGACGATGACGATAAAGCAGAACTGCGCGAGCCACGGGCTAATCAGCATCAAAGCAGCCATGCAAAGCAAAATAGCGCCTATCCAAAGAGGGATCAACCATGGACGCGAAAGATGTTCTCGCGTGGGTTCCGCATCCGCTCGCAGAAAATAGGCCGCTCCGAGAATCGCCAACGGGAAGAACTGCAGATGTGGCTTCTGCATCAACACACTGGCTTGAATATACAAGAGAGGCGACAGTGCCAACAAAGGCAACACAAGCGTCGCCAATGTCCAAGAGGATAGCCCCATCCTGGCACCTCGCGCCGTGCTACTGCTTAGGATCGTACTCAAGGAATTCCCTAATCTTCCACGTGATCAAGTACTTGTAGATCGAAAGAAGATGCCACAATCGTGATAACGCGGGATTCCTTCCAGGATTCCATTTCCGCGCTTTCGACCTCGTGTTTCTGCGGATGACGCAAAGAAGCATCAAGACGCTTTTCTCGCCCCAGCAAAGTTAATAAACCACTTGTCAGCTCAGTGCGGCAATTCGATTGCAACAACCAGGTTTGAACCGTTTTGCAAATCGACTCAATGCTTGATAGCCCAGGACTTGTTCGTTGCCGACGCTTGTTGTTCATACTCCTCGATTTGAGCGGAGGTGATCTCCTGTGCTGTCTTCTCGGTTGGTTTTTCTTTATACCACGCCACTGTCTTGGCAATGGTTTCCTCAAATCCCCATGTCGGAGACCAGCCCAACATGTGAAACGCTTTGTCCGTCGCCAAGTTCAGCTTCGACGCCTCATGCAAGGCATTGGGATCGGAACGATCCACCCATTTGCCAGGAACCAGCTCAAGCACCGCTTCCACGACCTCAGCCACGGTTCGATTGCTGGCGAGGGAAGGCCCAAAGTTAAAACCGGTCGCCAGTTCTGAATTCGGGAATCGAGCCAACTTCGAACTTGTCAAATTGGATGCCAGCCAAAGATATCCCGAGATTGGTTCCAATACATGCTGCCACGGTCGCGTGGCAAGCTTGTTTCGCACCGGGATAGCTTCACCGGAACCCAAGGCCCGAAAAATATCTGGAACGATGCGATCTTTGGCCCAATCTCCACCACCGATCACATTTCCAGCCCGTGCCGATGCAATCCACTGGTCTCCGGATGCTTGAAAATAGGATCTTCGATAAGCAGATGTCACGAGTTCAGCACATCCTTTCGATGCGCTGTATGGGTCATACCCCCCCATCGAATCCTCCTCGCGATACGCATGCAGCCACTCGCGATTCTCGTAACACTTGTCCGTGGTAACGACAACACAAACAATAGGACGCTGTTGTCGACGTACACTCTCGAGCAAATGCACGGTTCCCATTACATTCGTGGCAAACGTCTCGACGGGAATATCGAAAGACAACCGAACCAGTGGCTGCGCAGCCAAATGAAAGACAAATTGGGGTTGGACCGCCAACATCGTCGAGTTGAGTTTTTCGAGGTCCCCGATGTCGCCGCGAGTGTCGCTCGCCAAACGACGGGACAATCCCAACAAATCGAAGAGCGTCTCATGCGGTTGTGGATCGAGCGCATAACCATGGACTTCTGCCCCCAATCGCACAAGCCATTGGCACAACCAACTTCCCTTGAAGCCAGTGTGCCCCGTGACAAATACTTTCGCCCCTTGAAAAACGGATCCGAACATACACTCTCAGGATGGTATCAAGTAAAAAAAACAAATTGTTCGCATGCCTGCAAATGCGAGCCGACGCCTGAAGCAGGCAGTTCGCACAACAAGAAAAACTTTGAAGAGGATCGTCCCACCAGCCAGCGTTCGCCGAACGCACCCTTTCGACCCTCAACAAAACTGCCGTTAGTGTACGTCAGTGGGTCGCCCCTGCCAATTCTCGCTGGATTGCTCCTTCCTGCAAGCGCGGACTTCGTCCCCGTGGGTGCCTTCACGGTCACCGATGAGCAGCAACGACACGGAGAAAACGATGGGACACACACAGTCGGAACGGAGTATCTCCAGTCTAGGTGGTGTTGCAGGCCCGTAAAGCTTTCCCAAAACGAAAACCAAGCCTTCCTGGTAACACCGGATATCTTCTACCGAAAACTCCTGCTGCAACGGCACATCAAGAAAAATTCATGTTTTGGCGGAGACTGTTCATGAGGACCGAAGAGGTTTTCCTACGCCACGCCGAGATGCCGTATGCAGCCGAAGCCGCTGTTGGGCCGCCGGCATGGGAACTCAACCTTCATCGGATCCCAGCCGAACGCGTGTCAACGTACGAACCATTGAGGCCCATTGAGGCCGATGAGAACGATCAGCCCGCGATCCAACTGCGATCTCTAGCAGATCCAATCGAATGGAAGAATTTTCGGATCCTTTAAAAGGAACCCTACCGAATTTTGACTCGCTGCGGAATCATCGATCCATTGCCGACTTGCGTTTGCCACGAAGTATCCCTATCCCGAGGAACCGTTTTGCTACACGTTAATCGATGCCACTAATCGATGCCACTGATAGGCAGATTGGATGATGGTGTCCACGTCGGCATAACGCGGTTGCCATTTCAGCGCCGCTTTTGCCGCACTGGAATCAGCCACAAGCTGGCTGGGGTCGCCTGGCCTGCGGGGTTGAAAGCGATGAGGCACAGGTAGGCCCAACCGTTCGAAGGTGGCCATAATCTGGCCGATCGAGGTGCCGATTCCATTCCCCAAATTGTAAGCCCCACACTCCGCACCCGAAAGCAATGCATCTACCGCCAATACGTGAGCGCTTGCTAGATCGAGCACGTGAATGTAATCGCGAACAGCCGTCCCATCCGGTGTGGGATAATCGTTGCCGAAAATAGAAAGCGCCGGGCCAAGGCCCAATTGGGCCATACATGCCAATGGAATAAGATGGGTCTCCGGTTCATGGCACTCGCCAATATCGCCATCGAACGACGCTCCTGCCGCGTTGAAATACCGGAGTGCCATCCACTTTGGGCCACCCGCCGCGTGGAAATGACGCAGCAAATGCTCATAGGCAAGCTTGGACTGTCCATAGGGGTTCTTAGGCAACAGCGGGTGGGATTCGGTAATGGGCACCCTAACTGGCTCACCGTACACCGCCGCCGTGGACGAAAACACCACCGCCTTGACGCCGGATTCGGAAAGCGTACGCAGCCATGAAATTTTGACTGCGAAATTGTTTTCATAGTATTTGAGCGGATCTCGAACCGATTCAGGCACCTCAATCGATCCAGCTAGGTCTATCACCGCCTCAATACCGTACTTCATCACGGCACTTCGCACCGTCTGAGCATCGGAAACAGATGCCTCCACCAAAGGTCCAAAACGCACGAAATCGCGCCGTCCCGTTGCGAAATTATCGAGCGTTACCGGTTGATAGCCAGCTCCTTGAAGCGCCTTGCAGACATGCGAGCCGATATAGCCCGCACCACCAGCCACAAGAATAGATTTAATCATGAACATGCCATTTCATTTTACATCTATGAAATTCATCTACCTTTTCGCAGCTATTCCCTAGGCACTAGAGCCAGAGACTCTTCGATGAGAAACCACGGATCCCTCCGTGTGCAAAAGCAATCCGATCTCAAGGTCTGCGTGCTGTCCGAAGTTCACGAATTTTCAATCGAATATCGTTGAAGTAACGCATTTTCAAGCGATTGAAAGTCCATCCGACTCGTCCGTCAAGAAATCCCAATTTCAGAAAATAGGAAGCCATGAAATAAACCAAACCAAGCCACCATTTATCGAGGTTACGATACTTAAATTTTTGACGCTGGGTAAGTTGTTCCCAATGCTCGTGAGAATTCTGCTTCAACCAATCGTACCGATTGGCCTCCCATGTGGAGTATTCATTATGCTTCGCTACATAATGATGAAATCCACGGTAATCGTAGTGGTCTAACTTGGACGCAACTTGGCCAACGGCACCGATGAGTACAGGGTGCTCGTGGACTTCCATATCGAGATTGCTCCAATAGTCCTCTGCAAACTTTTCATATTCGCCTGCCCCTACACGAAAGAGTGCGAGTTTGCGCATCGTATCGCCGTACCCCAGCGGTTTCCCCATAAACCAATTGCGAAAGGAAATCCAAAAGCCAATATCTGTTGTTTTAGGAAGTAATCGATGCAATTCATCGATAAAATCGGGTGTGACTCGCTCGTCCGCGTCCAGGAAAAACACCCAAGGTGTTTCAAAGGCGTGATTCCTTAACACCCAGTTTCTCTTCTTTGGAAACTTACCATCCCATCGAAAATCGAGCACCTGAGCTCCTGCATTTGCCGCAATCGATTTCGTTGCATCAGTACTCCCCGAATCCACGACCAGGACCTTTGCAAACGAGTCGTTCAGAGAAGCAAGACACGCAGGAAGATTACGCTCCTCATTCCTGACCGGTATGACGACGGTAATCGGTAGTTTCATGGTTTACGAAAGGCAATGATCATCGACTTGGCAATAACGGGAATACGCCCAACACGAAAAACCTGATCCATCCGGGATTACCGTGGGTCGAGATCCAATGCACCTTACTTGACTTGCCGTCGCTGGTGGCGTGTTGATTATCAGCAGGATCACGGGCGGGACGCCCGTGCCACGCGTGTGGCATGACCGACTCCGTCATGTTCGATGTCTTACATCCTGGCGGGCTTATCCCCGAATTTTCTGCCGTTTCCCACTTGAAAGTCGGATGGACCAAAATTCGCTTCTCGCACGAGCGTTCGCTCGAGAAATGACGAATCAAAATGGTTTCGACGGCGGGCAACAAATAAGAATGTGCATGCCCCACCGTAGCGTCGGAGTAGCCATCGCCTGATATTCCGACGGCGTCTTTCATAAAGTCTTCTCTTCATTGAAACTTGTGGAGTTGCGATTTTCCGTTAACTCCCGCTTTCCGATTTCTCGCGCAGGATTACCAGCCACAATCGACCAGGATGCAACGTCCTTCGTCACTACCGCCCTCGCTCCGACGACAGATCCTATACCGATTCTGACGCCAGGGCCAATGAATGCATCCGCGCAGATCCAGGAATCATCTTCAATGGTGATGGGCAATCTTAGTAGCTTCATTTCGGGCGATTGGTAGTCGTGGGATCCACCACACAAGTGAGCCATTTGGGAAATCGTAGCGCGCTTCCCGATGATCAAAGGTCCGAGATTGTAGAGCCGAACACCGTCACCAACGGCTGAGTAATCACCGATCTCCAATTGCCACGGGTACTGTATCTTCACGGATGGGTAAATGTGAACGTGTAAACCAACTGTTGCTCCATAACGGCGAAGCAGCCATCGCCGAAACCCGTTCAGCCATCGAGGGCTCAGCCGAAATGCAATACTGCCAAACCCCCAAGCAATTCTCCATACAATTTCATGAGCATCGTATTTCTTCATTCTCCGATTGGTAGCGATATCGATCGTCATGCTCAGTCCAACCTTAAGCACTCTGGCGGAGCCCCACCATGAATTGCCCAGAGAGATAAATCGTGCACCTGCTTTGCTACCTCTGGCCAGGTAAATTTCTGGCAAACCAGCTCCCTGCCACGATTCCCCATTGCGATTCGATCGTCATCGGAATGCTTCATGAGCGTAGATAGTCCGCCGCCTATGCTTTCAACCGTTGCCTCAATCCGGATCGCAGACTCCTGGGCAAATCCTTCCGGCAGATTGCAATGAGGTGTCATTAGGGCAGGCTTGCCGTATGCCCACGCCTCAAGAACCACCATCGGCAGCCCTTCGCTAAAACTTGGTAACACGAAAGCATCACAATTCTCGTAGCAACGCACTTTGTCGTTCTTAAACTGTGGACCCAGAAAAAGCACTGAGGCAGATTCGCTTTTGGAATTACCATCGCGAACGTCACACCAATGGATCCCAAGTTCGGTCGCGAGTTGCTTGAGATCATTCTCGTGCCCAACTTCATCCCAACCGGCGATCCATAAAGTCCACGGGACACGGATTGTAGTCCCTTTCTCCGTCGTTAAGCCACCGCTTCTTTCTATCTCACTCCAAGCACGCAGTAGATTCACCAAGCCTTTTTTCGGATGAATTCGGCCTAAATACAGGAGCTTCTTGGATCGAGAAGCACCGTCATGTTTTTGTTGACTGCAATCATCACTTAGTGTTGAATCCTTTGCATGAGGACAAGCTTCTTCTATGCGAACGTTTTCCTTTCCGACAACCACCGGAAGATCGATTCCGTTGGGAATGATTGCGATCGGGTTCTTCAGTCCAAACCGACGAATGGACTCGGCTTCAGAATCACATAAGGCGCGTATGCATGTTGCGCGACGAAGATTGCTACTCTCAAAAAGCCATCCAGCAATGCGTTTTTTCCATGCAGAATTGTTTACTGCCCAAGGATCTAGCATACCGTGAGGATGAAGGATAACCGGTCGTCCTGTTTTCCGGCCCCAAGTGTTTGCAATTGCGGATGTACCCAGCCACAAACCATGGCTATGCAATACATCTGGGGAGAAATCAGAAATCATCGTTGCAAGTTTTGGTGCATAACCCAATTGTTTTGGTCCGTAATTCTTCACAACGTTGGCACCAACAGGTAACCAGTCCGCTCGATCCGTCACGCTTTGATCATCTGTGATGCCAAACGCCTGGACGCAATTGCCCAGCTTTAACAACTCTTGGGCGACTCGCCTATTTGCGTCGAATAGTCCGCCAGATTTTCGAGATAATGACGCAGACAGAAAAGCAATTCTCATCGTCGTACCAACGCTGACAAGAGAAGCCGATCCACAAAACTCGGCTTCCTCGGCCCTACACCGATTGCACATTCAGCCGACTCTTTGCAACCTTTGGCGAAACGATCTGGTCCCCAGCGTTCAATGATTCGCTGGCCTGCGATGCTCATTTCAGTCCGTTTTGACTGGGACATGGCTGCGACTCGAATCATTTGATCAGCAAGTTCATCTTCATTGAAAGGATCAAAAGTCCAGCCATTCATTTCGTTCTGAACGAGATCCGGGGCACATCCGCAACCGCGCGAAACGAGCACGGGCAATCCACTCGCCATAGCCTCGTTCACGACCAATCCCCATTGATCAACAGTACTCGCATGAATGAAGGCAATGGCCTGAGAATAGAATCTTGGCAACTCATCGAGCTGGCGGAAACCCGGGAGAAACACAGTTGGCCTTGAAGAAAACGTTTCCCGATCTTTTTCCCACGGTGCCCCAGAGACGATTTCAATCCCAAGCGACTGGCAATGAGCCTCGATCTTTGGCTTCATCGGTCCATCACCCAGGAGAACCAATGGACGCATCGGCATCTCATTCAGTGTGTCCGATGCCCCTGACGTGCGGTTTGGGACACTTTTCGCGTACAGGGAATAGGCGGTAACCAGTCGCAAAAGATTCTTCTTTTCGATGAATCGATTTGACGCGAGAAAATAATTGCACGTGCTGATTGCATCACTTACTTGACGACAATCATTTGCGCGTTCACGAAAAAACTGGTTATCGACAACGTCGTATCCTTGGGAGATTCTATCCTCTGGCATACCAAGCGATTTCAAGTACTCTGCGTGCGGATTTCCTGCAACAAACCCAGACGATGCAAGTCGCACAATTCGCTCTTTGGTCGCCTCCTGCCAGCGTCGTCTCGGCGCATCCACTGCCCTACTGTCACTCATAAGAATCCATGGGATTGATTCATCACCACAAACTACGATCAAACTAAGCATCGCAGGATGGCTATAACCTGCAATAAAAACAACATCAGGACGGTTGTTGCGTAAAAGTACTCTTAGCTTCTGATTCCACTCCTTACCTCGTATTGATTCCAAGTACCGTTCTGGCTCCACAAACTGGATTCTAGAATCCGTCTCCAGATTCCAACCATACTCCGATTGGTTTTTCGCCATCGAAACTGGGAGGAAACGAAAACCTGGGATTTTTTCGCAGGCATTCAGACGCGACAGGTGATACGGCCCAAAACTTAGGTACGTTAGCCATGCACGAATCATGACGGGGGATGATCAGCTTTACGAGGGCTGTAGTAACTTGATAAATTCGGTTTCATCCCCGTTCGAGCGGGTTGGTACCATTCCCAGATTCGGACAAATAGGTATCCAAAGACGAAAGGGAAAAGAATCAAAAAGCTGATATCTCGGCCGCTATTGAAGGTCACACCAAGTCCGATTAAGAACAAGAATAGTCTCGCGGCAGATCGTCGCTGAATCCATAGCCGCGATAGGAATCCGATCCATAGCGACAGTAAGATTGCGACCGCGACGACCCCGAAGACTCTTCCAAAATTGACGACCCCCTGACCAATCAGTCCGGTTGCAACTGTAACGCTTACGCCCATTTCAGAACGATTGGAAAAACCACGCGCAATAGCATAATCAAGTCCAATGGTTGGCTTTCCAGGCCAAACAGCGCGAGGCACGAAGTTTACCGCCTCCGCAAAATAGCGTTTGCCCCAATTGGGAGTGTAGGACCCATCCGCAATAAACGTATTAATATAACACAACTCTTTTAGCATGTCCAAGCCGTGATGTTTGACTTCGCGCAGATCATTGGCACCTGCGAATACGGACATTCCATAATCTCCACGATAGACGATAACCACCTTGAACCAGTAATCTAGGGCAAAAAGCACTAACAAGCTTGACACAATTTTAACGGGAACCGAAAGCTTCGTGCAGATCCAAAACGCAGCCATGCCCGGCATCAAAACCGACAGCATCACGTTTCGCATTCGATCGAAAAAAATGTAGGGCCATGAAAGGGCAATCATTAGAATTGCCAAATAACGAATTCGTCCACGTCCTATTACCGCAATGACACCAAACATTGCGTAAACCAACCTTTGTATATATCCCAGCGCAGCCCACATAAACGAGGTCGAATTCCCGATTCCACCATGTCCAAACATCGGTATCTTGACCGGGTAAGCTGGTGGCCAGAAAAGCGATACCATTCGTAGGAAAGGATCTGGATAATCCGAAAGTCGTACGCACGCGATCACGAGCAACACCCCCCAGAAAGCGATTGCAGCATTAAGAATGGCTGCAATCCAATGCTGGTCGAGCGAAATCCTAGAACTATCCGGCGGAAGACCTTGAATCATCCTTACATAGACAGGCGGGATCAAAAGGCGCAACAATACGAGACACATCGTGACCTGCAGAAAAGAAATATCGAGTGTCACATCCGAGAAACGTCGAAAATCCTTTGCCATCGACATCAAGTAATCAATGGGGTACCAAACGCCAATCGTGCCATAAACGACCAGTGCAGGCTTGGCCCATACTTCATTCCATTTGGCGAGTCCTTCCCAAACCAACGCGATCAGAACAGTCACGACTAGCCAAAAGGAGAGGGGTGCATCCGAGAGTCTTTCAAGCATCTGTTAATCCATTCCCAGCAATTCGCAGATAACTTTCCATCATTCGTTCCGGTGTAAACGTCATTGCATATCGCAAACTGTCTTCGCCGTTGGTGGACCTGCCATCCAATTTTTCGATGATAGCAGATCCCAACAATTCCGGGGAATTGCTGGGCACCAACGTACCATACACTCCGCTATTCAGTAGTTCCCGGCATGCCGACACGTCGGTCGCGATTACCTGCAAACCCGCTGCAAGTGCTTCGATCATCACTGTGCCCAAACCCTCTTGGGGTGTCGTCGATAGCACAAATAGGTCCGAAGAACCGAGAATCTCAGGTACGTCTTTACGTGTCCCCATGAATCGAACTGAATCCCCAATCCCAAGATCATTCACAAGCTTCTCGAGATCTCCTCGAAGCGTTCCATCTCCCACCAACAGAAGCTGGAAATCAGGAATCGATTGAAGCACCCGAGGAACCGCATTGAGAATTGCAATATGATCCTTGTGACGTTCAAGCGTAGCCACCATCACCGCGGTCGGACGGCTCCCATCCATTGGGCGTCGTGATCGTGCGAGTTCAGCCCGCTGTTTGACTTGCGCCACCCTTGCACAGTTCCACACAGTATGAAAAACTGACGAGGGAATTCCTGGGATGCCCAGAAATTGCGATCTGACATAATCCGAGCAACAAATCACCTTTGCTCCAAATAGCCATAGAGGCCAAATACCGTAGCGGCTCATCCAATCCCCTTTGAATCCGCGATTGGGTGGATTACCGGAGTGAACCAGCAGATTGCGAACTCCAGCACAGCGTGCTCCCAAGCAAACCCAATTCGCAAACCCAGTTGGCCAGCAAATCAGCAAATCAGGCTTGCGAGCGCTACACACCCTTCTGATTCCAACAGCGATATTGGTGAACTTTCGTCGTCCCTGTGAATAGTAGTTTTCCTCGCCGTACCAGTACGCTTTCTCGCGCAATCGATCGGTTAAATCTGCTGGCTGTGAATTCAGGACAAAAACTTCTTGTTGGTGCCTTCCAGTTCCTAGCCAGTCCAACACCAGATTGGGTGTCCCTTCAGCGCGAGGCGTGCTTAACACATGGAGTATCTTCATAAATTGTGTTTGAATCGTATTGCAAAGCATCGCTATTCCTACTTGGAGCGACATGGCCTTACGAAGTACTTAAAAACTACCTCTTTATTCCTCGACGAAAAATAATGAATGCTTTAGATGTGAATTCGAGAAATGCATTTCCTACTATCTCGCCCATCAGGGATTGCATTTGGATAACGCAAAATGGAGCGTGAGCCGCTCATCCTTGAACACCTTCATTCGTGAAAATGAGATGCTGCTCACAAGAACGCTACCGTTCATAGCCCCGACATCCCACTGAGATTCCGGAAGATCCCTAAAATTCCTCGATAACCTAATTGCGTGATATGAGTTTGTTCATCCACCTTAGGTTGATTCGATGACGGCGAGTCCCTTCCATGGCTGCACAGGCTTAGCAATTCCACCTGTCTCCCATAATTCTTGAAATTCGCGAACACATCTGGTCCACGTCACTAAGGAAGACCATCTCCGGGCGTTCTCTCGAAATCGCTCTTGGTCCGCTTCGTTTCGCAAGTAGGACTCGAAGCAATCGGCAATTTCAATAGCACTTGCGCCCAATGGAAAACGGAAGCCAGCATCAGGTGGCAACGTGTCCGCAGGGCCTTCATGAGCAAATCCAGCTACGGGTGTGCCAGCCCTTAAAAATTCGAGGGTCGAGATCCCCAGGGCTTCTCGATCGGAGAATAAGCAACCGACGTCGCATGCGGTCAGGAATTGCAAAAATCTATCTGCGTTCAGGGATTTGTCGATGAATCCTACAAACTCGACACCTTCATTCCGTTTCAATTCAGGAGGTGCAGCGCCGGCAGCCAATACTCGCGATTTCCAGCCACGCTTCGCTAAATTCGACTGGATTTTTACCAACAAGGGCAACCCCTTTCGCTGCCAATCTTTACCGACAAACCCCAATGTGAAAGGCCGATCAATCCCGGCTTGGCCGACAGGCTGAGGGAATTTCCAGCCTTCAGGCAGCACTAAGTTTGCGCCAGGTAAGATCACATTGACTTTCCTAGCAGGCACATCGCACTCGCTCACTATCACATCCGCGGCCCAGCGCCCCATGGCGACAATTCGATTGCTGACCGAATAATTCTCACGTTCCAACGCGGCAGCACAATTCGAAATTTTCCTTGGAAGTTTCAGATCCAACCCTCTTCCCGACGCAAGAGCTACGAAGGGTGCGTCCAAATAATGATTTAAGATCCCTCCCCGAAGAGCAACCGTAGATGCACGTGGAAAATGCTGGTTGAAACTGATGATTTCTGATTGCCACTGGTCGCCAGCTATTTGCTTTTCCAGTAAATCTAGGCAGCGATTTGAATATTGAAAGCCGCCACGTTGTCCTGTGAGACACTGTAGTCCATTCCAGTACCGACGCGGCCAACGCAGTCGGTCTAAATCGATTCGCCAGGGTTGAGAAACAAAACCGGCAGATTGCACAGACTGCCAGAAATGATATGGGATTCCGCTCCAACAAGCGATGTCGCACACATCTCCAACGGCTGCGATACCTACCTTCACGAACTTTGATTCCCATTCAGATTGTTCAACGCGGCAATAAGTTTCAAACGGAATTTCCGCAAGGAAAATTGCTTCGCAACACTCGACGCTCGCCTACGGATTTCAGAAGCCGATGATTGTGTTAGCAAGCGTGAAAGCTCTTCCAGCCGGCAAACAAGTGATCGATGATCGCAAACCGGGGTTAGAAAAATGCCATTCGCTTCATCCCCAAGATCCGGCAAACATGTATTAGGGGTTCCAAGTACCGGGCATCCAAATGAGAGTGCTTCGAGAAAAACCTGACCGAAGCCTTCGAGAATGGAGGGCATTGCGAAAAGAGAACTTTGTTGAAAAAGTCGCTTTAACTCGTCGGACGAAACTCCTTTTAGAACGGTTACGCTAGAAGGCATAGACGCTAACAATGTCGAGACTGCGGGGTCCATGTTTCGGCAGACGAGAGTGAGTGTCGACTGCCGTGGCAGTCTCGCTTCTTTCCAAGCCATTAACAAGTGATGAAGTCCCTTCCTTTGGATTCCCGAACCAACAAAAAGAACCGAAAAATTCGGACACACGTTATCGATCACTGGTGTGTCGCACTCGTTGATTCCGTAGGGGACGACGAAGCACTTCTCAGGCGGCATCCCCTGCTCGACGAGACTGCGTTTCGTAAAAGTGCTAGCCGCCAGCACCAAGTCCGCTTGTCGCCAAAGATCAACAATCCGTCCGTCATTCTCAGGTTTCGCATCTGTTCTTAACCAAAACTGCGACGATGGGCCAGGAGGATACGCTTTGATATCTTCATCCAATAAACTGCGCTCAAACACAGGGTGCAAATGGAAATGGAAAAGGACTTTGCGTGGCGCATGCGAGTATTTTGCGCTAAAAGCTTCCGCCGCGTACGGTTCGTACAATAGTAGGTCGCTTTGAAACCTTCTTGCTAAATCGCTAACAGCAAAGGACATAGCACGATTCGCCCACAACCATGAGCGATTCTTCTTGTCACCCAACATCCGCGAAACATTTTGGCCAAACTCAATAGTCAGCCTGCTATCGATGAGCTCCTCGGGAACCTGATCGCAATTTCGCTTACGTAAAGCCGACCGAAATGATTTCGGAAGGATCGGACCAACTCGCTTCAAGAATCCGGTATCATAAGCTC
>Ga0194055_10000329_pt1 | contig 37602 bp, 36 predicted proteins | sample SepL449m_MetaG_FD_155482 | JGI IMG/M metagenome (GOLD analysis project Ga0194055, IMG submission 155482) | Anoxic zone freshwater microbial communities from boreal shield lake in IISD Experimental Lakes Area, Ontario, Canada - Sep2016-L442-9m | ecosystem: Environmental > Aquatic > Freshwater >... | reverse complement strand
GCCACCAAGATGGCCACCAATAGCAATGCCGGGAATCACGAACGTAAACACAAGGTTCAGCATCAGCAGTCGACCGATGCCGGTCTGCAAGATGTTGGTTCCCTGACGATGCATAGAGATTGCAAGCGCAGCCATCAGTCCGAATACGGCTCCAGATGCGCCACCGCTGATGCCCCGATCGGTGAGTAGCAGCACGCCCGCCGAGCCACCGAGCAGGCTGGCGAAGTACAACAACGCAAATGCGCTGCGGCCCAACGTGCGCTCGAGCAGCTGGCCAAGCTGCCACAAGATGTACATGTTGAAACCGATGTGCAGGAATCCGAAGTGGATGAATCCACTGGTGATGAGTTGGTACCAATGGTGGCTTTGGCCGAGCACGATTCGGTTGAGGCCGAGGTCGAACTGTGCCTGGCTGACATGTCCGCCGCCAGACAACGTGCTGGTGTCTTGCGCCGACATCCAGATAAACAACGCAACGTTGATAGCGATGATGGTTGAGGTGACCAGCGTTGGCTGGCGAGCGTTTGCATATCGCACGCGAGTTTTGATGTCGGGCTGAGCAGCCTTGCGGCAATCGACGCAATGCGAACCCACGCTTGCCTGCACGAGGCAGTCGCTGCAGGCGGGCTTGCCGCAGCGGGTGCAGCTACGCCCAGTTTCGCGATCGGGGTGGCGATAGCAGCGCGTGAGATTTGGTGGCTGAGGCAGCGACATGGTGCAAGAGTACCGGTGGCTAGCGAGCTCACGCCGGTTGGTGCGGAGGTTCGGTCTGCGAATCGAACCACCACTGTCGCAGCGATGACCACGCGTAGATGCCTGTGTCGTGCCCGTCGCTCCAAGAGATTGAGATTCCCCATGCGCCTGCGAACTCGGCGTTGCTGATGGCGATGCTTGTGGGATGTCCGGGGCGCGGCCACGCGTCGTCGCCGCGCTCACGGAATCCTCGGCACGTTGCACATGGGCATGCGGCGCGCAGATCGCCGACCGCGAAGATGCACACAATGCCGTCGTCGAATGAGATGGTCACGCTTTCGCCGCGCTCGATGCTCACGTCGGTTACTGCTGGGGTCATTGGTGAGGTCCTTGTTGAAGAGAGCTAGGCGCGGGTCAGCGTATCGATGAGCACTGCGCCGATAACGAACAGAATGATGCATCCGTTGTAGGCGGTGTGGGCGCGAGCGGATTCGAGAGTTGCGTGTTCCGTCGAAGGCAAGGCTCGGTACGAACGTAGATAGGCGAACATGAAATACGCGCCACCAATACTGAGCGCCAATGCTGTGCCGATTGGAATGCCGATCACGGCGTGAATCAGACCGAACTGCACGATCTTGAGGGCGCGTTGGCGCGTGGTCCAGTGCTCGGCACCGCTGCGAAACATTCGTTCTTCGGCATAGGCAAACAGCGGTAGCGCCGGCACGAGCATGACCATGAACACGGCCGGAACCAGCCACTCCCAAACGGTGCCGCTGGTTGACGCGTTCGATCCGAATACGGGGTTACCTTCGCCACCGAGAGCGCTCCACCAACCCCACTGCATTCCGGGAATTCGCGTGAGCGCCGTGGCCGCAATGATGACTGCGGTGAGTACGAACGGAACGGGCCACACATGGCGCCAACGAATGCCGCGCACGATTCGAACGATGAGATCGCGGCCGTCGCGAGCCATAGAGCGACGCAGGCCAGTGACAAGGCGTGAGCCCACAAACGCAAGTACGGCAACCGTGAGAATGTTGCCTGCTGGTCCGTTCACACGCTGAGTGTACGCAGCGGCCGTCTAGCTACAGTCGAAACACCGACACGAGGGGAGCCGCTAATGGCATGGGATTTTGAGACCGAGCCAGAGTTCGAAGCCAAGCTTGAGTGGATGCGTCGTTTTGTGCGCGAAGAGATCATTCCGCTTGAGACGCTCGCTCACGAATTTCGCCAGCCCGGCGGTCGCGAGGTGTTCGCAAAGATCGTCGCACCCCTCAAAGAGCAAGTGAAGGCGCAGGGGTTGTGGGCCGCCCACCTTCCGCCCGATATGGGCGGCATGGGTTTTGGCCAAGTGCGCCTTGGGCTGATGCACGAAATCCTTGGTCAGTGCGCGTTCGCTCCAAGCGTGTTCGGCAACAACGCACCCGATAGCGGCAACGCCGAGTTGCTCTCGGTGGGCGGCACGCCCGAGCAGCGCGAGCAGTGGATGAAGCCGCTGCTGGCCGGCACGATGCGCAGCTGTTTCAGCATGACCGAACCGGGTGCTGGCGCCGACCCCACGCTGCTCACCACCAGCGCGATGCGCGATGGCGACGAATGGGTGATCAACGGCCACAAGTGGTTTTCATCGAATGCATCGATCAGCGATTTCTTGATCGTGATGTGCAAGACAGGCGACTCAGAGCACGGCGCGTACAAGGCCTACTCAATGATCATCGTGCCAACTCGCACCCCCGGCGTGAACATCGTTCGCGATGTGCCAACGATGGGTGAGCCCGACCACAAGACCGGCGAGCCGGGCGGTCACGCCGAGATCTTGTACGAGAACGTGCGCGTGCCCTTCGACAATGTTGTGGGCGGCGAGGCGGGCATTGGTCAAGGTTTCGCTTTGGCTCAAAAGCGACTTGGGCCGGGCCGCATCCACCACGCCATGCGTTGGTTAGGGCAGAGCCAGCGGGCGTTCGACATGCTCTGCGAGCGTGCGCTCACCCGGTACTCGCACGGCAGCATCCTGGCCGAGAAGCAGATGATCCAAGACTGGATCGCCGAGAGCCACGCCGAGATGCAGGCCGCTCGACTGCTCACGCTTCAGGCGGCGTGGAAGATGGACCAGCTGCACGCGCAGGGCAAGCATCACAGTGATGCGCGCATCGAGATTGGTGTCATCAAGTTCTGGGGCGCCAAGGTGCTCTACAACGTGATCGACCGTGCCATTCAGATTCATGGCAGCCTCGGCTACACAACCGACTTGCCCCTTGAGGCGATGTATCGCGCAGCGCGCGCCGCGCGTATTTACGACGGTCCCGACGAGGTGCACAAGGTCACCGTGGCGCGTCAGTTACTGAAGCGTTACCGCGCATCAGATCCATCGCTCGAGCACATTCCTACGCGTCGCCTTGCGGCACAAGAAAAGTTTGCGTCGTATCTCGACGAGATCGCCGCGAACCAGTGACCAACTCGTTACATGCTGCCTAGTGGGTGCGGGCGCGGGCCGAGGCTGCAAATGATTCGGCTGTCACCGGCTCGCCAAGCAAGAAGCCTTGGGCCATATCGCAGCCGAGCATCTTGAGTCGGTGCAACTGATCAGGAGCGGTGACCCATTCGGCCACGACCTCCATGTCGAGCGCGTGCGCGAGCTGAATGATGGAGCGCACGATGGGGTCGTTGTCGCCATCGGCTCCAAGGCTTGAGGCGATTGACCCGTCGAGCTTGAGCACATCGGCGCGGTAGTCGCGAAGCGCGGTAAGCGATGATGCTCCCGTGCCGAAGCTGTCGAGGGCAATGCTGACACCAAAGCGACGCAAGGTTGCCAAGGCGCGCATTGTGGTGGGCTGGTCGGCATAGAGGGTGTTCTCGTCGAAGTCGAGCGTGAGTTGCTTTGGCAGCAGATCGAGTTCGCGTACCGAGGCAATGACTCGTTCAACAAACGCACCTTCGCTCATCTGGCGACCGCTCACGTTCACGTGCACGCTGAAATTGCGCTCGACCAAATCGGCATCGAGCCATGCGCGGGCATCGCGGCATGCCTGACGGATGACCCAGTCGCCCATTGGCAGAATCGAGCCGCTTTCCTCGGCGATGGACACGAAGTCGCGAGGCATCAACAAACCGCGCTCAGGGTGGTGCCAACGAAGCAATGCCTCTGCGCCCACCATGCGTCCGGTGTGAGTCGAGATGATTGGCTGATATGCCAAGCGCAGCTGATCTCCGGCCATCGACTTCTCGAGAGCGATCGAGAGTTGCTTGCGTTCGTGGGCGGCTGTGCCCATTGCCTCGGTGAAGAGTTCACAGCGCGAGCGGCCACGATGCTTGGCCCGGTACATGGCGGTGTCGGCGTTGCGCAACAGCGCCAAGGCTTCATCGCCAGGCGTGCCCGTGAGGGGCATCGAGGGATGCGATAACGCGATGCCGATGCTGACGCTGAGATCTACCTCGACACCGTTGAGCATCAGCTTTCCGCTGAGTGCCTGGCTCACACGTTCGGCGACTTCGACTGAGGTTTGCTCGTCGATGCCGCCCTCGCACATGACGACGAACTCGTCGCCGCCAATACGGGCGATGACATCGGCCGGGCGCGTGGCCGAAGCGAGCCGGCTGGCGATTGATGCGAGCAGCAAGTCGCCTACGTCGTGACCGGCGTTGTCGTTGACATCTTTGAGACGGTCGAGGTCTACGAACAACACGGCGATCTGTTGATCTTGATACCGGCCACGGTTGAGCGCGTCGGCGAGAGTTCGCAGCAACAGCATTCGGTTGGGGAGCCCGGTGAGTGGGTCGTGTGTGGCCTGATGGGCAAGCTCGGCCTGCAGTTGCTTGTTCGCGGTGACATCGCGAATCTGCGAGGCCCAATACTCGATGGCACCATCGCTGGCGCGTTGCACATAGACGGTCACGCTGAGCGTGCGGGCCAGACCGTCGACTCCGCGATAGACCACCTCGCCGTTCCAGTCTCCGCTGGTTGGGTTGGCCAAAATCTCGCGAGGGATTTGATCGCGCAAGGTCTGCAGCAAGCCGCGCATGGCGGGCTCGCGAACGAGGTCGACTGCGTCGTCGACACCGAACAGTTTGCGAGCCGCGGCATTCGTGAACGTTGGCGAGCCGTGGCGATCGATGATGAGGATCGCGTCTGGGCTCACGCTGAGCAGCCCGGTGAGCCGTTGGCTCAGCTGACGCTGGTTCTGCTCTTCGCTGATGTCGGTGACGCAGCCGGCGTAGCCCACGTGCTGCGCAAAGAGATCGCGCTTTGGTGTCGCGTCGAGTCGAAGCCAGACCAGCTTGCCCTGAGTGGTCCACACGCGAAAGACAGTGGTAACCGGTTCGTCGATCTCACGTCGGCGCGACCACGCGAGTTCGGCTGCAGCCCTGTCGCCAGGGTGAGCGTTTGCCCAAGGTGCAGCACCAATCGGAACGGCGCCTCCGCTGAGGGCGAGCGCGCGAAACGACTCGTCTGCAGAGACGAGGCGACCAAGAAGGTCTGTTTCGAACATCCCGACCGGGAGTGCATTGATCACGTGAAATTCCTGTCCCGCTTTACCGTTGGTTCTTTCTAACAAATCATCGACCGTGGTGGCTCAAGTTTCCGTCAAGGTGTGGTGTACACACCAGTGAGTTGAGCCGCCAACAGCGATGAGTTATCGATGACCGTCATGATGTCAGCCGACGGCGAACCGGTTGGCAGATCGATCTGTTGATCGAGGGCGTACAACGTGAATCGATAGTGATGCGTTGTGCCCTTCGGCGGACACGGGGGAGTCCACCCAACACTGGGAACAGCCGCTGTGCTGGCACCGTTGGTGCCTTCGATTGCTCCAACCGGCACGTCGTCGGAGGGCACTCCGAATGTGCTCGGACTGATATTCGCGATCACCCAATGTACGAAGTTGTTGGCATCGAGGTCGGTGACGACCAGCGCTAGCGAGGTCGTATCGGCTGGCACGCCGGTCCAACTGAACGGTGGAGACACCCCCGCCGCTGAACACGTAAAGCGCGCATCGAGGAAGTCGCCGTCGGTTGGGATCGCTGGTGTTCGGAGCGTGAAATCCTCGGCCGGAAGTTCTGCCGAGGACTCATCTGAAGCGGCAGGCTGCAGCGTGTCATCGAGCACGGTGGTTGTCGTAGATGCGGTGAACACGCTTGCGTTCTGCGACGGGTCCGCTGGACGAAGCGTGCGGCCGTCAGATCGACAGGCGCTGAACGCGCTCAGTGCCAACACGCACCCGACAGATGAGATGAGGATTCGCTGGAGACGCACAAGTCACGAGCCTAGGTGTTCGAGCATTGCTGGATCGTGCAGCCTGTAGCGTTGCCCCCGTGTCTGTACACCGCCGCTGCATCTTGACGGTCCACGCCCACCCCGACGACGAAGCCTCAAAGGGCGCGCCCACGCTGGCCAAATATCGCGCTGAAGGGGTGCATACCGTGTTGGTGTGTTGCACCGGCGGCGAAGAAGGCGACCTGCAAAACCCACGTCTACGTGAACCTGGTCAACCGTTTCATGGCCTGACGCCCGAAGAAGAAAAGCTGAAGATGGCCGAACTTCGGCCGGTCGAACTCGCCGAGTCGGCGGCAATCATTGGCTTCGAAGAAGTGGTCATGCTTGGCTACCGCGACTCGGGCATGGTCGACACCGAAGCAAATGCTCATCCCGAGTCGTTTCACATGGCACCTATCGACGATGCGGTGGGTCGTTTAGTGGGCACCATTCGCCGCACCCGGCCGCAAGTGATCATCACCTACAGCGACGATCACAGTGGCTACCCACATCCCGATCATGTGAAGGTGCACGACATCTCAATCGTTGCCTTCGAACGCGCCGGCGATCCCAATTGGTATCCAGAGCATGGCGAGCCATTTCAGCCAGCGAAGATGTATTACACGTTGTGGTCCAAGGCCCGGCTGATCGCGGTGCACGACGCCATGTTGCGCCTTCGCGGATCATCACCCTATGACGATCGTTGGTTCAACCGCGTGGGGCAAGACGAGCGCATTACTACCCGCCTTGAGGTGGGCGAGTACTTGTGGGCGCGCTCGGGCGCTTTGCTAGCGCACGCAACCCAGGTGAACCCCGACGAGCCGTTCTGGTTCGGGCTCTCCGACGAAGAACTCGCCGAGGTGTATCCCTACGAAGACTGGGTGCTGGCCCACTCGCACGTTGGTTACGTGCCCGAAGGGATTATTGAAGAAGACCTGTTCGCTGGCATCGAGATTGCGGCCGAGGCTCACCAGTGAGCGACACCGCTGTCACCGTGCAATATCGGGTGGTCTTCGCCAAGAAGGACGAAGTAGCCGATGGTCCCGACGACGCCGCATTGGTGGTGTCGGTAGGTGTCGCCGATGTGGGCCTGGATCCAACGGTGGCGTTCATGCAGGGCAAGCTCAAAGCCGCCGGACCCACCGGCGCGTTGTTCGACCTACTCAAGTCGGGTGCGATGCCAGCGGTGCTGGCCAAGCTGAGTGCTCGCTAGCGAGAGCGCATTGCTTCTCGGAGTTGGCGGTAGCCAATCACCGTTGCGCCGGTGGCACTGAGCAGATCGCGAATGCTGTGGTCGGTGGTGACCAACGCGAGGTCGTCGATCCAGCCTTGAGCAGTATCGGAGATGGCCCGCACTTCGGGAGTGTCGACCACTGGTTGCACGTGAATCTCGGTGACGCCAGGTTGCAGATTGCTGAGCGCCTCGATGAACCGCTCGCGACTTCCTGAGCGCCAGTCGTGGTTGAAGTGATCGGGGAACACCACGCCTTCTTCGGCGGCGAGGTCGCGAAACGGGAAACCGGCTTGATCTTTGGTGATGGTAGAGGGCAGCCGAATGGGTAGCTGGAACTCGACGGCGAGCTCGAGGTAGACATCGAAGAACTCGGGCCGCAACGTGATGGCCGTGAGGTGTGGAGCGAGGTGGGTGACATCGATACCCCACGCCAGGGCGCGCTCGATTTGGGCGCGGCATTCGCGAAGAACTTCGGCTGGATCGGCGTGTTCCCACAGATCGTCGACGGTGCGAGGAAAGCCGGCCTCGCCGCTGAGCAACGATGGCGCATGGGTGATAGGACCCCAGCGGTAGGTGGGGTGCTCGCAGTTCAGCGTGAGGTGCACACCGATGTCGTCGGTTGGCAGGTAACGCAAGGCCGCATCGCGAGCCCATGGCGCTGGCACCATCAGCGACGCGCACGACGCAATGCCGGTGCGTAACGCGCGGTACACACCGTCGTTCGCGGCGTGGCAGGAACCGAGGTCGTCACACGAAATGATGACGAGACGATCGGTGCTGCTGTGCCCAAGTCGTTCGGCGAGAGTGCTCATGAGCTGCGACGCTACCCGCTGCAAGCGGCCCACAGGCCCAGATTCGCTGCCTCGGCTTCGCGGGCAGCGCGAACGAAATCGGAGGCGAAGGCATTGTTGGGTGCGATGGTGAGCGGCCGGGCGTAGCCCAGTCGGGCGAGTTCGAGGTTCACGAACAGGCCATCGCTGGAGCGATAGATATAGCCAAGCAGTCGTCCGTACTTGTCGCGGGCCTCGACATCGCGTCGCACGAGCACCGATGTTCCGGGGGTGAGCAGGTGCTTGGTGAAGTCGCTTGCCTCGGGGCCAAAGCACTGAATCGGAGTGTTTGGCTTTTTGGTCTCGGGTGTATCGATGCCGATAAGACGAACACGTTCGCTTTGGTTACCGAAACGAAGGTCGACAGTATCGCCATCGATAACGCGCACCACTACGGCGTTGGTGTCATCGAGATGGGGGGTGGTAGTTGGCGCCGCAGGGTGAGCCCCCTGAGCGCATGCAGCGGCCAATACCACGAGCCAGCCATGCCACAGCTTCATAGCGCTATGTCTACCGGATGGGTGCGACAACGGCTCGCGGCGCCAATGGCGCCGATGAATCTAGAGGCGCTCGATGAGCGTGCCGGTGCCGATGCCGCCACCACAGCACATGCTGACGATGCCGTAACGGCCGCCTGTGCGCTCGAGCTCGTAGAGCGCCTTGGTGATGAGGAACGCACCGGTTGCGCCAAGTGGGTGACCCAACGCAATGGCGCCGCCATTGGGGTTGGTCTTGGCGAGATCGGCGCCAAGCTCTTTGGCCCAGGCCAGCACCACAGAGGCAAACGCTTCGTTGATCTCGAAGGTGTCGATGTCGTCGATCGAGAGATTGTTGCGCTGCAACAAACGCTGTGTGGCATCGATCGGGCCGGTGAGCATGAGCACTGGATCGACGCCGACCAAGCAGCTGTCGATGATGCGAGCGCGAGGCTTGAGGCCAAGTGCGGCGGCCTTGTCTTCGGTCATCATCAGTACTGCTGCGGCGCCGTCGCTGATCTGCGACGAGTTGCCTGCGGTGTGGACACCGTTTTCGCGAGCTACTGGCTTCAGCGACTGCAGCTTCTCGAGGGTCGTCTCGCGCAGGCCTTCGTCGCGGCTCACGCGGTGGGTGGTGCCGGTTGGCTTGCCCTCTTCGTCGAGGTCGGGAGCGTCGACCGTGATGTACTGGCCGGCGAAGCGATCTTCGGCCCACGCCTGAGCGGCGCGCTGTTGGCTCAGCAGACCGAACGCATCGGTGTCTTCGCGGCTGATGCCCCACTTGTCGGCGATGCGCTCAGCGCCTTCGAACTGCGAGGTCATCTCGTAGAGGGGGAAGTAGGTGCGTGGAATCGGAACACCGAGACCGAGCTTCTTGCCCGAGTTCGAGCCGATGGGCACACGGCTCATCACTTCGACACCGCAACCAATAGCGACATCGACCATGCCTGAGCCCACCAGCGCGCTGGCGAGGCTGGTTGCCTGCTGGCTCGAGCCGCACTGAGTGTCGACGGTGGTGGCAGCTACACCCAATGGCAAGCCAGCAGACAACCATGCGGTGCGACCGATGTTGAAGCTCTGTTCGCCCACTTGGCTGACGCAGCCTGACACGACTTGGCCAACGACAGCTGGGTCGATGCCCGTGCGATCGATGAGGCCCTTTTGCACGATGGACAGCAACTCGGCTGGGTGCACAGAGGCCAATCCGCCGCCGCGGCGGCCGATAGGGGTACGGACAGCGTCAACAATCACTACGTTCGTCATGCGCCCACGCTATCTCGCCGTGCCATGCTGAACAGGTGCCAGAGAACCAACCAACGAATCAGACCGAGTTTGTCCCCTTGGTGAACCCGCCAACGTATGAGATCGAGTCGCATCGATACGTGCACGTTGTTGGGTCGAATGTTTGGGTTCACGACGAACCCGTCGACTCCGAATGGGACCTTCATTTCTTGGGCATGCGCGGTGGCCATGCCATGTGGGGTGTCGACGTGCCTCGTGGGGTCGATCCAGCCGACGGTGCCGCCACAGATTTGTTCAGCTACTTCGGCAGGGCCAGCGAAACCGATTGGCTCATCGCTGGCCGGGCCGTGCAGATCGTCGAGTGGGCCCGCACGCATCGCTTCTGTGGTCGCTGCGGTACGCCAACTGTTCAGGCGCCCGGCGAGCGCGCGATGAAATGCCCGGCGTGCGCGATGTTGGCGTTCCCGCGTTTGGCGCCAGCGATGATCACCTTGGTCACTCGTGGCGAAGGCGCCGACCAAGAAGCACTGCTTGCTCGCGGCGTTCAGTTTCGGGCGCCCATGTATAGCTGCCTCGCTGGCTTCGTCGAGCCCGGCGAAACGCTTGAAGGCGCTGTCATTCGTGAGGTGCGCGAAGAGGTGGGCCTTGAAGTCACCAACGTTCGGTATTGGGGCAGCCAGCCGTGGCCGTTTCCGCACAGCTTGATGCTTGGTTTCCAAGCCGAGTATCTCAGCGGAGAAATCGTGTGTGACCCGAGCGAGATCGTCGATGCACAGTGGTACCGCCGCGATGCATTGCCATCGATTCCACCCGGCATCAGCATCGCCCGCAAACTCATCGATGCTTGGTTGATCAACGACTGATGTGATCCACGGCTCGCGCCGTCACGGCTGCGGTAACAAACCGTCAACTCATCTAGCCTGCAGTTCATGAATCTTGGACGTATGGGCTTATGGACATTTCAACTCGACATGCAGCCGATGTCGCGTGCGCGTGAGGCGGTCGCCGAACTCGAATCGCTTGGTTACAAGACGGTGTGGGTTCCCGAGGCTGTTGGTCGTGAACCGTTTGCGAGTTCAGCGTTGCTGTTGTCGGCAACCGAGTCGCTCATCATCGGCACGGGTATCGCCAGCATGCATGCCCGCACCGCGATGACCATGCAAGCCGGATGGAAGACCCTCACCGAGGCCTTCCCCGATCGGTTCTTGCTTGGCATTGGCACCAGCCATCAGCCGATGGTCGAAGGCGTTCACGGCCATTCGTATGACAAGCCGTACAGCACGATGGTCGCCTATCTCGACGCTATGGATCGCGGCATGTATTTCGCGGCGCCACCGGTTGCTCAGCCACAGCGCGTGCTTGCTGCGCTGGGCCCGAAGATGTTGAAGCTGGCTGCCGAGCGCGGGCTTGGCGCTCACCCGTATTTCGTACCGGTAGAGCACACCGCAATCGCTCGCGAAACAATGGGCGCAGGTGCACTGTTGGCGCCAGAACAGATGGCCGTCTTCGAGACCGACCCCGATAAGGCTCGGGCAATTGCCCGCGGTGCGATGAGCACATATCTCGGCTTGCCGAATTACACCAACAACCTTCGCCGGCTTGGCTGGGGCGACGAAGATCTGCTCAACGGCGGCAGCGACAAACTGGTCGACGCAATCGTTGTGTGGGGCTCGCTCGAGACAATCGTCGCTCGCGTGCAAGCACATCTTGATGCCGGTGCCGACCACGTGTGCGTGCAGGTGCTGCCATCTGATGGTGTTGGTTTGCCAATGGCCGAGTGGCGCGAGTTGGCCTCGGCACTGCCGTCGCTGTGACGCGGTTGGCGTTGTGAACACTGCCGATTACCTCGCTGCCTTACGTCGCGATGGTGCTGCGTTTGTGGCAGCGGCGCGCTCGGTCGGACTCGATGCACCCGTGGCTTCTTGTCCTGGTTGGTGCATGGCCGATCTGGTGTGGCACCACGCCGAGGTGTATTACTTCTGGGCGTCGATTGTCGACCTTCGTGCTGTTGAGTGGAACGAGGTTGCGCGCATCAACCGTGTGAGCAACGACGAACTGTTCGATACGTACGACACGTATCTGGCGAGAGTTCTCGAGGTGTTGTCTGCGGCCGACCCATCCACCAAGGTGTGGTCATGGTCGGCCCAGCACGATGTGAGCTTCGTGACCCGCCGCATGGCGCAAGAGACGGCCGTTCATCGTTGGGACGCTGAGCAGGCCGCTGGCTTGTCAGCATCGATCGAGCCAACGCTTGCGAGCGATGGCATCGACGAGTACCTAGAACACTTCGTCAACGACATCGCCGATGATGCCGAGCCAGTCGCGGGGTCGGTTCACATTCACTGCACCGATGTGCCTGGCGAGTGGACTATTCGTCCGATGGCGGCATCGAGCGGCGATGCCTTCGAAGTCACCCGCGAACATGCCAAAGGAGACTGCGCGTTGCGCGGGCCCGCAAGCGACTTGTTGCTCGCGCTGTGGCGCCGCATTCCGGTTGAGGCCGTTGATGTCATCGGTGATGCCGCCGTTGGCGCTCGGTTTGTTGCTTCGGCCAACCTCACGTAGCAATCGCCTGGGCGAGTACGGTTCGTGCTCATGCCCGTGGCTCATCTCAACGACATCGACATCTACTACGAGCGCTACGGCGAGAATCAGGGCACTGCGCCAAAGTTGTTGTTCGTGAACGGTTCGGGTGCCACCTTGGCGGCCAGCCAACCGTTGCTTGGCTTGTTTGCCAAAGGCTTCGATCTCGTGGCTCACGACCAGCGCGGGCTTGGACGAACCAGCATTCCCGATGGGCCGTACACGATGGCTCAATACGCTGCCGATGCAGCGGCGCTTGCCGAGCATCTCGGCTGGACAACCTATTCGGTGGTGGGGGTGAGTTTTGGTGGCATGGTGGCGCAAGAGTTGGCGGTCACGTTTCCTGAACGCCTCGAGTGTCTCGTATTGATGTGCACGTCGCCCGGCGGCGACGGCGGATCGTCGTATCCGTTGCACACGTTGGGCAGCCTCGACCCGAGCGAGCGCGCCGAGATCGGTTTGCGCATTCTCGACCAACGGTTCACGCCAGAGTGGTTCGAGAACCATCCGGGTGATCGAATGCTCAGCGATGCAATGGCGCAGCGCGGCGGCGAAAAGCCAGCCGACGTAGTTCGCGGAGAGACTCTGCAGTTGCAAGCGCGCAGCACCCACGACGTGTATCACCGGTTGCCTGCGATCACCTGCGCAACGTTGGTGGCATCGGGCCTCTACGACGGCATTGCCCCAGCCTCAAATGGTGAGGCGATTGCGGCTCAGATCGAGGGCGCGCAGTTTCGTGCGTACGAAGGCGGGCACGCGTTCTTCTATCAGGACCGCTCAGCGTTCCCCGATGTGATCGAGTTCTTGCTCGCCCGCTAACGCGCGGGTGGCAGATCTATTCGTTTAAGCCCACGGGCTTGTTATCGATGATCTGATCGAGGTACTCGGACAAGCCGTAGCCCACGGCCCCATCGTGTTCGCCTGAGGCCATGGTCCAGCGGGTCATGCCCTCGCTGATGCGGGTGACCAACCAGTTGCCCTCAGGGTCTTGGCGGCGGTTACGCAACGGGATGAGATCCATGACCTCGCCGGTGAACTTCCACTCGCGTTCGCTGCGTGACGACTTGAGCAAGCCGGAGATGCGTTGGTGGTATGTGTCGTCGCCTTCGAACTCGGTGCTGATTTCGAAGTCATCGCAGTAGTGCATCTGGCCGTTGTCCCACACGAAACCGCCGCGGGTGCCGGGGCCGTCTTTTTTGGCGACGCGACTGGCCATGAAACCAAGGTCGGGTCCGAAGTTGGCAGTGAGCCAGCGGTAGTACCACGGCGCCTGCCAGTAGCGAGGACCCCACGAGTGATCGCGCAGACCGCAGCCGGCAATGTCGAATTCTTGATCGCCCACGCGGATGGTGCCGTGCGCCTCGACGAGTTGTTCGTAGTGGCCTTTCGCGAACTCTTCGCCGGGTGTCTCGTGTGGCTGATCTGGCTCGCCACCAAACATCGAGGGCTTGCCCTTGCCGGTGAAGGTGATGTGCACTTCGCACTCGGCATATGGGTTGTTGGTGAAGGCCTCTTTGGGGTTGGCCATCTGCAGCGGTTCGTCGAGCACGACAACCTTGCCGCTGTAATCGATGCGCAGTTCTTCGAAGGGCTTCACCATGGTCCAGGTGAGGCCGCCAGCGTCGAATGCATCGTTGTTCGTGATCGTGGGTCGCTTGAACATGAAGCCCACCTTGCCGTCGGGCAAGTAGATGCACACGGTCATCTCGGCGTAGCCCTCGTTGGCGCGGTTGCCGATGCGGAACCAGCCGCCCACCTGATGGGTGGGGTCGAAACAATTGATGTACATGCTCTCGTTGAAGTTCGACTCAGGGCCGAGTTCGTGCATGTATTCGTCGGAAGGATCAAGACGTACTGCCATGGGCCTTACCCTAAACGCCAACCGTTGAGCAATCTGCAGTGGCCGCGCATCGGGGCAACAATTACACGCCGTTCTCCATCGGCCACAGACTGAGCTGCTCCCACGTGATCGCCACATCTTCGATGTTTTGCCACGACAGTCGACCACGTGATCCGGGTCGACGCACCTCGAGTCGGTCAGGGCGCAACGAACGCGCCGCGCCATCGATGTCGTGCAACGTGATGCTGCCGTCGGCGTTGACCCGCGACACGCGGCCGTGCACCCATCGACCGGTTTCGCCCCGGCGGAACCGCACCGCTTCGCCCGCCTTCAGGCCGATCTTCTCGAGCACGACTACTGAAGTCAACGACTAGCCGCCAACGACCCGAGCTTGCAGTTTGCGCATGCCGGCCAACCAGCGGTCGTAGTCGGCGACTTTGCGCGACCAGTAGGTAAGCACCTCTGGGTGTGGAGCAACGAGAAACGTTTCGGCTTCGATGACGGCGAGCGCTGCCTCGGCAACTTCGGCAGGTTCGAGCACCACGCCCGCCGAACGAACCACGCTGCTCGAGCCGCCCACGCCTGGCTCATCGCCTTGGCGAAGCATGTTGGTGTTCACGCCTTGCGGACACAAACAGCTCACGCGCAGACCCTGATCTCCGTAGGTGAGGCTCATCCATTCGGCGAAGGCCACGGCGGCGTGCTTGGTGAGGCTGTAGGGCGCTGAGCCGATCTGCGACAGCAACCCGGCTGCCGATGCCGTAGAACAGAAGTACCCGTGGCCGCGCTCGAGCCAGCCCGGCAAGAGATGCTTGGCAGCCCACCGATGGGCATGCACATTGATGTTGAATGCGGCGTCCCACACGTCTTCGGTGGTGCTGAGGTCGGTGCCAATGCCCACGCCAGCGTTGGCCCAGAAAAGGTCGATGGGACCGAACGCGGCGACGGCGTCGTTGATCAGTTGCACGTTGCCCTGTTCGGTGGACACGTCGGCAGCAACGCCAAGGCTTGAGTTGGCGCGCAGTGCGTTGAGCGCTTGCGATACCTGTTGGGCTCCGGCTCCGTCGAGGTCGGCGACGACCACGCGTGCGCCTGCAGCGTGGAACCGTTCGGCGAGTGCTTTGCCAATTCCGTTCGCCGAACCGGTGACTACTACATGCTTGCCAGAAAGATCCATTGTCGAGATGGTAGGCCTCGACGTGGGGATGCGGTGTGATTGGATCGGAAGATGGGGACGAATGTCACGGCAGTGAATCTGAAGCTTCAGGGATACCATGCACCGGCAGTAAGCGTTACCCGGTTACGGTGACGTGTTCAGCAGTGAGTCAATGAAAATTGAGTCCAACCGAGGGGAGCAGCCGATGACCGATTCGAACGAGGCAGTGATTGCCGACGCCTTGGCGGTTATCGACAAAGCGCTCGCAGAAATGCTCAGTCGCGAACTCGTGTCAACCGGCGAAGTCGCCGATCTCTTGCTCGACGTGCGCACCTTGCTCACGCATCCAGCAACAACCGCACCAGCCTGAGCTTGGTCTCGCCCACACGTTGGGCGTGAGATCGCTAGTGGTCAGATAGCCAGCAGGTCTGTAAATGCGCCGACCAGACAGCGGTGCAGCAACGCTGGGTCAGCTACTGCCGCGGTGTCGATGTTGGCGCCCATGTCGAGACTGCCCATGTAGCTCAACAGGGTGAGATTGAATGCCACACCGCCCAGTGGCCCCACCGGATAGTTCTGCAACACCTGAGCGCCGCTCATGAACAACGCCACCGGTGCGCCGCGAACGTTGCTTGTTGCAAAGTCGACCGTGTGTGCCTGCGTGCGGGCTAACCGCGTGACCAACGACGTAGGCAGAGTCGAGGCAACAGCCGCCAGAGTTTCGAGCGAAGCCGGTGCTGCGCTGTCTCGGGCTGCTTGTGACGCTTCGTTGATTGCAATGAATCGTTCGGCCACCGACATAGCTGAGGTGGGTACCTCGATGCGGGCCAGAGAGAACGCGTTGGCTCCCGATGATTCGCCCCGGGTGCTGATGGCCATTGAGGCACGCAGCGTGTCGACGGGTGCCCCGAGCGCAATGTGATAGCGACTCGATGCTTCGGCTGCCACCGTGAGAAATGCCGTGTTGAGCTTGCCGCCGAGCTTGGCCGCCACAGCCCGCGTTTCGGCGTACGGGGCTTGCAGCACTTCAATCTGGCGACGCAACGAACGCTGGGTCCAAATTGGAGAGTGGGCCTGCTCGACATCGCTGAGTTGGCTGATAATGCCGCGAATGGTGTCGGCGGCTGCATTGCCCGCCTCGGGTAACTGGGTTGGGTCGGCCAACAGTTCTCGGACTTGGCGCAGTAAACCCAGTGGCATTCGCAGGCTGCCGGCCACGAGATCGCGAAGGGTTTCGCTGCTGCTGGGCTGAGCCTGTTCGCGGGCTGCAGCGATGTCATCGGGGTTGTGCGGTGGGCGCTCGGGAGCATCGGCGGCGAAGTCGAGGAACTCAAGACTGAGCTTCACGCCGCCCTCGCCATCGGTGATGGTGTGATGCAGCTTTTGAATGAGGGCGCATTTGCCGCCGCGCAGTCCCTCGACCACGGTGAACTGCCACAGCGGGCGAGTGCGGTCGAAGGGGTCGGCGGTGACGATGCTGGCGAGGTCAAGTAACTGACGAAGGTTGCCTGGCTTCGGCAACGCGATATGGCGAATGTGGTACTTGAGGTCGAAGTTGGTGTCGTCGACCCACATCGGTGCGGTGAGGTTGGCAGGTGCGGGTTGTACGCGCTGGCGAAGGCGGGGCACCACGTGCGTGGCTCGCTCCATGGTGCGCATCATGCGGTCCATGTCGGGGCGCTTGTCGAGAATGGTCACGTTGGCAAACGTGGACGACAGGTGTGGGTCTTTTTCCATCCGCCACATCAGGCCTTCGGCATCAGACATCTTGTTGTCGAAGGTGGGCGAGTCAGCCATAGCCAACGAGGCTACGCCGTTTGCGGCTCGGCGCTACCCAGCAGCATCAGCGGATGGGGCCCTAGCCCACGATCTTGCGGACAACACGCTTGGCAATTGCGCCCAGGGTGAGACCCACCACGGCGCCGCCAATTACGTCGCTGACGTGATGAATGCGCACATAGGCGCGACTGAGGCCCACTATGCACGCCAGACCAAACCACATTGGGGCAGTGCGGCGGCCATCCCACGCAACGAGCAACGTGGCTGCAGTGAACGCTGATGAAGCGTGACCGCTAGGGAAGCTGCTCGTAGATGGTTGGCGTACATCGAAGCGAGCGTCGCCGGCCACTGTTGGGCGAACGCGACGAAAGAGGCGTTTCACTCCTTGGTTCACGATGAGGCTCTCGACGCCCAGTACCGATGACAACACCAGGGTCTGCCGAGCGCGTTGCTGGTTGGTGAGGCCGCGGGCGATGCCGATGATGTGCCACAACACGCTGAAGTCGCCGACGTGGCTGGCCGTGGTGAACAGCGCATCGGCAATGGGGTTGCCGCGGAGTTTCTCGAGCTGATCATCGGCCCATTGATCGAACCGCGCAACCGTGGCACCGAAATGTTGATCGGTGTGTACGGTCTGGCTTGATTCGGGCGGGCTCATCGATCGATTCGAGTCATGAGGCCGCAACGGTAGCGAGCGGTCGCTGAATTTCTGCGGCTGCTTTCGAGGGATCACCGCCAAATGCGGGACACCACGTTTTGAATGCGCAGCTGTTGCAGAGGCCACTGGGGCGTGGCTGGAAATCGTTCTTGAGGCAGGCTTTCTCGACCGCTTTCCACACAGCGGTGGTGCGGGTGACCACGGCGCGAACCGACTGCTCGGTTGGTGCAAGCTCGATGATGTCGCCGCTCTTGAGATACATCAGGCGGATCTTTGATGGCCGACGACCAAGCACGGCTTGGCACAAGAACGAATAGAAGTGCACCCCGCTGAGTGAGCTCTGTTCGTATTTGGCGCTGGGGGCCCGACCTGTTTTGTAGTCGGTGACGACGAGTTCGCCATCGGCATCGAGTTCGAGGCGATCGATGATGCCGCGCAACGTGAGATCGCCCACAGCGGCTTCGAGACGCAGTTCGAGGCCGATTTCGCGAATGCTGGTTGGGTCTTCGATAGCAAAGTAGGCATCGACGAGTGAGCTCGACTCGCCGAAGAAGACACGTGACTGCGCCTCGGTGAGGCCGAGCTCGGTGAATTCGGGGTTGGTTTGGTACTCGGCGAAGGCGGTATCGAGCGACAGTTGTGCTGCTGCGTTGGTGCGAGCTGATGGCTCGAGCATGAACAGCAGCTCGAGGGCGCGGTGCACCAGTGAGCCGCGGGTGGTGTGCACGCTGGGTGGCTCAGGCAGTTTCTCGATGCTCGCAAAGCGAAAGGCCATCGGGCACGAAATGAACGACTGCACGCGACTTGGCGACAAGCTGTTGGGTACCGGAAACATGGGTTGATCGTAGAACAGACCTGCGACAAGGTTGGTCAGGCAGGGAACGACGCAATGATCTCGGCGATTTGCGCGGGCGCCTGCATCGGCCCGAAGTGACCCAGGTTGTCGAGTTCGATGTATCGGCCCGATGGAATCTGCTCGGCAAGGGCGCGAGTGCGCGACGACGGTTGCATTGGCTGCGGCAACCCGCAGATGACCCACACAGGAATGCGCAGTTCGCCAAGGCGGACCCACGTGTTGTGGTTTCCTCCCGCTTCGTAGTTGCGGGCCTCAGATTCGGGAGCGCACTTGAGGTGCACATGACCGTCGGAGCCCTCGGCGAATCCACCGCGTACGTAGGCGTCAAGACACGCAGGGTCGAAAACGTTGAGCGGAGGCTTGGAGCTGTAGTTGGCGATCGCTGCATCGAATGATTCGAAACTGCTGCGCCGCTTGCGCGCCCCAGCCGCTAAGAAGTTGCCGCCGCCCTGATCGCCGGCCGCGCTGCCGCCGGGGATACTCGCGCCGGGAGGCATCACGATTGGTTCGAACACGATGAGCCCGCGGAACAGTTGCGGCTGCGCGAGTGCTGCCATGAGCATTGCGGCACCACCCATGCTGTGCCCCACACCGAGCACGGGTCCGTTGTCTTGCAGCGTGGCGGCCACCGCAGCGGCGTCGGCGCCGTGCGTTTGCCAATCGACAACCCAATCGGGATCGACCGGGGTGTTGCCATGACCACGAGCGTCGTAGGCAATGTTGTGGTGATCGCTGAGGCGGTCGGCGATGGGCTTCCAGCACTGCGCGTGAAAGCCGGTGGCGTGCGCGTAGAGCGTGGTGGGGCCGGAGCCGCCAAGGTCGTAGATGGCGTTGATGAGAGCTGACACGCGTGAACTAGTTCTTCACTACGACAGATTTGCGACGCCGGCGGCGCCACCAGCTGCTGAAGAGTCGGTCGGCGACAGCGCCGAGAATGAGGGTCGTCATGATCAGCCAACGCGTCGTTGTGGTCTTGGTGAAGAACACAAAATGGATCGATGTCTCGTGGTTGTTCTGAAGGAGGAACGCGATGCACAGCGCTGCAACCACCCCGGTACCGATGAGGGCAAGGTTGGGTCCGCTCTTGCCGCTGGATGTGCGGTGGTGTTTGCCGCCCCACTTGGCGGTGTCGTTCTTGGCGGGGCTGTCGTTGTCACCCATGGTGGCCTCCGTGGTTGCGATGCATCATGTGCTCGTGGGCTTTGGTTCGCGGGGCAAACCGAGCAAGCGCTCGCCGATGATGTTGCGCTGTACTTGGCTGGTGCCCCCTGCGATGCGGCCGCCTGGAGCCGCAAGCATCCCTTGCGAATCGGCGCCTACCAACATTGCTGCAGCGCCCGAAAGGTCGCCGCGCAGCATTGCAGAATCGAACATCATCTCGGTGATGCCGAGCTTCATCAGCGAGGCGGCCGTAGAGGCCACGGGGCCTTGGCGCTGACCCATTGCTTTGAACGCGTTACCTCGACTGAGTAGCTCGGCCAACGACTGACGCTGCACCGCGCTCAGGTCGCGGCCCTCGGCAATGCGAGCCATCGATTCGAGGCGTCGCTCAAGGCCGATGACGCTGGCGCCAATGTGGCCGCGTTCGTTGGTGAGCACTGCCATACCCACGCCCCATCCGCCGTGCAGCGGACCGAGGAGTTGGTCGGCGGGCAACTCGACATCGGTGAAGAACACCTCGTCGAATTCGGCCTCGCCGGTGATCTGCTTGAGCGGACGAATCTCGACGCCGGGCAGGTTCATCGGGAACAAGAAGAACGAGATGCCGTCGTGCTTTTTTGCTTCAGGGTTGGTGCGCGCCATCAAGATGCCCCAGTCGCTATAACGACCTCCGCTGCACCACACCTTTTGGCCGTTGATGATGAACCGGTCCCCGTCGCGCTCGGCACGAGTGCTCAATGACCCAAGGTCGCTGCCGGCGCCGGGCTCGCTGAACAACTGGCACCACACCCGGTTAGCTTGCAACGTCGGTAAGAGGTGTTGTTGCTGTTGTTCGGGCGTTCCGAATTTCATAATGGAACCACCGGCCAGAACCAAACCCACCATGTTGAGCACGGGTGGCACACCGGCCAGCGCGCACTCGTGCATCCACACTGCTTGGTGTGCCGAGCTGAGCCCGCGGCCGCCGTGATCGACGGGCCAATGAATACCAGCGAAGCCAGCCTCGAAGATTCGCTGTTGCCACTCGATGCCGGCGCTAATGAGATCGGGTGGGCAGATTGCGCCGTAGTCGCGCGGCGCGGTGGCTTTGTTGGCCCCGAGCCAGGCCTGCACCGAGGCGCGGAACTCGTCAAGGTCGAGTGTTTCGGGTGCTTGATCCATTGGCCTGCACGCTAGTTGTACCCGGATGGTCACGACGTGGTGGCGCTGCTCAACCCCCCTTTTCTGGCGAGGGTTTCTTGGATAAGTCTTTACTCCAGCTAGGGCAAGCCCTGCCGATACATAAATTACAGTTCGGCTGCATTCAGCAATCAGTTGTTCGAATTCGCATCAATTTCAGGGAGGTATTCATGCGCAAAAGCGCACTCATCACCGCAAGCGCCTTCATCGGTCTTGCCTCACTCGTTGCCGGTGGCACAGCCGCCAGCGCCTCATCAGCACACGCGCCGAAGGTGGCGGGGGTAACAAGCTTCACTCTCAACTTGCTTGGCGCACCCATCACCGTTGACGTGACCACTGGTGTCGACGGCAGCCTCGCTGACGCAACCATCACGCAGACTCCTTCCGTTCCGGCCAACAAGGTTGATCCAACTGCGGCGAACTACAACATGGTGCAGTTCTCCAACCTCGCCGGCACCGCATCGGTCACTGTTCGTACGAACCATGGCGGCCAGAGTGTCACCGTTCGTTCAGCTAGCTTGGCCGACCTTGCCGGCTTGGCGAACGGTTGGAAGGGCGATGTTTTTGGATCTGGTAAGGGTGACACCACCGTCGCTTTTGACATCACCGCTGTAGGTGGCGTGCCAGGCATCAGCCCTCCGGTGTGTACACCAGCATCCGACGTCACGAGCTGCGATGTCACTCCAGCAGTGGTTGGGCATGACGACGACGACAACGAAGGCTCAAGCGCCTCGGCGTCGGTGCTGTTCACCAGCGATACCGGAGCAACCCGCACACTTCGTATTCGGGTTGGCATGCACACTGAAGACGGCAACACTCAGGCCGTGGTGCACATGTCGCTCTCGAGGATCAAGGAAGCCGACATTGTTGGTCTCGGCGACCAGACCTGGACCGGCACGCTGTGTGATCTCAGCACGGGCACGATCAACTACAACGTCGCCGAAGGCGGAGTTGTCACGGTGCCAACTCCTGGTCTTGGCCAGACGGTCACGTCTGGCGAGCATGGCGGCGTAACCGTTACGTTCGCAACCGGCGAGCAAGTTCGCATCAGCGCTAGCGGCACTGGTGACACCACCCTCACCCGCATCCGGGTGAACCTGCACTGCCCAAAGACTCTGCCAACGATTAACGGCATCGCTCCTGACCCAAGCATCGTCAGCGGCGATGACGACGGCGACGACGATCACGGCGACCATTCAGATGACAACGGTGGTGACAACGGTGGCGACCATGGCAATGGTGGCGACCATGGCAACGGCGGCAACGGCGGCAACGGTGGCAACAACGGCACCCGCGGCGGCAATGACGTCAAGGGTCATGGCTGATTTCACTCCTTCAAAGGCCCGGTTCCTCATCTGGGGAGCCGGGCCTTTGCTCGTTGCAATGCTCGCATCGTCGTGCAGCGGGAATGATCCAGGCGTCAATGCGGGTAAGGCAGACCAGTCGTCAGCCACTTCGATCGCAGTCGGTCAAGCGACCGATGGTGCAACCACGTTGAAGACGGCAATTGGCCAGTTGGCTGCGGGCTACCACTTCTCGAGTACGGCCACAGTAAACGGCGCAGCAGCCGTTACGGCAGTGGGCGATCGAGTGGGCGATAGCACTCGCATGAACGTGTCATCGAAGGGCGCAGCGGTTGACTATGTGGTTACCCCCACCGCTACTTGGGTGAACAAAGACGGCACGTGGTCTGAGGTCACCGACGCAACGGCGCCTGCCGATCCGCTCGGTGCGCTGAGCGCTCCAACCTCGGTAGTGGTTACGTCGTCGGGCGCAGGTGCTGCAACGGTGTTGACCGCTAGTTACCCAGCGTCGGCGCTATCGCTGCCGGGTACTGCTGCAGTAGATGTGGTGTTCACGATCAACGGTTCGGCACTGAGCTCGATGAGCTACAGCACCACAACAGATGGCGGTGCTGCCGATGTGCATACCGACATCACCGCACTGGTCGATACGTCGCCAGTGACGGTTCCGAAGGTCTAGACAATTCGCGCGGGACTTCGTGGGCGCTGGGCCTGCGAGGTCCCGTGTGCTTCGGCCGGGAATTGACTCGGCTCGGAGGCGCTTAGGCCAAGAACGGCAAGAACATTGCCGTTTCTTCCGAGAGGTTTGCCGGAACGGCGTAGCCCTCGCGACTGGTGATGGTTCCCCAGTTATCGCGGACATCTTCGGGGCTGAGGTTGGCGTGGTGATAGCCCTGGGTCTCGCCAAGGAACACTTCGGCCACTCGGCCGCCGCCCACGCTGAACAGGCGGCCGCTTGGCTCACACTGCTCGCTGGCGAGGTAGGTGACCAGTGGCGAAATGAGGCCCGGATCGAGCTTGTCGCCAAGCGCTCCGAGCAAGCTCTCGGTCATGCGGGTGAGCGCCAATGGCGCAATGGCGTTGGCCTTGATGTTGTACTTGGCGCCCTCAACAGCGAGCACGCGGGTGAAGCCAACGAGACCCATCTTTGCGGCGCCGTAGTTGGCCTGGCCGAAGTTGCCGAAGACGCCAGCGGCCGATGAGGTGCTGATGATGCGGCCGTAGCCCTGCTCGCGCATGTGCACCCATGCTGGCTGAGTCACGTTGAATGCACCACGAAGGTGAACGTCGAGCACTGGGTTGATGAGGTCGGGTCCCATGTTGTGGAACGCCTTGTCGCGCAAGATGCCTGCGTTGTTGATGACGATGTCGATCTTGCCGAACGCATCGATGGCGGTCTTTACGATTGCGGCGCCGCCTTCGGTGGTGGCAACGCTGTTGGTGTCGGCAACTGCTTCGCCGCCCGCAGCGCGGATTTCGTCGACGATGTGGTCGGCTGCGCCCTTGTCGCTGCCGGTGCCATCGACCGAACCACCGAGGTCGTTGACCACAATGAGGGCGCCTCGCGACGCCATCAAGAGTGCATGCTGGCGGCCAAGGCCACCGCCTGCGCCAGTAATGATTGCTACCTTGCCGTCAAATCCAACGTCGCTCATACCGACAGAAGTTAGCGAGGCGGCGGCCGTATTCGCTAGTTCGCTCAAGGATCGGTTGATCAACCGGCGTTTGTGGGTCCGCCGAGTTGGGCAACGGCTTCGGCTTTGAGGCGCTTGTAATCGAGCTTGCCGTTGGCTGCGCGGCCAATGGTGTCGATGGTGAGCACGCGCTTTGGTGCCTTATACGCAGCGAGGTGAATCTTCACATGGGCGATGAGTTCGGCTTCGTTGATCACCGCGCCATCGTGTGGTTCGACCAGCGCAGTGATTGCTTCGCCGAAGCGCTCGTCGGGCAGGCCAACCACCGCCGCATCGGCCACGGTGGGGTGGTGCTTGAGGGCCTCTTCCACTTCTTCGGGATACACCTTCTCGCCTCCGGTATTGATGCACTGGCTGCCGCGACCAAGCAACTTCACGGTTCCGTCGGCTTCAACTTCGGCGAAGTCGCCCGGGATGCTCCAGCGCACGCCGTCGAATGTGATGAAGGTGCTGGCAGACTTTTCGGGGTCTTTGTAATAGCCCACCGGTGTGCGTCCGCGAAGAGCGACCCGACCACGTTCGCCGCTGCCGGGCACAACTTCGCGACCATCGTCGGTGAGCACCTTGGTATGCGGCGTCAGCGTGAACTTGGCGGTCTCGCCTGCGCCATCGGCCGAGGTGGTGTTGTTGGCCATACCAATGGCCTCGCTGCTGCCGAGGCTGTCGATAAGGATCAATCGAGCGTTGTGGCGCAGCAGTCCGGCCTTGGATGCGGCCGACCACATCACGCCACTTGAGACAACGACCCGCAACGATGAGATATCCCACCGATTGGGTTCTGCATCAAGCGCACGCAGCAGCGGCTTCGCGAAGGCGTCGCCCACGATGGACATGCTGTTCACGCGTTGAAGCGCGATGGTGTCGAGCAATTCGATGGGATCGAAGTGGCGTCCCTGCAGGGTGACGACCGATCCGGCAAGCGACAGGTTCCACATTGCGTTGAAGGCGCCGGTGCCGTGCATGAGCGGAGCAGCCGGAAGGTTGCGTGGACCTGGCTTGGTGATGCGCTGCTCGAGTTGGGCCCAACCTGGCACCGGCGGCAACGGTTGCTTAGACGCCGCATCGAGGCTGCCGATGACATCGTCTTGGCGCCACATCACACCCTTGGGCATGCCGGTGGTGCCGCCGGTGTAGAGCATGTACAAATCGTCGGGGCTGCGTCCCCACGGAGCGATGGTGCGAGACGTAGCCGATGCTGCCGCGGTCTCGTAGGGCACCGCCCATTGGGGACATGGGTCGCTGCCATCGTCGACCCAGATCCATGTGCGAATGGCCGGCAGTTGTTCGCGGAGCGTGGCGCAGCGCGATGCGAACGAACCATGGAACACCACGGCGACAGCGTCGGCGTTGTTCCAGAGGTACTTCAGCTCGTCGTCGGTGTAGCGGTAGTTGGTGTTGACCGGAACAAGGCCGGCTTTGTACATGCCGAACATGCTCTCGAGGTACTCGGGGCAGTTGTACATGTACTGCGCCACTTTGTCTTGGTGCTGGGCTCCAGCGGCGAGCAGCGTTGCAGCGATGCCGTCGGCGCGCCGATCGAACTGGCTCCACGTGAACACACGATCGCCTTGCACCTGCGCCGTTGCTTCGGGAAAGCGATCGGCGTGGTGCTCCCACATTTCGGCAAAATTCCAACCTGAGGTAGTCACGGCTCTGAATCTAGAGCGGCCTAGAAGCGAACCCTGAATCGGTTGACGGCAGAGTTAGGCGAGCGACGGAGGACCATCGCGTAGACGGTCGAGCGAAGCAGCGATCGGATCGGTTTCGTGCATGGCGTCCCACAAACTCTCAATCCACCATGTGGCGCCGGCTGAAGCCCAAGCTGCGGGGGAGTGCTCTTGATTGCTGCCCTCAATGATGATGTCGTAGGAGCGATCGGCGACCGTGGCGCGAATTTCGGGCATGGCCGTCATCAGTTCTTCGAGCGTTGCTTGGCGGGCGATGCCGTTGTCGACAGTCTGCGGCAACAGGCCGTCCCAACTCAATGCTCGATGCATCGATCGCGGCGAGACCAACGCACCCACACACCACACCGGTGGCCGTGGCTGTTGGATCACATGCTTGATCGACGGAAACTCGCTTGGCGTGATGCAGTAGTGCTTGCCCTCGAACGACACGGGTTCGCCGCTCCATAGCGCGCACATAATGGCGAGCCCTTCGTCGAGCAGTTCGGCTCTGGTGCGACGATCGGTCTCTTCGCCGAAGCTCGCGAATCCGGTGTCGGGTGCACCGAGTCCGACCGACATCGTGAGGCGGCCGTTCGACAAGCGGTCGAGCGTTGCTGCTTGCCCAGCGAGTTCCCACGGCTTACGTCGCGAGACGGGCGTGAGCAATGTGCCGAGACGAAGCGAGTTCGTTGCCATCGCTGCGGCGGCCAGCGAAATCCATGCGTCGGTGCCGTAGAGCCCCTCCCACACGAACAGCGCGTCCCATCCGTTGTGCTCGGCCACAGACGCCATTTCCGCGACGTCTCGTGCGTCGCCCCACGGAACAACAAAGCCGAACTTCATGTCCGCATCCTCTACCCAGAATCCGACCGACGCAACCGTCGTTGGCTCAGGAGTCGTAATGTGGCTGCATGGACTTTCAGCTGCCCTCCGAGGATGACCCCCGACGCTTAGTAGTGCGTGAGTGGATCAAAGCGAATCCGAAACCATCGGGCGCCACCTTGGCCAAAGCTGGCTACGTGGCTCCGCATTGGCCGGCACCGTGGGGTCTCGCTGCCGACCCAATTCATCAGCTGATCATCGACGATGAACTCAACCGTGCAGCGGTACGTAGGCCTACGAATCCGATTGGCATTGGGTGGGCCGGGCCGACACTGTTGTACGCCGGCACACAAGAACAAAAGGATCGCTACCTCGATCGGCTGCTGAGCGGCGAAGACTTTTGGTGTCAGCTGTTCAGCGAACCCGGTAGCGGCAGCGACCTCGCCAGCCTCGGCACGCGTGCGCTTCGCGATGGCGATGAGTTCATCGTGAACGGTCAAAAGATCTGGACCAGCGGCGCACAGCACGCGAAGTACGGCATCCTCATCGCTCGTACCGATCCTGACCTGCCCAAGCACAAGGGCATCTCATATTTCGTTTGTCCGATGGATGCTCCCGGTATCGAGATCAGGCCCATCACCGAGATGACCGGCGGGCATACCTTTAATGAGGTGTTCTTTACCGATGTTCGCATTCCGGCCGAGAACCTCGTAGGCGATCTCAACGATGGTTGGCGCCTTGCGAAGGTCACCCTGGGCAACGAGCGGGTGTCGCTCTCAACCGGTGGCGTGCTGTGGGGCAGTGGCCCAACGGCCATCGAGATGCTCGATGCAGTTCGCGCCAATGGTCCTGTGACCGATGTGCATATGCGCCAGCGGCTTGCATCGATTTACATCGAGCACATGGTCCTCGACCTGATTCGTTTGCGCACGTTGTCGGCCAAGCTGCGCGGCGAGCAGCCCGGACCCGAGGCCAGCATCCGCAAGATCATGGCCGACGAACACGGGCAGCATGTGATGGCCGCAGCTCGTGATCTGCTCGGTGCTTCAGGGATGCTCACGAGTAGCGAAGGTCGCGATCAGTTCGTACCGGGAACCGACACAAAGGGTCTTGGGCCTGGTCGTCCACCAAACGATCTTGGTCACCCAGGTTGGTACGACGGCTACATGTTCAGCCAAGCGCTCACCATTGGCGGTGGCACCGGCGATGTGCAGCGCAACATCGTGGCCGAGCGTGTGCTCGGGTTGCCTCACGATATCGATGTGCAGATTGGCCTAACTTGGGCCGAGACGCAGCGATCCGGATCGCGCTAAGAAGGCATAGATACGTGACTGACATTGTCGAGCCAGAGCTGAGCGACTACAAACTCACCAGTCGTTACGACCGTGATGCGGGTCGAGTGTTCTTGTCCGGTGTGCAGGCATTGGCTCGGCTACCGCTCGAGCAGATGCGTGTCGATCGCAGCAATGGCCTGAACACCGCAGCGTTTGTCACGGGCTATCCCGGTTCGCCGTTGGCCGGGCTCGATCGTGAAGCCGATGTTGCGGCGAAGTCGGCAGGCCAACTGAACTACGTGCATCGTCACGCGCTCAACGAAGAGCTTGCCGCTACTGCAGTAATGGGCAGTCAGCTGGCGGCCGAGAGGCCCGACTGTCGCTACGACGGCATCGTTGGCTACTGGTACGGAAAGACTCCGGGTGTTGATCGCGCAAGCGACGCCATACGACACGCGATGTTCGCTGGGGTGCATCGCAACTCGGGCGCGGTGGCCTTCGTCGGGGACGACGGCGCAGCCAAGTCGTCTACGTTGCCGAGCGCATCTGATTCCACCTTGATTGGGTTGCACATGCCCATCCTCTTTCCGGGCGACGTGCAGTCGGCGCTCGACCTCGGACGTCATGCCGTAGCGATGTCTCGCGTCAGCGGGTTGTGGTCGGCGCTCAAGATCGTGGCAGCCGTAGCCGACGGCACCGAAGCCATCGACCTTGCGCTCGATCGCGTGTCTACGGTTGCGCCGAAGGTTGATTTCGATGGCTACACGTTTGTGCCTCACGCCGACGGCGGGTTGCTCACGCCGCACACGCTCGACCTCGAGCGCGAGTTGTGCGAGATACGTATCGAGCTCGCGCGGGCCTATGGCATTGAGAACAATCTCAACACCATCGATGTCAATCCCGACGACGCGTGGATCGGTATTGCTGCGGCCGGGCACACCTATACAGAGGTCCGCCAGGCGTTGCGCATGCTGGGTTTGGCCACCGACGAGCAGATTGCCGACGCTGGTATTCGCTTGCTTCACCTTCGGTTGATCTCTCCCATCGATCACGCGCTGTTGCGTCGTTTCGGCGCCGGACTCACTGAGATTTTCGTGGTCGAAGACAAGACCCCCACGCTCGAAGCCACCCTCAAAGAGGCGCTGTGGTCCTCGCCCGATCGTCCGTCAATCACGGGCAAGAACGACGAACTCGGTCGTCCGTTGTTGGCCGCTTACGGTTCGCTTGATGCCGATGCCATCGTGGGCCCATTGCGGTCTCGGCTCGTTGAGAGACTCACCGACGAGCGACTCGCTCCCTTGCGTTCGGCGGCTCGCTCGCGAGTGCTCATACCGCTCACGCTGAACCGCACGCCGTATTTCTGTAGCGGTTGTCCACACAACGTAAGCACCGAGGTGCCCGAAGGGTCGTTGGTCGGCGGCGGCATTGGCTGTCACTCGATGGTTGCGCTGATGGATTCGTCACGCGTTGGCGAGATTGTCGGGCTCACGTGTATGGGCAACGAAGGCGCCCAATGGGTGGGTATGGCTCCGTTTGTCGACACGCCTCATCTCATCCAGAACATCGGCGACGGCACCTACGCTCACAGCGGCCAATTGGCGATACGCGGTGCTATCGCTGCGGGCGTGAACATCACCTACAAGATCTTGGTGAACGGCGTTGTTGCAATGACCGGTGGCCAAGACGCAACTGGCGCAGTCGACGTGCCAACGATGGCGCGCATCTTGCTTCTGCAAGGCGTGCGCAGCGTGCTGGTTACCACCGACGACCTTGGCCGATACGACTCGATCGGGTTACCCAACGAAGTCGAGGTCTGGGACCGTGCCCGCATGATCGAAGCGCAAGAACGCTTGGCGGCGATACCGGGTGTCACGGTGTTGATCCACGACCAACTCTGTGCTGCCGAGAAGCGGCGTCTCCGCAAGCGCGACAAGGTCGACAAGCCAGCCTTTCGGGTACTCATCAACGAGCGCGTCTGCGAGGGCTGCGGCGATTGCGGGCAGAAGAGCAACTGCCTGTCGGTGCAACCCATCGAGACCGAGTTCGGACGCAAGACGCATATCGATCAGAGCTCATGCAATCTCGATTACTCGTGTCTACGCGGCGACTGTCCGAGCTTCGTGAAGGTGCTCGAGCCGAAGCGACCCGTGAAGGCCAAGAGTCGTTTCACGAGTGCGCCCTCTGATCTTGCAGCGGCGACTGTGGTTGATCCGGTTGAGGGTTTGATGATTCGCATGCCGGGTATCGGCGGCACGGGTGTTGTTACCGCCAGCCAGATCCTTGGTACAGCAGCGATGCTCGACGGGCTACACGTTCGCGGGCTCGACCAAACTGGGTTGTCGCAAAAGGCTGGCCCGGTGGTGAGCGATGTGTTCATCAGCCGCGACGAGCAGGTCGGATCAAACAAGGCCGCCGCCGGCAGTGTCGACGTGATGATTGCGTTCGACTTGCTCGGAGCCGCCGCCGACGCGCAGCTTCGTGGCGCCTCGGTCGATCGCACCATTGTCATTGGCTCCGCGTCGCCTACACCTACGGGCAAGATGGTGCTGAATCCGGCGGTGCCGTATCCCGAACTCGACCACCTTGCTGGGCGCCTCAACGCCACAAGTCGCGCCGACCTCAATCGCTACGCGCCAGTGTTCGAATTGGTCACCGGTCTCTTTGGTGACACCACTACCGCCAACGTGTTCCTGCTCGGCGTGGCGCATCAGGCAGGCGTGCTGCCCGTGTCCACCATCAGCCTTGAGCGGGCAATCTCGCTCAACGGCGTAGCCGTCGAACGTAACCAGGCTGCGTTTGCTTGGGGCCGCCAATGGATCATCGATCCCGAATCGGTAGCGAAGGCGGCTGGCGTTGATGCCTCTTCCGAAGCAGCGGCCGAGCCGATGGATCCGATTGCAATGCGCGCTGCCGACCTTGTGGCGTATCAGTCGCAGACATATTCGCAGCTGTATCTCAATCGCATCGAGACCCTGCGCGCCGCCGGAGCCTCGGCCGAAACGATTGATGCATTTGCAACAAATCTCTACAAGCTGATGGCCTACAAAGACGAGTACGAAGTTGCTCGTCTGCTGCTCGCCCCCGAGGCGCGGGCTGCGGCCGAAGCCATCGGTGGCGAAGGTGCACGCGTGCAGTGGCAGTTGCATCCGCCGATGCTCCGTGCTCTCGGCATGAAGAACAAGATCTCGTTGGGTCGCTGGGCAACCCCGTTGATGGTTGGCCTTCGGGCTGGTCGTCGTTTGCGGGGTACTCCGTTCGATCTGCCGGGCCGGACCAAATTGCGTCGTATCGAGCGTGCGCTTTCGGGCGAGTACGCCGACGCGATCACATTGCTCGTTCGGGCCAATGCGCCGGCGGCGGTAACGCTTGAGGCCGCCGGCCTGCCCGAACTCGTGCGCGGCTACGAATCGATCAAGCTCGATTCATTGGTCCAATACCGAGCCCGCATGGCTTCGTTGTTGAACCCGTCGGGTTCTGTCGAGCCCGATGCTGCATCCGTTGGGTAAAACAAAGGACTTTGTGCCCTAACTACCCATGGCCCCATGACGCAACATGTACATGCGTGAAGGAGTCGCAATGAGTTCTCGGATTGTGATTCTTGGTGCAGGCACTGGTGGCACCATGGTTGCCAACCGACTGCATCGAGAACTCGGTGGTCGCGGCGCGGAAATTACCGTCATCGATCTCAACGATGTGCATGTGTATCAACCTGGGCTGCTGTTCGTGCCGTTTGGTCTCGCGCGGCCGCATCATCTCGAACAGCAGCGGCCGAGCCAACTGACGAGCGAAGTCCTCTACATTGAGCGAGTCATCGACCACGTCGATGTTGACAGGAATACCGTAATTCTGCGCGACGGAGAGAAGGTTCCCTACGACGTGCTCGTCGTGGCAACTGGTTCAGTGTTGTCCCCCGACGCAACCGAGGGACTGTCCGATGCGATTGGGATGAATGCTGCGCATCACTTCTACACCGCGCACGCGGCCGACTTGCTCGAAGCGGCACTTGCTCGCTTCGACGGTGGACGCTTGGTTGTCAACATCGTGGACAACCTGATCAAGTATCCGTTAGCACCTGTTGAGTTCTGTTTCTTGGCTGACTGGTACTTCCATCAACGTGGCATTCGCGATCGTGTAGAGATCACCTTCGTGACGCCGCTGGATGGAGCGTCCACCACGGCGCTCGCAAGCGACACACTCGGCAGCTTGCTCATGGAAAAGAACATTCAACTTGTGCCTGAGTTCAACACCGCCAGGGTGGACGGAATCAAGCGTCGGCTCGTCGGCCTCGACGGCCGAGTGGTGCCGTTCGACCTCGCCGTAGTTATCCCAACACACAGTGGAGCGGCATACGTTGGGCGCTCGCGTGAGCTCGGTGACGAGCACAACTTCGTGCCAACCGACCCGCACTCGATGCAATCGTTGGTGCGCCCGAACATCTTCGTGATCGGAGATGCGGCCAATATTGGGGTTTGGAAGGCCGGTTCGGTCGCCTATTTTGAGGGCGACGCACTGGTTGCCAACGTGCTCCATTTCATCCATGGTGAAACGCTTGATGCCAGCTACGACGGTCACATCAACGGCTTCATCGAATCGGGATTTGGCAAAGCACTGCTGATCGATTTCAACTACGACACCGAGCCAATGGCAGGCCGGTTTCCCGGCACGGTTGGATTCCCGCTGCTCAAGGAGAGCCGACTCAACCACTGGGGTAGGGTCGCCTTTGAGTGGATGTATTGGCATGCCGTGCTCGCAGGCCGCCATATCCCCGGGATTCGATCAAAGATGCCAACAGCGGGTAAGCGCCCCGAGCTTGGTGGGGCCCCGCGACTGCGTCCGATCTCGCGATCGACAGAGGAGCCCAAGCCCGAGAAGGTGTCATGAATTCCGGGGGCGGCAGCGCACTAGATTCTGGCGATGTCACTACGCCGTACTCGTTTGCTCGCCGCTATGACCTGCGTTGGTCTCTTGGCAGGATGTTCAAGTAGTTCATCTTCGGGCTCAAGTGGCGCCGATGTCACCGCCTCAAGTGCAGCATCAGCCACCTCCGATGTGCCCGCCGCAAATCTGCTCGTTGGCGCCTCAAGTCGCTCGGTGCTCCCAACGGTGGGCGGCAATCGCGACTACGTATCAACGGCTCCGGGATGGTCCAACCTTGATCCGTATAACCCTGGCGTCTATGTGCCGGCGTTCGATCAGGGCGCTGTCGATGTGGGCAACGGCAACAACGATGCGGCCTGGGTCCACGATGATGTGAAGGCCACTGCGGTGGCGATTCAAGAAGGTGACTCACTGGTGGTGCTGGTCTCCGCAGATGTGTACATGGTGTTTGCCGCCGACGCCGCCGAGATCGAGGCGCGAGCGCGCAAGAGTCTGCCCGCGCAGTGGAAGGACAGCGCCAAGATCATCGTGTCGGCCACCCATAACCATCACGGTCCCGACACTGCATTCAGCGTGAACGACAAGTGGTACGAGGCGATGGCCAACGAGACTGCGGCCACGGTGAGCGAGGCTGTCGCAGCGCTTGAGCCAGCAACGCTGGCGGTGGCGTCTGGTGAGCATCGCTACGGCGTGAACGATGCTCGTGATCCCGTTGTTCTCGATCCGGCTCTCAACGTGTTGGTTGCGCATAGCACGGCCACCAACGACGTGATCGCCACCATTGTGCAATGGACGAGCCACCCCGAGACCACTTTGGGCTTCGAGCCCAAGACCGGGTTTGATATTTCGGCTGTCTGCGCGGCTAAGGGTTGGACCGGAGACAACTGCAAGGCCGAGGGGCGTTACTTCACGGCCGACTACCCAGGCGTGTTGCGTGATGTCGTGAGAAGCAAAATCGGTGGCGAGGTGATGTACTTCAACGGCCCTCTCGGCAGTCAGATCGGTCCCGGTCGCGCGCCAACTTGGGTGATCGATGCCGAGCATCCGATGGGTAACGGATGGGTTGTGCCAGCGGGAGCCAAGCCGCTTCCCGGCACTACCGACTATCTCGGCAAGAGCTTCGCTAAGACCGAATCGATCGGTACCCAGTTGGGCCTTCATGTGTTGCAACTTGTCGATGCAGCCAAGCCGATCACGGTTCCGAAGTTGGACTGGCGTGAGCAGTCGTTCTACACGCGCCTCACCAATATTGGCTTTCGGGTTCTGCTAGCCGACGGTGATCTTGGATGGAAGTCCCCAGTGGGATACAACTGCACGATGCCGTTCAGCGACGCAACCTGCGTTTCTGATGAAGGCAAGGTGGTCGACGATCCGGTTCTTACGCCATTGGTCCACAGCCAGATTCGAGTTGCCGACGTACTCAAGACTCGACTTGTTCATCTATCGCTTGGTTCGGTGGGGTTCTTGTTCATGCCCGGCGAGTTGCCTCCCGAGTTGGTCATTGGGTTGCCCGCCGATTTCGTCACCGACACCAACAAGTACTACCGAGACAACAACGAGCAACACGCCCGCGGCGCCGACTACGCGACGCCCGGCTACTTGCTCGATCTGGTCGACGAGCCGACCACTTTCACCGTTGGCTTGGGCGGCGACGAGCTGGGTTACTGGGTGCCGCTCAACGAAGTGAAGGTGCGCTGCGCTGCCGAGATCATTGGGCCTCCCGATGGTTGTCAGCGAGCGTTCGAGGCCGGGGTCATCAAGACCCCCGATGGCGTCAGCGGGCCGGTGTGTAAGAAGATCACCGATGACCCAAGCAGTCTCGACGGCGTGCCGGCCGATCTCGCCAAGGTTGCGCTCGACTCGTGCCGTTATGGCCAGGCACTCGGCCGTGAACTCGGCGAACCTCCGGGTCACTACGAAGAAACCAACAGTGCCGGTTGGGATCTTGTGGACGACACGTGGAAGGCCGCCGTGGCCTTGTTTGGTCGCGACAATCCGCGTCAGATCAATCCCGACAACAAGGGCTACACGCCCGAGTTCCCACCGCCAACACCGTGATCGCTCGGTAGGTGTGGCGCCGCAGGCGAACTTCGTGGCAAGGTCACGGGTATGACTGCAGTGAGTAACGAGCGTTTGGTCGTCGATCTCCTCGACCCTGAGTTCTACCGATCGAATCCGCACGACGCGTATACGTGGATGCGTGCCAACGAACCCGTGTATCGCGACCATCGCAATGGCTTGTGGGGAATCACCCGCCACGCCGATCTGATGGAGGTTGAGCGACGCAGCAGCGTGTACCTCAGTGGTCAGGGCTATCGCGCTATCTGGTCGCCCGACGAGATCAACATGATTGCTCAAGACGATCCACGGCATCGCCAACAACGCATGCTCGTGCAACACAAGTTCACCCGCTCGGCTGTCAGCGATCGTCGCTCCGAGATCGATGCGCTTGTGGCCGAACTCATCGACAACATCATCAACGATGGTGAATGCGAACTCATCGAAGCCATCTCGGGCCAACTGCCAGCGCGACTCACATGCCGTTTGTTGGGCTACCCCGAGACCATGTGGCGTGAGCTCAAGAGTTGGAGCGAGCGCCTCATGCGTATCGACATGCGCGAGCGCGACGGCCACATCTTCACCGACTTCATCGATGCCAACATGGAGTTCATTGGCGCTCTTGGTCAGGTTGCGCAAGAGAAGATGGCATGCCCGGCCGACGACTTGATCTCGCTGTGGTTGCATGCCCAAATCGATGGCCAGCCATCGCCGCCCGCCACCATCGTGCACGAAGTTGGTCTGTTTATTTCGGGTGGGGCCGAGACCACTCGCACGGCAATCAGCCACGGCATGCGTGCCTTTTGCGACAACCCCGAGCAGTGGGAGGCAATGGCTGCCGACCCTTCGCTCGTGCCGCTTGCCGTTGAAGAAGTGTTGCGTTGGGTGACACCGTTGAACAACATGTTCCGCCGTGCCGGAGCCGACGACGAACTCAATGGCACCAAGATCTCACGCGGCGATCGCATCGTGTTGTTGTACCCGTCGGCCAACCGCGACGAAGCGGTCTTCGAGAATCCATTCGAGTTCAACATTCGCCGCAATCCGAATCCGCAGATCGCGTTTGGTTTCGGCACGCACCTGTGTGTGGGTAACAACCTGGCTCGCGCAACGCTGCACTCACTGTTCACCCAACTGTCGGCGCGCATCACGCAGTTGCGGCCTATCACCGAGCCCGATGTTGAGTCGAACATCTTCGCCCGCGCGGTGCGCAGCTTTCAGCTTGGTTTCACGGCGCGATGAACGCGTTCCGCTTCGGTGTGCAGTCGTTCAGCGCCGAGACCCCAAAGCAGTGGCGCGACCGTGCCCGCGAAGCCGAGGCACTTGGCTACTCGGCGCTGCACCTTGCCGACCACTACATCGGTCCCGGACCTGCTTTGTCGGCCACCAGCCATCCGGTGCAGGGACTCGCGGCGGTGCCCGCAATGGCAGTTGCCGCCGAGGCCACCTCTACGTTGCGCATCGGTAGTCGCGTGTTCTGTATCGACTATCGCCCGCTGGCCGTGCTTGCCAAAGAAGCCGCCACGCTCGATTTCTTTAGCGAGGGCCGCCTCGAGCTTGGGCTTGGTGCGGGATGGCTGCAGGGGGAATACGAAGCCATTGGTCTCGAGATGGATCCCGCGCCACAGCGCATTGCCCGGCTCACCGAATCGGTGGCAGCAATCAAAGCCTTGTTCGCTGGCGGCGAAGTGAACATCTCGGGCGAGCATGTGAGCTTGCATGGCTTTACGCAAGTGCCGGCCACCGTGCAGACCCCGCATCCACCCATCATGATCGGCGGCGGTTCAAAACAGGTGCTCAGCCTTGCGGCAAGGCAGGCAAACATCGTGAGCCTCAACTTCAATAACGCCAGCGGCAAGATTGGCCCGGCGGGCGTGAACAGCGGCACAGCAGCAGGCACCGCCGCCAAGGTTGCATGGGTGCGCGGTGCCGCCGAGGCAGCCGGCCGCACAGCACTCGATTTCGAGATCGAGATCGGCGCTTACTTCACCTTCGTCACTCCGGCAGCGCGTCAGACGGCCGAGGGCTTTGGCAAGTTGTTCGGTCTCGATGCCGACCAGATGTTGCAGCACCCACACTCGTTGTTTGGAACCACCGACGAGATCGTTGAAGAACTGCAGCGCCGGCGCGAGCAATACGGCATCAGCTACATCACCATCAACGACACAGCGATGCAGACGTTCGGGCCGGTGGTTGAGCGCCTCGCTGGCACCTGAGCGCCCGCAGGATCGTGAGTGGGCCTGTCAGGCGTTGGCCTGCTCGAGTGTGTCGACAAAGAGTTCGAGCGCTGCTTCGGCGAAGGTGATCATATTGTCGACACGCACATCAGAGCCAGTGAGCACATGCCGCGTAGCGTTCACGGGGCCGGTCACTGCGAGCCACACATGGCCGGCCGGATCACCGTAGGGATTTGGTGGGCCAGCTGCGCCCGCCTCGCCGACGCCCCATGTGGCCCCGAGGCGAATCTGGGCTGATTGGGCGATGTACTGAGCGAACGCCTCGGTGGCGCCGCGCATGCCGGGTGGTATGTCTACGGCGCCGGCAATAAGAGCCCGGTGTGCGGCTGCGGTGTAGACCACGACGCCACCGAGGTAATAGGCCGAGGCGCCCGCAATCGAGAGCAGCGAGGCCGACACGAGGCCACCAGCAGAACCTTCGGCTAACGCGACAGTCTCGCCCCGTGCTCGCAGGAGAAGTGCGGCACGTAGGGCGAGACTGTTCAGTGTTGGAGTGAGCATTTGCTCACCGTAGCGGTACGGGTGTTGCGCTGCGGCGAGGTATCAACCTCAGGCGATGGCGGCGAGGCCGTCGTATGTTGCCTGGGCTGCAGCGAGTGCAGCCTGTGCAGTAGCGGCGGCGGCATCTGCGGCAGCGGCAGCGCTTGCTGAGGCGGCGGCGGCAGCGTCGGCGGTTGCAGCGTCAGCGTCAGCGCTTGTTGCGGCGGCCTTGGCCTGCTGTGCATTGAAG
>Ga0194055_10000327_pt1 | contig 37635 bp, 35 predicted proteins | sample SepL449m_MetaG_FD_155482 | JGI IMG/M metagenome (GOLD analysis project Ga0194055, IMG submission 155482) | Anoxic zone freshwater microbial communities from boreal shield lake in IISD Experimental Lakes Area, Ontario, Canada - Sep2016-L442-9m | ecosystem: Environmental > Aquatic > Freshwater >... | reverse complement strand
GGCTATCTCACAAGCGGTGATGGGCCATCACCGCTTGTGAGATAGCCATGGCTGCATTGCCTAAACCACCCCATCGCACATTCAAACCCAGCACTTCACCCATGCGTTCATAGGAAGTGGATTGACCCGATAGAAGTCCATCAATGTCTTGAGCGCTGATGTTTGCGTCTTGCAGTGCGCGTTGAAATGCAACAGTGGCGTAGCCATATGAATCAAAAGGTACTTGACCTTGACGAACGAGATTCCAATCTTCACGCCAATCAGAGTGGCCAATGCCAACGAAAGCTGCGCTGCGATGTAGAGGAATTTTTTGTTCCATCGGAAAATTTTATGCTGTGCTTTTGCTTGCTAAATAATTCTTTTCAAGAATTTCTTGCGTTTTACCGCGATGTACTTTGCCTGTGTCGGTGAGGGGAACTTCATCGTCTTTGACAATCAAAACATAGCGTGGAATTTTAAAAGCGGCGGCAGATTTTTTGCAATGTGCCAATAAGTCTTTCATGTCGATGGTTTTGCCTGGATGAGCAACGACCATAGCTGCAACAATTTCGTCGCGCTCTTTGTCGGGCAAACCCACCACCACGGCTTGTCGCACACGCGGATGGCTATGCAATACATCCTCTACATCGACAGGCACCACATTGATGCCGCCAGTTTTAATCAGCTCTTTGTAGCGACCTCTAAAAGTTAAGCTGCCATCTTCTTCCAGCACGCCCACGTCACCCGTGTGAAACCAACCCTCAGCATCAATCGTTTCACGCGTGCGTTCGGGGTTTTTGTAATAGCCAGGTGTGATGTAACCACGCAATAAAATTTCGCCAGCTGTACCGCTTGGTAAAGTTTGTTGCGTATCGGGATCGGTGATTTTGATTTCAACACCCGTGAGTGGTTTACCGGCGTTGCGCATTTTGGTTGCTAGGGGTGCGCGTGCATCGGTATCACAACTGTGTCCATAGCCTTCGGTTAATCCGTAGCCACTGATCATTTCATGCGCGCCCATTTCGTGCATCAAGTGAATCACACCCGAGCGTACGGTGCCTGTGCGCCAAGCGGATAAATCAAATTTGTTTCGATGTGGATAGGCATGCATGGCCAGTGCAATGTTGGGAAGCGTGTAAATGCCTGTGCAGCGTTCTCTCTCCATGGTTTGAAAAAGATCATCAATGTCGTACTTAAATAAAATGACAATGGATCCACCATGCGTCATCACGGCAAATAAACCATTGATGCATGTCAAACTCCAAAACATGGAAGTTGGCATGAGCATTCGGTCTAATTCGGTGAGGTACATGCGCTCGCCAATGCCGTGGGTATTTTCTATGCATCCGCGGTGAGTGAGTTCAACCGCTTTGGATCTTGCTGTTGAGCCCGATGTAAATAAGAGGTAAGCGTTGTCATCTGGTGTAACATTTTTTTGTAATTCATCAATCGACGCATCGCCCACTCCATCGGCTAGTTTTAATAAAACCTCGTATGTCATTGCGCCCGGTAATAAATCGGTGCCAAAGCCGATGATGGTTTTGAGCAAGGGTAGGGCTTTTGAGAGATCACCGATCTCTCGCATGGCTTGGCTGTAGTCGTTGCTTAAATATTGATCGACCATGATGAGAATTGAAGAATCCGTGCTGAGCAACGCATGCTCGAGCTCCATTTTTTTCCACCATGTATTTACACCCACTAAGACGCCACCTAATAGTGCAACCGCAAAATCAATCACTACCCATTCGATTTGGTTGCCCATAATGAGCGCAACTTTGGTATCTTTACGAACGCCGAGTTTGTAGAGTGCTTTGGCAAGATGGCGCACCTCTTTTCTAAATTCGTTATAGCTCAGTCGTCGAACGTTATCGGTTAAAAAATTGCGTTCGCCATAACGCTCGGCCATTTCGTCCATCAGTCCTGCAAAGGTGCGATTGCGTGGTAAATCCATTTTCTACTTCCCGTTTTTTCTTGAGTTCTTAAAGTCCAGGTTTGAGGATGATGCGTCCAGTGGATCGGCCTGTTTCGACGTCGCTGTGCGCTTGTGACGCGTGTTCAAGTGACATCTCTCCAGTGATGACGGGTTTGATATCACCGCGTGCCACCAAATCGAGTGCGTCTTGAAGTTGTTTCTTTGAAGTGCTTTTGGCGCTCATGATGGAGATGTCTCGCATAAACAATTGTGCGGGATTGAGTTTGACAAAGTCGCCTGTGACTTGTCCCACAAAAATCCAACGCGCGCCCATGGCCAAACTGCGACGTGTTGCTTCAAATGTAGGGCTGCCCACATTGTCAATGACTACATCAACACCGTTACCACCTGTTGCTTCTTTGACCGCGCCAGAAAAATCTTCGCCGCGTTCAACCAATAGCACTTCATGCGCTCCATTTTCTAAAATAATTTTTTGTTTTTCTTTGGATGATGTAACTGCAATGACGTATGCGCCTGCGAGTCTGCCCAATTGAATGCCATGTACGCCTAAGCCGCCACCCGCACCTGTCACCAAAACTTTTTCACCCATTTTGACTTTGCCCACGTCTCGCACGGCGTTGAGTTCGGTACCAATAGCGCAAGATGTGATGGCAGCTTGATTGAATGTAACCCCTTGCGGAATGTGACAAACACCGTCTTGTTGAACCGCAACAAACTCTGCATAGCCACCGTTGAGTCCGATGTCACCCAAAAATTCACGATCGTTGCAAGAGGTTTCGCGTGAACTTCTGCAATACATGCAGTGACCACAAATGTGTCTGCGTTGTGTGGTGGTGACGCGGTCGCCAGGTTTAAATCCAAAAACTTGGGGTCCGATTTTTTCGACAACGCCCGATACTTCGTGCCCAGGTATCACAGGCATTTTGATGCCGCGACGCAATACACCGTTGCGTGTAACGACATCGTGAAAACAAACGCCGCAAGATTCCACACGAATCAATAGATCGGTGGGGCGCATGTCTGGGATAGGCACGTTTCTTAGGTACATGACTTCGGGGCCGCCTGGGGCTTCCACTACAACTGCTCTCATGGTTTGTTTCATGTAGAGTCCTTTTCAAATTTCACCAAAGTGACGGCCGATGTGACTGCATCAAAACAAGCTTTGACGCGCATACCAATGTGGATCTCACTCTTTTTAACGCCCACCAAATTGCTGTAGATGCGAATGCCTTCATCGAGTTCCACGAGTACGACGTTATAGGGCATCTCGGCTTCAAAACCTTTGAAGTAGGGACGATGAAAAACACACCATGACCAAATCGATCCTTTGCCACTAACTTGTTTCCAGTCCACTTCTGTGCTGTGACAATCGGTACACATTTTTTTAAATGGATATCGATAGGAGTTGCATTGGATGCATTGTTGAACCATTAAGCGGCCCTGTTGTGCACCGCGCCAATGGGCTTGATTGAGTTCATCAATTTTTGGAAGAGGTTTTAAGTAATCGCTCATACGGCATCCTTTCCGTAAATGATGGAGGTCATTAAGGGTGCAGCGCACATGTATTGAATGAGTTTGGCATCTTTGACTTGTCGTTGATTGCATTCGCCCCGTATTTGTCTCACGGCTTCTACGTTGAGGCCCCATCCTTGCATATAACTCTCTGACAAATGACCGCCACTGGTGTTGGTTGGAAATTGACCGCCTAATTCGAGTTGGCCGTTTTGGATCCAATCACCACCTTCGCCCTGTTTGCAAAAACCAAATCCTTCAAGACTAAATAGCACAGTGGGTGCAAAGTTGTCGTAAACCATGAGGGCATCGAGATCTTCGCGTTTGACGTCCGCCATGGCATAAACATCGGTGGCGGCTTTTTGTATGGCGTTGTGCCATAAATCATCGGGGGGAAATGTGGAGTCTTTAAGTTTGCTCGATTGAGAAAATCCTCTGATGTAAGCGGGTGGTTTTTTCATGTCTTTGGCGCGATCAGCGCTGGTGATGATGAGAGCAACTCCACCATCATTGATCATGCAGTAGTCATAGATGTGCAAAGGCTCTGCAATAAATTTTGACGCTTGGTGTTGTTCAACGGTAATGAGTTCTCGCATCACGGCAGATGGATTGAGCGACGCGTGTTTTCTAAATGCAACTGGAATTGCTGCTAGTTGTGCGCTCGTTGTTCCATATTGATGCATGTGACGTGCAAACATCATCGCGTGAACAGCCCCAGGTGACGTCATGCCATAAGGAAAAAATTGACCTGCGCCGCCACTGCCATATCGATCCCCCTCACCACCGTATTTGTCTCCAGCTGATCGACCATCGTTGCCATAAACCAAAGCAATGGTTTTTGCCATACCTGATGCAACAGCCATTGTTGCAATTTGAATCGACACACCCGACATGCGTCCTTGCCCTGGTGTAGTTAATGCAAAGCGAGGATTCAATCCAAATGATTCACTAAAGCGTTGATAGTCTGGAATGCGATTGACGATCAAACCATCGATATCTGCCGCGGTGAGTCCACAATCGTTGAGTGCTTCTTTTAATGCCCATGCACCTAAGTCGTAGGTATCCATGCCAGGCAAGCGACCAAACTGCGTGGTGCCAACACCAACAATGGCGGTTTGATTTTTGAGATGAGGCGAGGGCATCAGTTGAACCTTTATTACTGTTATGTTTTGGATGAATGCGCATACAAGCGCAAGGCTTGAGTTGGAATATGAATCCACACGGATTGACCGATGTCTAAATGTTGGGGAGGACTCAATTGCGAGCGAACTTGTATGTTTCCGATATTGATGTACACATCAGCCACGTTACCCAGAAAAAATGTATGACTGACTTGTCCTTGCCACACATTAGCGCCTTGTAGTGGCGATGTGGAGACTCTGACTTGTTCGGGTCGACTCATTACGTCAACCGATTGACCTGTTGCAAATTGTCCATGTGTGCAAACGATTTGCATGTGATCACTCAATTGAACGCTTGTTGTTTCACCAGTTTGGATAACTTGTCCCTTATGAATATTGGCAAGACCAATAAAATCTGCACCAAATACAGTTGTTGGATTTTCGTAAATATCTACGGGCGTGCTGATCTGATCAATTAACCCTTCGCACAATAAAACAATGCGATCGGCTACAACCATGGCTTCTTGCTGATCGTGCGTGACATAAACCGTGGTGATGCCCAACAGTTTTTGCAATTGACGCAATTCAAAGCGCATGTGCTCGCGTAGTTTGGCGTCTAAATTGGACAGGGGTTCGTCAAACAACAAAACGCTTGGTTCTAAAACGACAGCGCGCGCGAGTGCAACGCGTTGTTGTTGACCGCCACTGAGTTGGCTAATGGCGCGTGTTGCATATTCTGTAAGACCCACCAAGGAGAGGGCGCGATCTACCTTTTGTTTGATTTGTGATGATTCAATGCCTTTGAGTTCGAGACCAAAGGATACGTTTTCTGCAACTGTTTTGTGTGGCCACAAGGCATAGGATTGAAAAACCATTCCAATGGATCGTTTTTCGGGGGGCAATGAAAATTCAGACGATGAAACCACTTTGTCATCAATTGAAATTTCTCCACCAGTGACATTTTCCAAACCTGCGATGCACCTGAGGATTGAAGTTTTTCCGCATCCGCTTGGGCCTAACAGAACCAAAAATTCGCCATCTTCAATTTCAAGACTCACATCTGCAACCGCACGATGCTGGCCATATTTTTTAACCAATCCTCTAATTGAAATCTGTGCCATATCGAAATTACCTTTTTAAGTACCTATTGATTCAACTGCCCAGTGCTTTTTCAAATTTGACACGAAATACTGCGCGTGTGAGCACCACCAGCAACAGCATCATCACTGTTTGTGTAACGCCCACAGCAGCGGCAAACTGATAGTTGCCTGCGTCCATGTAGTGCCATGTGAGCACGGATAACACTTGACTCTTTTGTGTGTAAAGCAAAACAGATGCTGATAACTCTTTGATACTTTGAAGCATGACAAAAACTAAAATCGCAATCAATGTGGTTTTCATGAGTGGCATGGTGATGAGTCGCAGTACTTGCGCATTGTTAGCGCCCGACATGCGTGCACTTTCTTCCATCTCGGGATGCAATTGCAAAATGCCTGATCGACTGGTCATGATGCCGTAGGGTAAAAATTTGGCAATGTAGGCGAGTAACAATACCCACGCAGTTCCGTACAACGGTGTTTGAATGTAAACCCATAGCAAGCCCAGTCCATAAACAAGGCCTGGTACGGCAACGGGCAGGGATCCAGTGAATGCTAAAAAACGTGTGGAGATACTGGGTTTACGAGCATCCGTATAACTGATTGCAAAACCCATCATGACACATATTGCACCACTCAATACGGCAAGCCATGCGGTATTCCAAAGCGCATTCAACATATTTTGCAAGGTAAAGATTTGCACGTAATGCGTCAGGGTAAATATTTGCATGTTGATGACGGGTGCGCTGTACATCATCAACGAAGACATCAACATACCTGCAATGGGCAATACCACCGCTGACAAGATATAGCCAATGACTAAGACCCAAGACAAGACGGTCCACCGACCTAAATTCATGGGATTGCTTCTAAAACCTTTGCCACTGACTGTGATGTAGCGTGTTGCAAGGCGAGTGAACCAGCGTTGCAACAACATGCCGATCATCGCAATGATGAGAAGCATGCTGGCTGCTGCTGCCGCATGCGCTTGATGTACAGGAAATGCGGTGGAGTCTTGATAGATGCGCCAAGGTAATGTGGTGAAACCAAATGTGGAACCGATGAGCCCAGGGATGGTGTACATCTCTGCAGAAAAAATAAAAACCAACAATGCAGACGATAAAACCGAAGGTATTTGCATGGGCAGTGTGATGCGAAGCAATGTTTGCATCGGCGTTGCACCGCTTGCTCTGGCTGATTCTTCGAGTGACGTATCCATTGATCGCAAGCTGCTTGATGTGAACAAATACATGAGCGATGTAAAAAATAAACTCATCACCCAAACAATACCGCTAAAACTCCAGATATTGACGATGGGTTCTAAATCAAATCCCATCCAATGCGCGATTCCAATAAGAGTGACGTTGATAAAACCTGTTTTGACAGAACCCAAAGCAATCCATGCAATCAATCCCGTGAAGGGCGATAAAAACATCGGGATGATGGCCAGTAAATCAAAAGCGCCTCTAAATGGCAAATCGGTTCTAGCGAGTATCAATGCCAAGGCCGCGCCTAATGTGACTGATATTGCAGTGACGATGGACGCTAAATAAAGTGCGTTCCAAAGATACTCTAAATATTCTTGACTGGTAAAGACGTTAAGAAAAGGAACCAAACTTCGGATCTGCGAGAGACCCGTTTTATTTTCTTTGTAAAAGGCCGCATCGATGGTGTAGATGAGCGGTACGACTGCAATGATCAGTACCGCAACAATCAACACGAACCATAAAATTCGCGATAACTTGAAATCAACGCGCATCACGTAGCATCTTGGCCCACATATCCATGTCTTTGTGATAGTCCGCATCCCAACGCTTGAAATCGGGGTCGTAACGTTTTTGGATGGGGCGGTACCAAGCTTCAGATGTGACTTTGCGTTTATCAGGAACGCCGTTCATGGTGGTCGCTGTTCCATATTTTTGTTGCAAAGTTGCTGCGCCTTCTGCGCTCATGGACCAATTTTGAAAAAGTCGGGCAGCATTTGGGTGGGGCGCGTATTTGGATACGGCTTGCCAAGAGTTGCCATAGTCGGGTGTGGGCGTTGGTCGAATCCAACGAATGGGCGCACCTTGCAACCATTTAGTGTTGGCGATACTCTCCCATGTCCAATAGGTGAAGTCGTGCTCACCCGCAATCACTCGATCTAGGCCCACCAATACTTCGGAGTACACAGCAGGTTTTTGTGCAGCGAGTTTCTTTAAAAACTCAACACCGTATTCGTCTTTCATTTGCGGATCCAAAAACATATGAATTCCTGCATAACAAGCGCCGCATTTCATGGTGGATACAGCAAATCGACCTTTGAAGCGAGGATCAAGAACACCTTTCCAACTGCTTTCCAAAATTTTGACTTCTTCTGCTGTGAGTTTGTTCACGTTGTAGATGATGGCGTTATCGGTTGTATAGTTGGCATAAGAATGATTCTTGATACGAAAAGCAGGACTGAAGCGATCGTGCATCGGCACTTTCCATTCAGACACATGGCCTTCGTCAATCAATTCAATCATGCTGGGGCGATCGCTGATATGAAGCACGTCGACAAAGTGACGCTTGGCTTGTACTTCTTGCATAAAGCGTTGGTATTGCTGAACACCCACAATGCGCAACACCTCAACTTTGATGCCAGGATATTTTTTTTCAAACTCTATGGCCACTTCTTTCATGGGTTCGATTGGACCGCTTTCGTACCAAACTACGGTACCTTCTTTTTTTGCCGCTTCGTAAAGCTTGGCCTCATCGGTGGGGTAGGTTTGTGCACTGGTAACAAACGCAGAACTGGTGAGTGCAAGCAGTGCAATGATTTGTTTGAACAAATACTTCATCGTGACCTCGATTTTTAATAAACAATTCAATAAATGTAAGTTATATCCTCACAAAATACAACACAATTGAACTGGTGTTTTCCCTCTTAAGGTCACCTAGGTTTCAGGCAATTCACCGCATGTGTGATTAGCCTGCAAATGCGTGTTCAAGGTGGCCTTTAATCCCTGTTTCGATGGCAAAAATGGCGCCTGCATAGGGCTGCTTCGCTAAGTCTTCAGGGGTGAGCGTGAGGGTAGAGGTTGTCACAAACAGTGTTTCCATAGACGGGCCGCCAAAGACCAGGCTGGTGGGGCGTGACACGGGCATGACAATGCTACGCTCGATTTTTCCAGCGGGGTCGTAACGGTCAATGCGGCCACCACGCACGCGTGCGCTCCAAATGAATCCTTCTGAATCCACAGTGCAGCCATCGGGTCTTCCTGGTGTTTCGTCAAAGGAAGCAAATACTCGGCGATTGGCAATATTGCCTTGTGCTAAATCAAAATCATATGCGTAGATTATTCTTGCAGGTGAATCTGCAAAATACATGGTTTTGTTATCGGGGCTCCACGAAATACCATTTGAAATCGTAAACCCTTTGTCCATTTTGGTGGGTTTGAGTTGCAAATCAAATCGGTAGAGAGCACCAATGGGTTCAGTTACATTTTTGTCCATCGTGCCAACCCAAAATCGACCTAATGCATCGCACTTGCCATCATTGAATCGACCGTTTGGGTGCAAATCTGAGGGCGGATCCATCCATTCGACAGGACTATCGGGAGACTGCATGGTGGCAATGCCTTTTCGAAATCCGATCAAAAAACCACCACTTTTTCTTAATGCAAATGATCCAATCGCTTTGGGCAAAGACCATTCATTGGTTTTTTTTGTTTGCGGATTGAAGCGAAATAAACTGGGCTTTGAAATATCAATCCACCAAAGAACATTTTCTTTTCCGCACCAAATAGGGCATTCACCGAGTTCATTTTTGCAATCTACGATGGGTTCAATTTCAAACATGAATTTTCCTGTTTTTTTAAAATGAAGGATTACCAGTCATTTCTTTTTGAATCGATTGGTAAGCGTTTGCCATCACACGATAGTCAATTGAGCAGAGAAAAAAATCGACTCCTAAATCGATCCATATTCCTGCAGATTTGGGATCAATCAAGTAGACGCCGACCTTGAGTCCAGGCACCGATTTACCAGCTAAAACAATTTTTTTGACTGCAGTAATCACCTCGGGGTGATTGCCTTGACCATGAAAGCCCATGGATGTGGCTAAATCACCGGGGCCGCCAGGAACGATAGCGTCAAGTTTGCAGTTGGCTAAAACTGAATCAATTTTTTTAACCACTGATGCGTCTTCTATCAGTCCAATTGCCATGGCTTGCTCGTTGGATATGTTTGCATATTTTTCGAACGAGGTTAATCCATAAGAAACACTTCGAACACCTGTGCATGTTCCACGAGTGCCATCTGGTGCATATCGAAACGCTTCGAGGATATGGTGTGTGTGAGTCATGTCTAAACCAAAATGCGGAAGGACGATGCCATGTACACCTTGATCAAGTAATCGTCCTATCTGTTGTGGTTGTGCGTGTCCCACGCGAGCCCAGCATGAAATACCTGTTGCATTTGCTGCGCGAACATGGGATGCAATATCGCCTATCTCTAAGGGGGCGTGCTCCATATCGATAACGACCAAATCAAAACCAGCGTGACAAATAATTTCTGTATGACATGGATCTGAAGAAAATACAAATGTTCCGATACCACGCTGGCCTTTTTGCATTTTTTCCCAAAGCGGGTTTGGTGTGCCTGTTGTTTGAGTCATGGATGAGTTGTCATTTGTATGAAATCAGATAATTGAGTTGTCTTGCTTGCTAACACTTGCTCGCCAATCCATTGGTTCCAATAGGATTCCGAGCCATAGGCCATGCGCGCGTGATGAAGTCGTCGCGTGTAAATTTGCAAATCATATTCGTAAGTGATTCCAATGGCGCCATGAATGGCATGCGCAGTTGCAGCAATCAGTTGTGCAGACTCGCTCGTTCTTGATTTTGCGATCGCGCTATGCATGCGCGTAGGTTGGCCGCTTGTCAGATCAAACGCTGCTTGAACCGCAATGCTTGCAGCCGCTACGTGTTCGGCCATCACACTTAATTGATGTTGTATCGCTTGAAATTTTCCGATTGATTTTCCAAATTGAACGCGGTCGTTTCCGTATTGGAGCGTCATATCAAAAACTTTTTTGATGGATGCTGCGAGTTCTACGGCATTTAATACTGCGGACATAGCCATCAGATCAGTGGGCGTGTTTTTCATCTCGAATGAATGAGCAGCATTGATTTTCCACTCAAAAGTGGTAAGTAGGCTGCCCTTAATTCCACTGTCATTGAGTTTGATGGCGTCGGCACAATTCAACACCTTTAAATGTTGTTGATCTTGAATGACGATGAATTGACAAACACGACCCATGGGTACGTTGGCGCAAATCAATACATTACTTTTGACGCTGTGATGAGGCGCAAATGCGATCAATCCATTGGGAATATCTACATGGTTTTTCCATAACCAACGCGCAGCAATGGTTTGAGCAATGGGCAGTGGCACTGCATATTGAGCCAGCAAAAATAAAACAGGAAATAATTCGCGTGTGCTGATGTTTGCGCCGCCATCGGATTCAGCGGCTAACAGTTCTACAAAACCAGCATCTTTTATTTTTTGAAAAAGTGAGTGACCTGTATCATTAGCTTCGATGCGACGCACATCCGATGGTGTGCAGTGGTCGATCAGTATGGGTTCAAGTGCTTCAACAAACATGTTCATCATCTGAGCCCCAATCCGCGAGCAATCATGCCACGCAATATTTCTCGTGTGCCGCCACGCAATGAATAAGTGGGCGCCATTTGGCTCACATAAGCCAATGCACGAAGCAAGTTGGCGTCGATGATTTCATTGGGGTCTGCCCCCATTTCATCTTCTAACAATGCAGGAATGTTTTGCTCAAACTCGGTGGCGATGTCTTTGACGAGCGCTGCCTCAATCACGGGGCTTTTACCTTGAACCAATTGGTGTGTAACGGCTATCGACATATTGCGCAGAGTGCTGAGGTGTGCAGTAAAGCGTCCCACCATGGCTACGCGTTGTGGTGTGGCGTGCCCTTTTTTGAGCCATTGGATCCATTCATCGAGCAAAATAATACTGGAATAAACGCGCTCGGGGCCGCTTCGCTCAAAAGCCAATTCTGCAATCACTTGATCCCAACCTTGTCCTTCAACACCGATCAATGTGTCTTCACTCAACAACACATTTTCAAAAAATATTTCTGAAAAATGTTCGTCACCTGTGAGGTCAACAATGGGTTTGCGAGTGACGCCAGGTAGGGAGAGGTTAATAATAAATTGTGAGAGGCCTGCGTGACGATTTGCAGTTGTACCTGATGTGCGAACCAACGCAATCGCATAGTGGCATTGATGTCCGTTAGTGGTCCAAATTTTTTGACCGTTTAAACACCAGCCTTGATCGGTTTTGACAGCGCGTGTTGCGACTGAAGAAAGATCAGACCCCGAATTGGGCTCGCTCATTCCAATACAAAAAAATGCTTTGGCTTGACATATTAAAGGCAAGTAAAAAGATTTTTGTTTTTCTGTGCCATATTTAAGAATGAGTGGGCCGCTTTGTCGATCCGCAATCCAATGCGCTGCGACGGGGGAACCTGCACTCAGCATTTCTTCGACCAACACAAAGCGTGCAAATGCATCCATTTCTGCGCCGCCGTAGGTTTTAGGAAGTGTTATACCTACCCATCCTTGTTTGGCTAGTCGCTGGCTGAACTCTGGATCAAAGCCAAACCATGATCTTGCCTTTTGATCGGCCGTGAGTGGAGGCATGGCTTGCTTTAAAAATTGTTTGACTTCGATTCGAAAGGGATCGAGGCTTTGGGGCAAATGTGCCAATTGAAAATGGTCTAAAAGATTGTTCATGATGTAGGGGTCGATTGTCTATTGATTATGTGAGCGTTCTTGTCATGAGGGAGACCATTACGCAGAATTTTTTTTTGCAATCTGTTAAATTGCAACTCTATTCAGGAGGCCAATACATGTCAAACTTTTTACTCTATTCGCAAGAGAACCATATTGTTACTTTAACGATGAATCAACCCGAGCGGCGCAATCCCCTTACAGGCAACAGTGCTGTTGCAGAATTTTTGACGGCGATTGATCGTATTCATGATGACCCCTCTGTGCGCTGCGTTATTTTGACGGGCAATGGGCCCTCTTTTTCAGCGGGAGGGGATGTTCAGGAGATGTTGAGACAGTCCACACCCGAAGTCACGCAAATCAATATTAGGCAGGATTACCGCCGCGGTATTCAACGCTTAACGCTTGGACTTTTTAATTTAGAGGTTCCTGTGATCGCCGCAGTGAACGGTCATGCCATTGGCGCAGGTTTGGATTTGGCTTGTATGTGCGACATTCGTATTGCGTCAGAAAAAGCAAAATTTGCAGAAAGCTTTGTCAAACTGGGCATCATTCCTGGAGACGGAGGGGCTTGGCTTTTACCTCGCATCATTGGAATGTCTCGCGCCGCAGAGTTGTCTTTCACAGGAGAGATGATTGATGCCCAATTGGCGCTTGAATGGAATTTGGTTTCACGAGTGGTGGCGCCAGATCAACTGCTGACTGCGGCCAATGAGCTGGCTCTCAAAATAGCCACCAATCCACCTCATGGTGTGCGTCTGACCAAGCGTTTAATGCGTGAGGCGATTCACTCTAGGCTCGAATCTGTGCTGGAGTTGTCAGCGGTGTTTCAGGCAATTTCTCACAAGACAGCGCACCACAAAGAGGCGGTGGATGCTTTTATTCAAAAGAGAGAACCTAACTTTAAAGATTAAATATTTGTTGATGGATGATGGTCTTGGGGTAATCCCTTAAACAGATTGCTCTTTATCACATATGTGAATTCTGTTACGCTGAATGTAAAATTGAGGCGTGGAATACATACACTTATTTCACACCATTAATGCTTTATTGGCTCAATGGTTTTTTGATGAATAGGCAATGTGATGGCAAGAGCGGTTAAATCAGCTATCCGAGTTCTTGAGGTGTTGGAGTTGTTTGATCGACTTCAACGCGAAGCATCTGTTGGCGAAATTGCACGTGAGTTGGGCTATCCACTTTCAAGCACATCCATGCTTTTGGCAAACTTGTTAGAGATGGGTTATTTGCGACACGGGCCCGATCAGCGAACTTATTTTCCAACGCCGCGTGTAACTGTTTTGGGCGCATGGATCGAACCGTTATTAACACCTGGTGCAGAAATCATGCGAATGATGGCTGACCTTGGTAATGAGACGGGTGAAACAATTATTTTGGCCGCACCCACGCGCGATCAAGCGCAATATGTTCATGTCGTACCTGCAACCACCACCATGCGAATGCATGTCGGACCTGGCACGATGCGTCCATTGTTGGCGTCTGGGTTGGGCAGAGTTTTGCTATCTGCCATGCCTCAAGAAAAAATCAATCATTTGGTTATGCGGCATAACAATGGGCCACTTGCCACTGAAGATCGAATCAGTAATTCTGCGTTGCAACGCGAATTGGCTGCTATTCGAACCAAAGGGTATGCGGTTGTATTGCGTGGTGTAACACCCGGTGCGGGTTTAATTGGAATGCTGTTGCCACTGGAATTAAGTGGTGTTCCACTGGCACTTGGTATTGGCGGGTGGGCCAAAGAAGTTCGTTTGCGACAACAAGAATATTTGCAACTGATGCGTGAAGCCATTGATCGACATCTTCGTCGCGACTTGCGCTCAGCTGCTTAAAAGAAATTTAATGGTAATACCGCAATCTTTTCAATTTCAAACATCCAAGTCCATGGTTGTGGCTGATGCGGGTTGTGTTTCGCAGATAGATACCTATTTGCAAACTCTAGCCTGTGAGCGTGTGATGCTGATCACAAGTCCTCGTGCATCGCAAGGTATTGCCGCTCGCAAGGTGATTCATGCGCTGGATAAAAAAATTGTATGTCAATATACACAAGTGACTCAGCATTCGGGTGTTGCAATTATTGAAGAAATTGTAAAGTTGGCTAAACTGCATAAGATCGATGGATTTATATCAGTGGGTGGAGGGAGTTGTTCAGACAGTGCAAAAGCGGGTGCAATTTTACTCGCTGAAGGTGGAAAATTAAAAGATCATGCCAATGTTTTTTATCCGCCCGATCGATATGTGCAACAGCATCTGACCAACCCCAAGCTTCCTATCATTGCAATTCCACTGAGTCTTTCTGCCGCAGAGGTGACGCCTGGATTGGGTATTCGTGATCCCCATGGTCATAAGTTGGTTTTTTGGGATCCACTTATTGTTCCTCGCTATATTTTGCTTGATGGTGAGTCCACAACGGATGTTCCTGCTTCCATTTTTACATCAACAGGTATGAATGCATTGGCTCATTGCGTTGAGGGTATGTATTCAAAAGTTAAAAATCCAATGTCTGAAGCCCTTGCGGTTCAAGGTATTGCATATTTAAAAGAGGCTTTGCCTCGAATTCAAAAAACTCCACAAGACAAAGATGCACGCGCATTGGGGCTTATTGGTGCGTATCTGAGTGGGATGGTGATTAGCAATGCGCGCGTGGGCATTCATCACGGCATTTGCCATGGCTTGGGTGCATTGGGTGGCTTATCACACGGTATGGCCAATTCTGTTTTCTTGCCGCATGCAATGCGATTTAATTTGGAAGTGGCTACTGATTATTTGGCAAAAGTTGCAACGGCCATGGGTGTTGACACCCATCAACTTTCGGCAAAAGAAGCGGCGCTTGAGGCGATTGTTGCCGTTGAAAAATTGCAATTGGTATTGGGTATTCCTCAAGGATTAAAAGCAGCAGGTTTGGATCGATCATTGCTTCCTCAATTGGCAAAGAACGCCATGTCCGATCGAGGCTTGTATTTCAATCCACGGTTAGCCAATGAAGCGGAAGTGATGAAATTGTTGGAGGCCGCTTGGTAAACACCGAAGTTCAACGTTTGGTCGCTGATATGAAAAGTGGGAAAATTCGTGCTTTGTCTAGAGCTATATCGTGGGTTGAATCTCAAACAAAAGAATCTAGTGAGCTATTAGAAAAAGTGTATGCATGTGCCAAAGCGCCTTGGGTGATTGGCATTACGGGTGTTGGTGGTGCTGGAAAAAGTTCATTGGTGCCGCACATTGCAAAATATTTTGCAAACCAAGGTCGTCGCGTTGCCGTACTTGCAGTGGATCCATCAAGTCCAATTACTGGCGGTGCTTTGTTGGGCGACCGCATTCGCGATAACGGTGGGCAACAACACCCTCATATTTTTTTTCGCAGCGTGGCGTCGCGTGGCGGACAGGGTGGTCTTGCCACCTGCGTGTCAGACCTCACGCGTGTGGTGAGCACCGCAGGCTTTGATGTAGTTTTAATTGAAACCGTAGGCGCGGGCCAATCGGAGTTGGCTATTTTAAATGTGGCCCACACCATTATGTTGATTCATGCACCAGGTTTGGGTGATGATATTCAGGCTCAAAAAGCTGGCGTGATGGAAATTGCTGATGTGTTAGTGGTTAATAAGGCTGACAAGCCTGGCGCACAAGACGCTGTGCTCATGTTGCAGCAAGCTTTGTTGCTATCAGAAAAAAATGCACACATGCATGAGGGTTTGAATCTGACTACAAATCATCCAGCTCATTGGCATCCACCCGTGGTCTCAACCATTGCAATCGAAGGCAAAGGTATTGAGCAGACATGTCAACAATTGCAAGCGCATTTTGCCTATTTGCAACTGGATGAAGGTTATGAAAAACGCAACCACGCGCATGTGATGAAACGCATGCACGATTACATCAAGCAATTGGTATTGGATCGACTTGCGCATCAAATCCAAACACCTTCTGTACAAATACGAATGGAAAAAGAATTAACGAGTGTTACTCACGATCCACTTGGAACTGCTCGTGAATTGGCTGATTCGTTTTTTCAATCGCAAGCAACGCATTCAGAATTTTCACAATTGTTACGTCAATCATCTCAAAAGGAAACAGCACCATGAAGTTCAATCATCACCCACAACAGTTGACACGTGTTTGCGCAACTGTCTTTTTGGGTCTGCTCTTAAGTTGCATCAGCATCTTGAGTTTTGCGCAGGGTAACTACCCCAATCGACCGGTTCGCATCATCGTTCCATTTTCTGCAGGTTCTGGTACTGATATTTTGGCGCGAATGGTGGCCGAGCGTTTAACAAAAACATTGGGCCAATCCTTTGTGGTTGAAAACAAGCAAGGTGCAGATGGTATTTTGGGAACTGATCAGATCGCCAAATCTGCACCCGATGGTTATATCTTGGGCATGGTTCCATCAAGCCCCATTGTGATGAATCCTGCATTGTATAAATTACCCTTTGATCCGATCAAAGATTTGACGCCTGTTGTTGTGATGGCTAACTTGAGTTGTGTCGTCGGTGTGCAACCTAATTTACCGATTAAAAATGTGCAAGAGTTGATTGCTTATGCCAAGGCCAATCCCGACAAACTCAATTACGCAGCAGGTTCAACTTTTACTCATTTGGCAGGTGAAATGTTTAAATACATTGCAGGCGTCAACATGACTGCCATTCCTTATAAAGGAACAGCGCCGCAAGTGACTGCATTTTTGGGTAACGAGATTGAAGTAATTTTTGATCCTTTCTTAGGTGTTCAACACATCAAGAGTGGAAGAATCCGTCCATTGGCAGTTACTGCTGCAAAACGCTCAGGCGTATTCCCCGATCTACCTACTTTGCAAGAAGCAGGTTTGAAAGATTACGTGGTTGAAACTTGGGTTGCCATGTTTGCTCCACCAGGAACACCCAAAGCGATTGTTGACTTACTGCATTCAGAAGTGAACAAAATTACCGCATCACCCGATGTACGTGCGCGATTGGCTGATCTGTCTTATGACCCCATCATCGAGTCGCAAGATCAATTTTCTAAACGAATTGTGGCTGATACAGCGAGATGGGCGAAGACTGTGAAAGATTCAAAATTTCAAGTTAGTAAATAAGGAATTGATATGAAAAACATTACAAGACGGTTGATGTTGAGTGGTGCGATTGCATGTGCTTTATTAGGCAGTGCCAACGCTTGGGCTCAAACTTGGCCCAACAAACCCATTCGAATGATTGTTCCACTGGCACCTGGTGGTGGAACTGATATTGCTGCACGTGTGGTGGCAAATTATTTAACTGAAGCGTTGGGTCAGCAAGTCATTATTGAAAATAAATTAGGCGCTAACGGTGTTGTGGGGGTGGACTTTGCGTCTAAGGCTGTACCCGATGGATACACCATTTTGGTGGGATCAACCACCACGATGGCGGCTAATAATTTCATGTACAAAAATCCAACCGTTGATCCTCTCAAAGATTTTTTGCCCGTTGCAATTTTGGGAACGATTGAGTTTGCGATGGTGGTTCCTGCCAGCTCCAACTACAACAGCTTGAAAGATTTGATTTCTGCTGCTAAAAATAACCCTGGCAAACTCAGCTATGGTTTTGGTTCTAGCGCTGCTTTGTTGTGTGGTGAGATGTTTAATGCAGCCGCTGGGATTCAAATTGTCAAAGTTCCTTATAAAGGAACGCCGCAGTCTCTGACTGATTTAGCAGCCGATCGCATTCAATTGGTATGCGAACCTTTGGGCACCAGTATGTCTTTGATCAAAGCGGGCAAACTTCGTCCGTTGGCCGTAACCAGCGTTAATCGACATGGTTTAGCCCCCGAAGTGCCAACAATGGCAGAAGCTGGATTACCCATGGAACACGCTACATGGGCCGGTTTTTTTGTACCTGCAAAAACACCCAAAGAAATCATCACACGACTCAGTAACGAAATTGTAAAGATGATGGCAAGACCTGAAGTACAAGAAAAAATTCGTGATACTGGGTTTGTACCGCGTCAACTGGGAAGTGACGAGTTTGGTGCTACTCACCGAAATGATTACACGCGAATGGAAAAGTTAATTAAACAAGCTGGAATATCTCCAGAGTAAGGTTGCAGATATGTCAACATCATCCAAACCACTGCCACAAACATACGATCATTGGCTAGAAGAGCACAGCAAAGAGTTGCAAGGCTCTAGGAAAAAATCGTTTGAAAGTTCCAGCGGTATTCTTGTTGAAACGCTGTATACCCCTGAGCATTTGCAACATGCGGGGTGGGATTACCAGCGCGATGTAGGCTATCCTGGGCAAGTACCTTATACGCGTGGTTTTACACCTGGGGGCTATCGTCAACATCTTTGGAAAATGGAGATGTATGCTGGATTTGGTTCTGCTGAAGAAGCCAATGAGCGTTATCGCTATTTGATGTCGCAAGGCAGTACGGGTGGTGTTTCTATTGCCTTGGATTTGCCAACGCAAATAGGGTATGACTCAGATCATGTTATGGCTAGAGATGAAGTGGGACAAATTGGAGTTGCTTTAACTTCTTTGGATGATGTGGAGCGTGTGTTTGATGGTATACCGCTTGATCAAGTAGGGCATATTTTTTCAACTGCCAATTGCATTGGCCCCATTGTTTGTGCATGGTTGTTAGCGCTTTATGAAAAACGCGGCACGCCAACAGCAGACTGCATCGTGCAATTGCAAAATGATCCTATCAAAGAATATATTGCACGCGGTACACAATTTTTACCTATTGAGTCAGCGGTTAAATTAACCACCGACATGATTGAATATTGTCGGACGGCTGCGCCCGAGTGGTTGCCGATTTCAATTTCGGGTTCTCACATGAAGCAAGCAGGCGCGACTTGTGTTCAAGAAGCAGCCTTTACGATTTGTAATGGCATCACTTATGTAGAAAGTTGTTTGGCGCGTGGCATGAAGATCGATGATTTTGGTCATGTGATTGAATTGCACTTTTGTACCGAAATGGATTTCTTTGAAGAGGTTGCCAAATACCGCGCAGTGCGAAAAGTGTGGGCAAGGTTGGTGCGTGAACGTTTTGGGGGTACCACTGCTAAGGCGCAACATTTCAGATTGCATGCGGCGACATCAGGGCGACCATTAACGGCACAACAACCCCTGAACAACATTACGCGTATTACTTTGCAAGCACTTGCGCAAATTTTGGGTGGATGTGAACAAACGCGAACAGCTTCATTTGACGAAGCGCTGGGCATTCCAACACAAGAGGCCGCGCGCACATCGATTCGTGCCAATCAAATCATTGCTTATGAAACAGGAATACCAGACACAGTTGATCCTTTGGGTGGTTCATATTATTTGGAAAATCTCACACTTGAATACGAAAAACGCATCGATTCCATCATTGCCCAAGTGGATAAGATGGGTGGATCGTTAGCGGCAGTCAAAGATGGTTTTTTTCAACGTGCATTGGCACAAGGCGCATACCGAGAGCAGTGCGCTGTTGAAAGTGGCGAGCAAGTAGTGGTCGGTGTTAATCGTTTTCAATCAGAAGAAGGTCAACCTGTTCCAACTTTTAAAGTCGATCCTGGTGCGGCTGATCGACAAATTGCAAAACTCAAGGAAGTGCGTGCACGCAGAGACGCGCAAGCAGTTGCCAAAGGTTTGCAACGTTTGAAAGAAGACTGTCAAGCCAAACGCAACATCATGCCAGCCACGTTGGAGTGTGTGAAAGCCTATGCAACGATTGGTGAAATTGCCGATGTGTGGCGCGAAGTTTTTGGTGTTTATATTCCTGAATCGGTGAGGTTTTAATGACTAATAAACAAGCAGCCGTTGGACAGCGTCCAATTCGTGTGGTCCTCACCAAGGTAGGACTTGACGGTCACGATCGTGGCGTGAAAGTGATTGCACAAGCCTTTCGCGATGCAGGCATGGAGGTGATTTATGCAGGGCTTCGAAGAACGCCTGAAGAAATTGCTCGTATCGTATTGGAAGAGGATGCGGATGTTTTGGGTTTATCGATTTTGTCGGGCGCTGTGGTGCCATTGACGCGTCGGGTAGTGGAGGCGTTGAAGGCGCAACAACTGGACGATGTTGTAATGGTTGTGGGGGGCATCGTGCCGGAACCATCGCGGGTGGAACTCAACGCAATGGGAGTTACGGGTGTTTTTACACCAGGCTCAAGTCTCAAAGCAATTATTGATTTTATTCAAGCTGGTGTAGCCAATCACCGCACATACCAGGAGTCAAAATGAAAGGTCACGATGTTTTTATCAATGGCGTGGGTTACCACCCCTTTGGACGTTTTCCAGAAAAAACACTCAAAACCTTAGCAGCCACGGCAGCGCTTGCGGCCTTGGATGATGCACAAATTCAGGTAAAGGATGTGCAAGCCGCGTTTTGCGCTAATGCCTATGCTGGTTTACTTAATGGGCAAGAATCCATTCGTGGTGAAACTTGGTTGCGTGGTATTGGTTTGGGTGGCGTGCCCATTATGAATGTTGAAAATGCATGTGCCAGCGGATCAACCGCTGTTCATATGGCATGCATGGCTATCGCAAGTGGTAACTATGACACTGTGCTGGTTGTGGGTGCAGAAAAAATGTTTGTGGGCGATACAGGTCGTACTTTGGCCGCACTTGCTAATTCTGCAGATACCGAAGTGATGAGCAACATTGGTTTGCAATTTTCTGCGTTGGATGCCATTAGGGTGCGTGAAATGATGGCAGAAGAAACTTTAGGCGATGATGATTTTGCTTGGGTGACTGTTAAAAATCACGACCATGCCGTGAGTAATCCAATTGCGCAATATCGTAAACCACTTACCATCGAACAAGTACAAACATCTCGCATGATTGCAGATCCGATTCGTTTGCTGATGTGCAGTGCAATTTCTGATGGTGCGGCCGCATTGGTTCTGTCACGCAAACCCACTCGTGGTGGCATTCGCGTGCGTGCCAGCGCCATGGCTTCTTCCCCTTGGCGCCTTACACCTGATAGCACGCCTGGGCCCACGCTTGCTGCTAACAAAGCGTATGAGCAAGCATCGATCGGTCCACAAGATTTGCATTTGGTTGAAGTGCATGACGCTGTGTCGCCAGCAGAGTTGATGCATTACAGAGAATTGGGTTTGTGCGCGCATGGTGATGTCGGCAAATTTGTTGCTGAAAAAGCCAGTGCCATTGGTGGTCGATTGCCTGTTAACACCAGTGGGGGGTTGAATTCTCGTGGACACCCTGTGGGGGCAACAGGTGTTGCTCAGTTGATTGAATTAACATTGCAATTGCGTGGTGACGCAGGACCACGACAAGTACAAGGTGCGCGCATTGCCATGGCTCACAACTCGGGTGGATGGATTGATCAAGATCCGGCTGTTAGCAGCATTCACATCTTAGAAAAAACCAATTAAGGATCGATCATGCAAAAAACCAATCCATCCCTTTTCTTTGTGGAGGGCGAGGCACCAGGCGCGCCAGGACTCAAAGGCTCACATTGCCCCCAATGTCGTCAAATTGTTTTGCTAGAAGTCGCAGCGTGCCCACAATGTGGATATCGCGAGTTAGACACGGTATGCATCGGACAAAAAGCGAAGCTGGGTCAATCATCTGAGGTTTTACATTCCACAGAAGGATTTGAGGCGCCGTATTACATTGGTCAAATTGAAACCGCTGAGGGACCTCACACCTTTGCCCCTTTGGATGTCAAACCTGGCACGCAACTTCGCGTTGGCATGCCCTTGACATTCAAGCTCCATCACCGAGCCGATGGACGAGTGGGTTTCATTTACGCAGTTGAGTAGGAATTAAAGAATGAATGTTGCCGATCAACTGTATAAATCAGCACTGTTGTTTAGCGATCATCTGGCCGCAAGGTGTGATGATGAAACGATGACCTATGCGCAATTGGATGAACGAAGCAATCGTTTGGCCAATGCACTATTAGCAATGGGTCTTAGTCATGGAGATCGAGTGGCGACATGGATTGAAAACTCGATTCGATGCGTTGAAATTGATTTTGCTCTTGCCAAAGCTGGACTTGTTCGCGTCTCGCTCAATCCCAAATTAACATCTCGTGAAGCTGCTTATATATTTCAAGACAGCGACGCTAAATGTATTATTTATGGTGCTTCATTTGATCAAGCCATTGCGGAGTCAACCCAAGAGACACCAATTGCGCAATTCAAAATTCGCGCACAGGAGGCCAGTGCAACTGATTTGGAAGGAAGTCATAATTATGAAAAATTCTTAACATCAGGCAAAACTCATGCCCCAAGTGTTGCTGTTGATGGTGAAGATATTTATTGCTTGTTTTATACATCAGGCACAACGGGCAAACCCAAAGGGGTGATGCTGTCGCATCGATCAATCCTTCAGACCTCATTTAATTTATTGATGGAGTTAGGGCCTATCGCATCGAATGAAAAAATATTATTGATGCAACCCTTGAGCCATGGTGCAGGATTTTTTGTGTTGCCACAATACATGAAGGGCGGGTGTTGCATCATCATGCGCCATTTTGATCCCGCGCAAGTGATTGATTTGGCGAGCAAGTATCAAGTGGAAGTGATTAAGTTAATTCCAACCATGCTGCAAAGAATTTTATTGTTGCCCAATGCCAAAATAATCAAATTACCTCATTTGCGTTACATGATTTATGGCGCAAGCCCAATGCCCAATGAACCACTCAAGTTGGCGATCGAGATTTTTGGTCCCAATAAGTTAGTTCAAATATATGGCCAAAGTGAATGCCCTGTAACCCTGTCCATCTTGACCAGCGAAGAGCATGTAGCCAATCCAGCATTTCCGCAACGATTGCTTTCCGCAGGGCGCGCTTGGGCTACTGTTGAGATGCGAATTGTGGATGATGACATGAAAGATATTGAAGCAGGTGGCATAGGCGAATTGGCGTTAAAGGGACCCCACATGATGTCGGGTTATTGGAAGCGCGATGATTTAACGCAAGAGACGATTCAACACGGATGGTTGAAGACAAAAGATATGGGGAGAATTGATGAGCACGGATTTGTTTATTTGTTGGGTCGAAAAGACGAAATGATCATCAGCGGTGGCTACAACATTGCACCTAGAGAAGTAGAAGATGTCCTTTACCAATTTCCAGGCGTCGAGCAAGTAGCGGTGGTGGGTGAAACGGATGTGGAGTGGGGTCAAGCGGTTGTGGCTTATGTGGTGATGAATCAAGCTCATCAACACAATGCTAAAAATCTAATCGATTTTGGCCGCCAAGAATTGGGTTTTAAAAAACCAAAACGAATTTATATGGTCCCGGAATTGCCTAAAAATGCAGCTGGAAAAATACAAAAAAAAGCATTGCAACCTAGCATGGCTACTGAACAAATTGGATAAAGAAAGAATCTTATGCGTGACGAACTCGGAAGTTATTTAACTCAAGTTTCCTGGAAAAACTTAAATCAAGCAGCCAAAGATAAATTATTGTTGTGTTTGTTGGCTAATTTATCAGTGGCTGTTGCAGGCACCAGTGCCATGCGCCTTCCAAAGCCGCCTTTGCACAAAGGTCATTTGTTGTTTGATGGCGGAGAAACATCAAGTGCACGCGAGGCTGCTTTTTATAACGCCGCATTGATGCATGCAAGAACACAAGACGATTTCCATCCGATTGGCAATTTACATATTGCTACCATAGTTATACCTGCCATTTTTGCTCAAGCCGAACGATTAGGCTCAAAGGGCGAAGCATTTTTGGATGCTCTTGCAGTGTCGTATGCCACTGCAGCAGGTTTATCGCGTCAATTTTCACCCGTCACAACACCTAGAGGTTTGCGCTCAACGAGTTTGTATACCTGTATGGGCGCAGCAGTAGGAGTCGAACGATTGCACGGTAACAACGCAACAGCGATGGCCAATACATTGGGAATGGCATCGCAAACCAGTTTTGGAACAACTCAGTGTTGGCCCGACGGTACTGATGAATATCAATTTCATGTAGCCAATGCAGCCAGTCAAGCCTTGTTGTGTTCTGATTTAACGCAAGCCAAAGTTTTATCGGGGAAGAATGCATTAGATGGCCCTTATGGTTTTTACTCTGCTTTGATGGGTTTGAGGCCATCATTCCAATCCATCAAAAATGACTTTGAACCCAATGCGGCGATTGTTGAAACTGTTCTCAAGCGTTATCCAGTCAGTGGCATCTGTCAGCCTGTGGTTCGATTGTCTGAAAAACTGGCGTTGCAAGTTAAAGATCAAGCGATTGACAAAATTTTGCTTGAAATGAATGCGTTTGAGATGAACTATCCAGGCACGCTCAAAGAGGGTCCTGTTTTTCAATCATTCACTGATAAATTGATGAGTGCGAGGTATTGTTTAACTTCAGTTATTTCTGAAGGTCACTTTGATTTTGACGCTTTCATCAGTCACAACTATCAAAAGCTTGTACCCCTTATGGCGTGTACGAATGTGATTTCTGCCTCTGACTTGGGAACGCTCAGCTGTCGAATCACCATCACTTTAAAAAATGGGCAAACCATTCGTGATGAATTAAGAAATGGTGGCGCTCAGTTGGCTCTTGATTGGTCAAGCATTGATGAGTGGGCACAAGACTTGTGGATGGCTGGGAAACGAACGCCTTCATCTTATTCAAAAACACGAGACGTCATCCATGATTTGCACAAACTCCCATTGAGTGAATTAACAAAATGTCTTGCACTTGATTAATCTTTAAGATCGATTTCTATGCATATAAAAAAAGTCGAATCATTTATTTTGCACATACCCGTGACGGATAGTCAGATTTCGGACAGCACGCATACGATTTCTCATTGGGGTGTGGTGGGAGCGATGATCACTGCAGAAGACGGCACGTGTGGTTATGGATTTACGGGAACGCACGCGCATTTACCCAGCGATCAACTCATTACACGTTGTATTGATACTTGTTTGGCACCTTTGTTGTTGGGTGACGATAGCGATGATATTGAACGTTTGTGGCAAAAAATTGCGCGTCAACCTGCGTTGCAATGGGTAGGGCGTGCAGGTATTACAACGATTGCGCACGCTGCGGTTGATATTGCGCTGTGGGATCTGAAAGCTAAGTTGCAACATATTGCGTTATGGAAATTGTTGGGTGGTCAAGTGCGCGATCGTGTTCGTGCATACAACACCGATATCGGTTGGTTGTCGATTCCTGATGATCAATTGATACGTGGAGCACAACAAGCGGTGGCCGATGGTTTTACAGGAATCAAAATCAAAGTGGGTTCAACGGTTGAGAGAGATCTCAAGCGTTTGCGTTCGGTGCGACAAGCGATTGGTGACGACATCACGCTTGCGATTGATGGAAACGGCAAATGGGATTTGGCCGACTGCTTGCGCTTTTGTCATGCGGCAGAGGACTCTCATGTTTTTTGGTTTGAAGAACCGTTGTGGTATGACGCCGTGCAATCGCATGCGCAGTTGGCACGTTCAACAAGTATTCCTGTCGCATTGGGCGAGCAGTTGTATAGCGTCGATGCATTTGCAGAATTTATCGGTCAACAAGCGATTCATTGGTTGCAACCCGATGTGACGCGCATGGCGGGTGTGACTGAAGTATTGCGTGTGATTGAATTGGCCAGTGCACATCGGTTACCCGTTGCACCGCACGCGGGGGACATGAGTCAAATTCATCAACACCTTAATTTCAGTCGATCGACTTGTACTGTGTTGGAGTACATCCCTTGGATTAAGGATAGTTTTGAAGAGCCGGCGTTGGTGGTGGATGGCTATTACCAAGCGCCCCAGCAACCTGGGGCGAGTTCGACACCAACTCAACAAGCTTGGGGAAAATTTAGAAAACCGTTGTCTTAATTGACTTGAACTTTGTTGTCAATGGCGAGTTGTCGCCACAGCGGAATTTCAGTTGAAATAATTTTTGAAAATTCTTCAGATGTATTACTCATCGGCGTGACTGACATCGCGCTCATTTTCTTTTGCACATCGGGCATCTCAACAACCTTGGCAACGCCGTCTTGCAAAATTTTAATAATGTCAGCAGGCGTGCCAGCAGGCGCCAATAAACCAATCCATAAAGACACTTTGATATCAATGCCCAACTCGCTGAGTGTAGGAATATTCGGATAGTCTTTCATGCGCTTTGCCGATGTGACCGCTAATGCTTTGACACGACCGCTTTGGAGTCCTGCAAATGCAGGGCCTGCGTCTGCCAATGTCATGGTGACATCACCTGCCATCACGGCAGTAACCGAGTCGTTAGCGCCTTTGTAGGGAATGTGTGTAAATTGCGCGCCAGTTTTGCGATTAAACAATTCTGTGATCAATTGAAAAGAAGCGGAGCTTGCACCGTAGTTCGATTTTTCTGGATTCTGTTTGGATTGATTGACCAAATCTTGAACTGTTTTTGCAGGGTTGCTGATATTGACCAGCAAGATGAGTGGTGAATCGCTTGCAAATGAAATTGGAATAAAGTCTTGCGGTGTGTAGGGCAGTTTGTTGTACACCGCGTGATTAAAAATGATCGGTCCTGGTGCGCCCATCAACAAGGTGTAACCATCGGGTTTGGCCTTGGCTACATAGGCGCTACCGACAACTGCACCAACGCTGGGTCTGTTTTCAACCACCACAGGTTGACCAATGACGGAAGGTAGTTTTTCAGACAAGATGCGAGCGATTGCGTCGACGCCACCGCCTGCTGAGTAGCCCACCACGATGGTGACGGGCTTGGTGGGATAGTCTGCTGCTTTTAACGCGAGGGGTGTTAACAGCAAGCAAGATAGGCTTAATAATGAAAACACTGTTTTGAAGTATTGATTATTATGAAACATCTCTATCTCCTATTGAATTTATTGTTGACCGATTTGCACATGAAGCACCGCTGATTTACCCGCATCTACAGCTTTGAGGCAACGTGCAATCGATGCAGCAACTTCTTTGGGATCGCTGACGCATTCGCCATAAGCGCCAAAAGCTTCGCCGATTTTTTCAAACTGTCGTACCTGACCTTGCAGTCGTGCTTGAAATTCATTGGCGTGCACCGCTGCACCATCAGGATACACGCGCACCACCGCTTCTTTAACCGCTTGCCATCCGCCGTTATCAAGCACCACAGTAAAGATCGGTAATTGATATTGTTGAGACGCCGCATACACCGAAGTAGGCGTTGAAAAATGAAAACTACCGTCACCCACAATTTGAATCACGCGCGATTGGGGGCATGCGAGTTTGACGCCTAGCGCCATACCGCCGCTGTAGCCAAGTCCGCCGCCTGCGCTGCTGATGAGTGTGAGGGGAAGCGTGCGTTCGATGTGATTGAGTAACTGGGGTGCATTTCGAATAGCTTCGTTGATGACGATGTCGTTTTGATCAATGGCTTTACTGATTGTTGCTAACAAATAATCTGAAGAGATGGCGTTGACTTTGCCAGCGTCCTGTGCTGCACGATGGAGATTGTCTTTGCGTTGAGCAGATGAAACTTTGAAACTTTCTATGCGTGTGGCAACTTGTTGATGAAACGCTGCATCTGCTTTTTTGCGAATGATATTGGCCACTTGTTTTAAAACGCTTGCGCAGTCTGCGTTGATGCGCATGTCGGTGGCAAAGCCCCACATTGGAAAATCTTTTTTGATGGTGTCGACATCGATGTGCAACCAACGTGTTTCTGATTTGACTTTGACTACTTTGGGTAACCACGGAACATCCACATCGAGTAATAAACCAAGATCTGCACTTGCAACGCCTTTGCCCACATCAAATCCACCAAAGCAAGGTGAGTTGCGATTGATATTCATGTAGTTGGGGCTGAATTCAAACACTTGAATACCGCACAACAATGCGAGCTCTTCTAGCGCCGCGACGGCCTCTGGATTGCGACCTAAGTAAGCAGTGACAGCGATGGGACTCTTGGCGCTCATCAACTTTGATGCAATGGCCTGTGCGCGTTCATCGTCGATACCACCTGAAGATACGGCACCGTATCGATCTTCTTCAAAATTGTGCATGCTCGATATGTTGATTTTTTCTGCGAGTACTTCTCGTGGCAATGTGAGATACACAGGACCCTTGGGATCGCTTTGCATCATGGAGTGACCACGTCGCAACACTTCTTTGGTAACAACGCCATGGGGCAACACATATTCCCATTTGGTATACGGTCTAACCAAACTTGCCATATCAAATGGATCTTGCACAAAGTGCACATAGTTGTCGCGAGAGCCTGTGAGTTCGCCGCGCATCGTAAAAGGCGCTTTACCAGCCATCAACATCACGGGTAACCGTCCACGAAACATGTTGTGCATGCCCATGGCAGCATTGGCCGTTCCTGCGTCCACATGTACCACAACGGCTTGCCCTCGACCCGTGATGGCTGCAAAGCCCGCGGCCATATGAATGGCAACGTTTTCGTGCGGGCACAAAATAATTTTGGGGTGCTTGCGACCTTGCTCATCCCAGCGGGCTAACTCTTCAATGATGGGCGCGTGATCGGTACCGAAATTACTGAAAATGTATTCAATCCCAAGATCGTTGAGTCCTTCGATTAAAAAATGCGCGGTGGTGTTTTGTTGGTGATGGTTCATTTCACTCCGGTTTGAATCCAGCTGTTTTTAATAACTCCGCACTTTGCGCCACATCAGATGCAATGAATTTACTGAATTGATCCAAACTCTCTGTAACACCATCAACACCAATCGTTGTGAACGCGCCATTTTTAATGAGATCTGAAACTGTGTCGTTGATGGCTTGATGCAACCATTGAATGCGATCTTTTGGTGTATCTTTGGGTGCCCACACACCATACCAAGATGCGTACACCATGCCTGGTAATCCGCTTTCAATCGCAGTAGGTACATCGGGTGCGAGTGCGCTGCGTTTGGCGGATGTTGTGACCAATGGACGAACCTTGCCCGACTTGGCCATCGGCAACAATGAAATGATGGAGTCAAGCAATATTTGTGAATGACCGCCTGCAATATCAACCAACGCAGGTGCTGTTCCTTTGTAAGGCGCCATCACCAATTTCATTTGTGTTTTTTGAGCCAACATCAACGTTGCCAAATGACTTGGTGCGCCCATCGCAGGCAATGCGGCTGTCCACTTATCGGGTTGTTGACGCACAGCATCAATAACTTCTTTGAGTGTTTGTTCTTTGAGTGTGGGCGTTACCACCATCATCAAAGGCGCTTCGCCTACGCGTGCGACGGGTGCAAAGTCATTCACAGGGTCATAAGGGGGCTTGCTCATAACCAAATGCGTGAGGATGTGTGTTGCAGCTGAATACAACAAGGTGTAGCCATCAGGTGTTGCGCTTTGAACCACTTTACTTCCTACCGTGCCACTGGCGCCCGGTCTGTTCTCGACAATGACAGCAACGCCTAATCGTGTTTGCATTTGACGTGCAAGAACGCGTGCTGATTGATCAACACCGCCGCCAGGCGCAAAAGGCACAATTAATTTAATGGGTTGATCGGGAAATTTTCCGCTCTGTGCCCAAGAGAGATTGAAAGTTATGGCAAGCCCCATGCAAGCAATGGTTTGAATCCAACGTTGACTCATGATGGTGTCTCCTCGATATTTTTATGAATGATGCGCTTCAATGGATGAAATACTGTTTTCCAATGCTTGAACAAGATCTTCTGCACTTTTGTGTCCTTCGGGTCCATGACCTTCGGCCAATAGACTGAGCAATGGCTCAATACTGCCCCTTCGTCCTGCGCTGGGTTGTGATTGCAGCCATTTCGCAATGTTGGGACGCTTTTCGAATCTTTCTATAATACTCTCCCACAGCATTTCATCCAATACCCCAGCATCGATGGCTAAATCAATACCGCATCCGCAACCATATAGCACTGAAACGTCTCTACTCGCTCTAAGCCAGCGCCCGCACAACTGCAATGCATGAAGGCGAGTTTGATTGTTTAAAACTGCGGTCTTCATACAGTACTCTTTAATCGCAGTTTTGTTTTTTCTTCGGTGGTGAGTTTGACACCATAGTTTTTTTTTGCAAACGCTGGCGTGATGTAACCCAATCGCAAGTCTTGTAAAACAGATTCGCGTTTTCTATTTTTTGGAGAACCAAAACCTCCGCCACCGCCCGAGTAAATCACATAAGACTCCCCTTTTTGTAATCGCATGTTGACTTTACCCGTTGGGTATAAGGTCAGACTGCCATCTTTTTTTCTCATGCCCACTCGGTTACCCAATGCAGATTGCCCGCCCTCAAGTCCCCAAGGTGGATGATTGACGCGGTCCATTCTTGTTTGATAGTTAACGTTGGTTAATGCAAGCACTTCGGCCTCTGCGCCCAATCCTCCTCTAAATTGTCCAGCACCGCACGAGTCTTCTCGCAATCTGTAGTATTGAACGACCAATGGAAATTTATTTTCGACTTGTTCGGTGGGGCCGTTGTGTGTATCGCCATCGTTCATGGCAACCGTTACATTGACGCCGTCTTCATCCTGCTTAGCACCCCAACCGCCACCAATTAATCCACCTAAATAAATCCACAGTTTGCCGTCGCGCGGATGAAAGCCGTTGACATTGGCAATGACCAAGTCGGCGTGATGGCCTGCAATCACGCGTTGTGGAATGGCTTTGGCCAATGCTTTAAAAATCGTATCAACCACCGTCATTGGATACGTCATCCACACACGCATCGGTGCTGGATGCAATGCACTAACAACAGTACCTTTGGGAATAATCACTTTGAGCGGCCTGAAATTACCATCGTTGATCGGGTGGTCGGTGGAGAGTGTTAAACATTTGAATGCCACTTGTGCACAAGCCACGCCCGCACCTGAATTAAAAAATCCTTTGACTTGTGGACTCATACGCGAGAGATCGACGATCATCTCATCACCTTTGACAGTGACTTTGACGCGAATAGGAACGGCTTGATCAAGATCGACAGCATCGTCATCCATGAATGATTCAGCTTCATAAACACCATCGGGTATTTGCTTGACGATGGCGCGTGCTTCTGCTTCGGTGTGATCCATGATGGCACCCAATGCTGCTTGCCATTGATTGATGGAGTGACGCTCGAGCATTTCTTCAACGTGTTTAACACCCACGCGACATGCAGATAGTTGCGCTTCAAGATCGCCTGCTGCGCGATCGCGACGACGCACATTCATCAAAATCAATTCGCGCATTTCTTCATTTAAAACACCACGGCTGTGATATTTGATCAACGGAATTTGCAAGCCTTCTGCATAAATATCGGTGGTCACGCCATTGAGAATGCCGCCAATGTCTTGCCAATGCGCCATGCAAGTAGCAAAAGCCACAATACGTTTTTTGTGAAACACTGGAATTGAAAAAGTCAGGTGGTTGAGGTGAGCGCCCGTTGTGTAGGAGTCGTTAGTGAGCAAGATATCACCTGGATGAATATTTTCTTCACTCCAGTGTGCCAGTTTGGCTTTGACGACATCACTCATTCCACGAATGAACATGGGAAGACCTAAGCCAATGGAGAGAGTGTTGCCATGGTGATCAAACAAACCGACAGTAAAGTCGAGTGCCTCATAGATGATCATGTTGTAAGACGTGCGCATCAGCACGGACTTCATCTCTTCGGTGGCTGCGACCAAACTGTTGCGGATGAGTTCAACTGCAACTGGATCTGCCAAAGATTTTTTACGTTTAGTTTTTGTTTTCATTTTTTCCCCTGATCAATGCTCAAGTGAAGATTGCCAAATACATCGACTTTAACGCGATCTCCTGGTTGAACAACGGTGGTGCTGGCGTGTTCTTCAATTAACGCAGGCCCTTGAATTACATTGCCTGCAAGCAAATGCTCTCGAGCAAAAACAGGTGTGTCGCACCAACCGTGAATGCCAAAATAAGCTTTGCGGCGACCTGTTGAACTCGAATTCAACGGCTTGGATATTCCGCTTTGTATTTTTTCTAGCGTTGGTTTTTTCATCACGCCGCTGATAGCACTTCGAATACTTACAATTTCTGCCATCTCATGCGGGGAACCGCGTCCATAACGTTCTTTGTGCGCTTGATCAAATGATTGCTTGACTAAGTTCATATTTTTTTGTTTAAAAGCACTGAAAGGTATTTCAACTGTCACCGCGTGCTCTTGTCCCACATAACGCATATCCAAATAACGTTGTACGACAACACGTTGAATCGGTAGACCCGAATCTTTTTGTGCTTTAAATCCTGTGGACTCCAAATCTTCAAACCATGCATTGAGTTGTTGAACTTGAACATCGCCCAATGTGATGAACATGGAGCGAACCAAATCTTTGCGAAAATTGGCGAGCAACATACCGAATGCAGAAAAATGTCCAGGTGCTCTTGGAATAATCACATGCGGTATTCGTAATTCGCGAGCAACCATAGAAGCGTGCAAGGGGCCCGCACCGCCATAAGCAAATAAATAGGGAAATGCACCTGGGTCTAAACCGCGATCGGTGGTGACACCTTTGACCGCATGAGACATCGATGCAGCAGCAATTTGCAAAATTCCGTAGGCTGCTTTGGTCACATCCAAACCCAAAGGTTTTGCAATTTTGTTGAGCATCGCTGTTTGACTGGCTTTGCTATAGAGTTGCATTTCTCCGCCCAAAAAATGATCGGGGTTGAGCCTGCCAAGCAACAAGTTAGCGTCTGTGACGGTGGGTTGTGTTCCACCTAAGCCATAACAAACAGGGCCAGGCATCGCACCTGCACTTTGAGGGCCAACACGCAATGCGCCTGTTGCGCTGAGTGTGGCCATGCTGCCGCCGCCCGTTCCTACTTCATGAATATCAATCATGGGTGTGAGCAAAGGCAAACCCGTGAGATAACCACCAATCATCACGCTATTGGCCACCAAAGCTTCGCCTGCGCGAACCACGCCTGCTTTTGCTGTTGTGCCACCCATATCAAATGCAATGGCGTTTGGAATGTTTAAGGCTTCGCACAAAACTTGTGTGCCAATGACACCTGATGCAGGACCTGACTCCATCATGCGCACACAATCTTTGCGAGCTTCCTTGAGCGAATAAAGACCGCCCGTTGATTGGACTACGTGAAACTGTCCAGAAAATTTTTCTGTTTTTAATTCAGTTTCAATTTCGCCTAGGTAGCGATCGATGCGAGGACCAATATAGGCATTGGCAACAACAGTCGATGTTCTTTCAAACTCTCTGTACTCTTGCGATAAATCAGATGAAATAGAAACAAAAAGATGAGGCAATTTTTTTCGTATTTGATTACGTACCATGACTTCATGTTTTGGATTTCTGTAGGCGTGTAAAAACAAAATCGCAACGGCTTCTATATCGAGTTTTGCTAATTCATTAATCAATGCATCAAGCTCAGTCTGATTCAAGGGCAGATGGATCGTGCCGTTAGCAAGTAATCTTTCGGTCAATTCAAATCGCAAATCGCGCTCGACCAAGGGCTGGTGCTTGCGATGATGAAGATTGAATGAATCAGGGCGATTGATGCGTCCGATTTCATAAATGTCTCTAAAGCCACGCGTCGTGATCAATGCGGTTTTTGCACCTGAGCGCTCGAGCATGGTATTGATGGCGATGGTGGATCCATGCAGAAATAATTGCGCCTGATCAATGGCAATTCCTGTTTTGTGAACACCATCCAAAATACCAGCCACCAAGCGATGGGGTGTGCTTAATGTTTTACCTAAATAGAGGCGTCCTTTTTTTTCATCAAAAGCGGCTACGTCGGTGAATGTGCCGCCAATGTCGGCGGCTAATCGAATGATTTTGTTTGTTTTGGGCTTCATCTGCTGACTGTTTATTTTTTAAATGGAGATCAATGAATATGATTTTTTATTGCAAGTAATTAGTCGAGTTTCATGCCCACCTCTCGAATCACTTGACCAAACCGTTTGAAATCATTGGCGATGATGGCGCCAAATTCTTCTTTGAGTTCCGAACGTGGGTCGTATCCCATGGCCATTAACTTTTCACGCACATCGGGTAGGGCGGTGATACGCGCCAATTCTTGACTGAGTTTTTGAACAATATCTGCAGGAGTATTGGCTGCAACAACAACGCCGTTCCACGATTCGTATTCGAAGTTGGGTAGATTGAGTTCTTTGATCTCTCTGATGGTGGGTACTTCTGGCAAGTTTGGGCTTCGTTTTTTTCCAGTCATGGCCAAGGCTTTGAGTTTGCCGGCTCGGATATTGGGTAAGGGCCCGACTTGGCTGTCAAACACCAAATTAATTTCACCACTCAATATTGCCAAGGTCATTGGTGCATTGCCTTTATAAGGAATGTGCAACATGCGCGTGTTCGCTTGAGAGTTGAACAATTCGGCTCCCATATGCAAAGGGCCGCCACTGCCTGATGATCCATACGTTAACTTACCTGGATTTGCTTTGGCATAGCTGATTAGCTCTTGCATATTTTGCGCGGGTACCGAAGGATGCGCAGCAATCACCAAACCATAAGATGCGATTAAACCGATGGGTGTAAAGTCACGCACGGGGTCCCAATTGAGTCGAGCCATATGTGGTTGTATGGACATGCCACTGGTGGCGAGCAACAGTGTGTAGCCATCAGGTTGCGAGCGAGCAACGTATTCGGTTCCGATATTTCCACCTGCACCAGGCCTCGTTTCAACCACCACGGGCTGACCCAACCCTTCAGACATTTTTTGAGCTACCAAACGAACCGTTGATTCTGCGCCGCCGCCTGGTGGAAAGGGAACAATGAAACGAATCGGTTTATTGGGAAAGCCTTGAGCCCAAGATACATTGCCAAGCAAAGTTAAAAGGAGCAATGCAATTATTTTTGATGGGTTTATGAAATTCAATGGGGGTCTCCAAATTTTGTAGTTTTCTGAGTTGAGCATTTATTCTTGAATGGTAACTGAAAGGATGAAAAATCTCTGTCGCATCCACCCTAAGTTCGATGCCGAGTTCATAATCAAAAAGTACTTACTTTTTGATATCAAAGCATTTCAACATTCAATGTTGCATGGTTTACACGTACGAGCCTCAAATCATGTATCTTTCGGTATCTTTAAAAGTAAAGGATCTTCTATGTTGCGCAGCACCGATCGATTTTTAACGACTCACACAGGCAGTTTGCCCAGACCTGATGACTTGATCAAAAGTATGTTTGCCAAGGAAGAGGGCGTGCCTGTTGATCCAGAGGCACTCAATCAGCGCATTGCAACAGCGGTTGAAGAAGTGGTGATCAAGCAAGCAAAAGCGGGTGTTGATTTGGTGAATGATGGTGAAATGAGTAAGCCCAGTTATGCGACCTATGTGAAAGACCGTTTGGCGGGTTTTGGTGGAACAGGCAATACATTTGTGTATCAAGATTTGGCAGAGTTTCCGGTGCTAGAGAGAAAAGTATTTGGCGATCCTGGCCGATCACGAAGGAAAACACCTGCATGCAATGGCCCCATCTCTGTGAGTAATCCGCAAGCAGTTGTCATTGATACACAAAATTTAAAAGATGCATTTGTGAAACACAAATCAAAGCAAGCGGCGCAAGAAATGTTTATGAGTGCAGCGTCGCCTGGCGTGGTTTCACTTTTTTTTCGCAATGACCATTACAAGTCACAAGGAGATTATTTGCACGCGATTGCGCACACCATGAGACATGAGTACGAATCGGTTGCCAAGGCGGGTATTATTTTACAAATTGATTGTCCCGATTTAGCCATGGGGCGGCATATTCAATACGCCGATTTATCGATTGCAGAATTTAGAAAGCGCGCACAAATGCATGTGGAAGCTTTGAACTATGCGGTTGAAAATATTCCTGCTGAGCAACTGCGCATGCATGTGTGTTGGGGTAACTATGAAGGACCGCATCATTGCGATGTGGATATGTCTGAAATCATTGATATTGTTTTTAAAGCCAAGCCACACGCGATTTCATTTGAAGCGGCTAATCCTCGTCACGCACATGAATGGACTTTGTTTGAAAAAGTTAAGTTGCCCGATGGCAAAGTATTGATTCCTGGTGTGTTGGAATCAAAAACTAATTTTATTGAACACCCCGAATTGATTGCTCAACGCATTGCGCGTTATGCCAATTTAGTAGGGCGTGAAAATGTAATTGCAGGTAGCGACTGCGGTTATGGCACTTGGGTGGGTCAGGCCGCAGTTGATCCCGATGTGGTTTGGGCAAAATTTGCCGCAATGGTTGAGGGCGCAAAAATTGCCAGCAAACAATTTTGGAAAAATTAATACGGTGCGTAGGTATTTACTAAGTTGATCGAGTCAGCGTAGTTTCCAAAAGGTTTCAGATCGAATGATTCGCTGATGGGGGCGCGCAACTCAATCAATCCCAAATAATCGATTCCCGTTGCAGTGACGTTTGTTAATACACGCATTTGTTTTGTTTCGGCAAGACTTTCAAAGTTGCTGCGCATTCCTGCAATGATGGTGGGTGCTGCTTTTGAATCTAAATTTTTAAAACGAATGACCATCACGCGTGCGCAAATCCCCGTGATTTTGTTGCCAGGATAAATTTGTTCACCCGCTGTTCGATCCACTTTGACGCGACCTGTGACGCGCTTGGTCCATGGGCTGGATTGATCGAACGAAACCTTCAGGTATTCGGGTGATGAAAGCACTTCGGGTGCAGCCATGTCATAAATGGCCAAAAATTTGGGAAAACCCGAAGTACAAACAAAACGAATGCCCGTTTCGAATCCACGAACAGCTACACGCTCTGGAATATGCTCGTTGTCATACCATGCGGTGAACTCGTCTTCCATGCCAGCAGGTGGCTGCATCATGACTAATAAAAAACCTTTGTTGCTCATGTTGATTCTCTCGGTTGTGGTGACTTGTTTCTCAGACCGTTCTGTTATAGGATGACTTGGTTTGATTTTTTGTCACGCATGCGACAAAAATCCAAAAGTAAAACCTAATTGGTGTCATGCTTCGCATTAATGGTGAGGCGGATTCAAGTTCGAAGCGCAACGCGCTTGAGTGATTGATGAAACACCTCTGCGGGCGTTTTGAATCCCAATCTTTTTCTTGGTCTGTTATTCAATCTGTATTGGATCATTCTAATCTCCTCATCTGTGACAGTAGACATAGCCCGTTTCTTAGGAATGTATTGGCGCAGCAAGCCATTGAGGTTTTCGTTGCTCCCGCGCTCCCAGCTTGCAAAGGGCCTAGCAAAGTAGCCCGTGCTTTGCAACTCTTGATCAACATGAACATGCCTGGCAAACTCTTTTCCATTGTCATAGGTCAAAGTCTTCACACCTTATCACACCCTATCCAGCGGGTGGTGCCAGTGATGTACTGACGCGAATTCTTGGTGCATCACTGAGTAAAACATTAGGCCAAGTTGTTACCGTTCAA
>Ga0194055_10000325_pt1 | contig 37871 bp, 42 predicted proteins | sample SepL449m_MetaG_FD_155482 | JGI IMG/M metagenome (GOLD analysis project Ga0194055, IMG submission 155482) | Anoxic zone freshwater microbial communities from boreal shield lake in IISD Experimental Lakes Area, Ontario, Canada - Sep2016-L442-9m | ecosystem: Environmental > Aquatic > Freshwater >... | reverse complement strand
GTCGTTGTGGGCGTGTTCGAAGGTGGGGAAGAGGAAGAAGCGATCGTGTTCGAGCGAGGACTGTTCGTTCTCATTGTCGGTGCGGAAAATCAGCAGCTGCTCGCCTTCCGACAAGGCGCGAACTGTGACGGCCCACTCTTTGATTGCGATCGGCATCTTCAGGTTTCTGGCGAAAACCTCAATGTTTCCGGCGTAATTGCCTCAAAACAGTGGAATTCGCTAACGCAAGTGTCGCAAACTCCAGCGCAAATCTCAAATTTCCCTGCTAATTAGCGGGTTTTGGGGTGGTCGTCGCGAACAGCCCAAATCGTAAACGCTGTGTTAATGGGCTTTTTGGCCGGTCGCAAAGGCGACTGGTCAGGCGCACATAGCCGTTGTGTGCGCGATCACACACAACCGCTGCGCGTCGGCGGCGGCAGCACCGCCGCGATAATGGCACGACTCTCAGCGCTCGGGCTCGAGCCCGAGCAGTGCCGTCAGGCGGCCGAGCTCAGCTCGATGTCTTCGGTTACTGCGAGGTGCTGGTGCGATGGGCAGTAACCATTAGCGTTGCTCGGAAGGCGGCGGCATGAGCTGCCACGGCGCGTCGTCGCGCGGCACTGAAGACGATTGCCAAAGACGTCTCGGCCAGTAGTCGTCAACTGGGCAATTGCCCCATCAGCCGCTGCGACATAGTCGCGCACGACGGCCCAGACTCGCGCCTGGGACTGGATTGGGAAGTTGACTCGAATTTCGCGGAAGAGGCTGCGGGCCGGAGCCGCGAAGTAGTGACGGTCTGTTGCGAGCCGTTCAATTGCCTGCTCGCTTGCTCGCAGAACTGCCTCGTGACCTTCACGACCGGTGACGATCTCTGATGACAATTCGCGGTAGATCCCTCTGCTTACTTGGTACATATGGATTTCCAGCTCCTGGGTTCGTTTGGGGCGCGTTCCTTCGCCTTAACCCCGCCTCCGCGTCTTTCGAAACGCAGGAGACGAGTATTCGACCTCCATGTGAAGGTTGAAACACCCGCTCTATGAAGTTCGTGTTAAGACGACGAACGTGAGTCGCGCTACTGCCAGCGCTCAAAAGCGGCTGATTCGCCGCTAATCACTGCGTGCATCGAGTCAAAACTGGGGTTCAGGGTCGGGAAATCGCTACGCCAATGGGCGCCTCGACTCTCTTCGCGTGCTAGCGCGCAGCGCGCGACCAGCGCCGCGAGTGGGTATGGGTCGTCAAGCAACGCTTCGAGGCCATCACGGTTGCGAATCAACCCGGCGTGGCGCCACATTGCCTCGCGCGTCGCAGGCGATGGCAGTTCGAGCGCGCCGGCCGGCGGCGGGTTGCCTGCTTCGCTGGCCGGTTCGCCTAGTGCGGCGCGTGCGGCTCGCGCTCCAAAGACCATGCATTCCGATAGCGAGTTGGAAGCCAATCGATTTGCGCCGTGAAGGCCGCTGCAGGCGCTCTCGCCAATCACGTAGAGGCCATCAACATTCGTTGCGCCGTTGAGGTCGCTAACGACGCCGCCCATCAGGTAGTGGGCGGCCGGGGCAACCGGAATCAGATCGCTGCTCGGATCGAGCCCCGATTTGAGCAGCGCGTCCTCGATGTTTGGGAAACGGCCGGCATCGACTGAGCTCATGTCTAGCCCGACCGAAGTCACCGACTGCTCTTCGAGCAGCGCAGCTATCGCGCGTGCGACCTCGTCGCGGGGCGCCAGCTCATCAACGAACCGCTCGCCGTCGGGGCCGACCAAGGTTGCGCCTTCGCCGCGGATCGCCTCGCTAATCAGGAATCCTTCGCGGCCAGGAACGCCAACCACGGCTGTCGGGTGGAACTGAACGAACTCGAGGTCGGCGACCGCTGCGCCGGCGGCGCGGGCCAGCATGATGCCGATCCCGATCGAGCCTGGAGGATTGGTCGTCCGCTGCCAGAGCGCCGCCGCGCCGCCGGTGGCGATCACCGTGCCGCGCGCCCTGACTGCTAGGTCGTCCTCGCAGACGACGCCGACGACGCGACCGTCTTCGGTCCAGAGGTTGCTGGCACGGGAGCCCTCGAGAATCGTCACGCGCGGCTCGCGGACTAGCGCCGCAGAAAGCTGGCGCGCAAGTCGCCGGCCGGTCGAGCTGCCACCGGCGTGAAGGATCCTGCGTCGCGAGTGACCGCCCTCCAACCCGAGCGATAGGTGGCCGTCGCCATCGACGTCAAAGCGCATCCTGATCTTCTGGAGCTCGCCGATCATCGCCGGTGCCTCGTTGACGAGGATCTCGGCGGCCGATCGGCGCACCAACCCGCGGCCGGCCGTTTCTGTGTCGGCGAGGTGGAGCTGCGGTGAATCGTCCTCGCCTAGCGCTGCGGCCAGCCCACCCTGCGCCCAGTAGCTAGCCGTCTGGGCCAGCGGCGTGGCACTGATCACGGTTACCGTCGCGCCAAGGCTGGCGGCGGTCAACGCCGCATAGAGGCCCGCAGCTCCGGCTCCGACGACGACTAGCTCCGTATCGATTTGCTCGCGCCCCGGCATCTTCTCAGTACCGTACCCGCCGGTGAAGGGATTGATCCTCCGCAGCGATAGCTCGCTCGCCCACGAGACCGGCAGCCATCCCGAATCGGCGCAGCGGATCGTTGCCGTAGAGGCTGAGCTCGCAAGGTGCGACTGGCTCGGTTACGGGCGCGCGCAGTCGCCTGCAGCCAGCGAAGCGATGCTGCTTCGCGCTCATCCCGCTGAACATCTTGCGCGCGTGAGGGCAGCCTGCGAGCAGTCGGCCCCGCTTGACGCCGACACGATCGTTGTGCCGGCCTCGCTTGATGCGGCGCTGCATGCCGCCGGTGGCGCCGCGGCGCTCGCCGAGGCGCTCTGCGTGGGTAGCGCAGATGTCGGTGCGTCGCTCCATCGTCCGCCTGGCCATCACGCCGAAGCTGACCGTGCGATGGGCTTCTGCCTCTTCAACAACGTCGCCATTGCAGCGCTGCATGCGATCGAAAGCTGCGGTCTCGATCGCGTCTTGATCCTGGACTGGGATGTCCATCACGGCAACGGGACCGAGCAGATCTTCGCCGCCGACCCGCGCGTCTGCTTTGTCTCGCTCCACCAGTACCCCTGCTACCCGGGTAGCGGTGCGGCGAGCGATCAGGGCGAGAACGAAGGGCTCGGATTGACGGTCAACTGTCCGCTGCCGGCCGGCTCTGGCGACGAGCTCTTTGTTGGTCTCGTTGAACAGCTGGTGGCGCCCCTGATCGATGCCTATCGGCCGCAGTTGGTCCTGATCTCAGCTGGCTTCGATGCCCACCGCGACGATCCGCTCGCCGACTGCGTCGTCAGCGATGGCGGCTTCGCGGCAATGTCGCGTGTGGTCTACGAATCGGCTTTGCAGCTCGGGATTCCCGTCGGGCTGGTGCTTGAGGGTGGCTACAACGTTGATGCGCTCGCGCGCTCGCTCGCGCTGTCACTGAGTGAGCTGATCGGTAGGCCAAGCGGCGAGGATTCGAGCGCGCCGGCCTCGGCCTCAGCGAGCGAGATGGCAACGTCGATTCTCGCACGCCCAGCGTTCGCGGCTTGAGCGCTTAAGGCGTTGTCGCTGGTGGTGGAGTCGTCGTTACGACGGTCGGTGGCGCGGGAGTTGTCGGTGCTGGCGTTGTTGGCGCCGGCGTTACCCCGGGGGCGAGCGCTTCGCCAGGCTGCACAGTGATCGTCTGCGTCGTCGTCCGCGTCGGCGGCGGGTCATCATCTGTGACGGCGATGAAGGCACCCGCGAGCACTCCGAGCGTGACGGCCAGAACGGCGATGAGAGCGTAGATCGGACGTCGCCAGCGTGGCGTCGGTGCGATAACTGTGCGGGCCGGGTCGCCGCAGTTGAGGCACCAATCCTGCTGCGCATGGAGCCACTCGCCGCAGTGTGGGCAGGGCAGCGAGCCATAGGCCCACTGCGGATTAGCGGTTGCTGCCATGCCCGGTCAGGCCTGCGGGCCGTTGCCTGACTGCGCGCCGTAGGGGTCGCTGGCTGGCGCAGCAGGCTGCTGCTGACCGACGTCATAGACGCTGTTCGCACCGACCGAGCCAAGGCCGGCAACCGAGCGTGGGCCACCGAAGGCGAGGCCGCAGTGGGGGCAGAAGTGACCATCGCTGCCGTGCAGCGTTCCGCAGCGCTCGCAGGCGCTAACGCCGGGGATGAATAGTTCGACGTAAGGGGTCTGTAGCTCTAGTACCTCTTCCAGCGCGCGGATCTCGCGGTCCAGAGTCTCGATCGCTAGGACCTTGCCTTCGACCAACGCATCGTCGCCACGCTCGAAGCGATGCTGGTCAAAGACCAGTCCGCCTAGGTCTCGGTAGCCAAGCTCGCGCACCTGCTTCAAGTAACGAAGGCGGCGACGCAAGCGGCCGCGTTCGCGAAAGCCTGGACGCTGCGGCCCCGGCGGCGGTTGCGCGGCGGCCGCTTGCTGTTCGGCCGCGGGAGCCTGTTCGGCGACGGGTGCGAAGGAGACGTCGGGCTGCGTCGCTTCAGCTTGCTGGGGCGGTGGAGGGGGAGCCGGAAATTGCTCGCCTCCGCTACCACTTGCTGCAGGGATGATGATCGTCTGCGGCTCGCTCTGCGAAGCCGCGGGCGGGAGGATTACGGTTGCGTCAGGAATCTCTGCGGCTGGCGCGGGGTCGGCTTGTGCGGCCTCAGGAAGAGACTCGTCTTGGCCCGACTTTCGGCGGAAGATGCGATCGCTCAATCCCATGGTGTTTGCTTCAGATTCTCCTCGTTGCTCGCAGCGGCCGAGTCTAGCGGGCTGCCGAGCCGCACTCGCCACGCGCCGAGCAGGCGCTCGGCCATCCGCTCGGCGCTGAATTCCAGGGCCCGCTCGCGCGCACTAATTCGCAGGTTCGGTTGGCTGAGGCTGTCGCCAAGCAGATCGCTCCAGGCAAGCTCGTCGTATGCGAGGCAGTGAGCACCTTCGATTCCGCGAGTAGCCGCCTCGTGGATGCCGGTCGCTGTGCAGCAGAGTGGAACCTCGCAGGCCAACGCTTCGAGGACGGCAAGGCCAAAACCTTCCTTCTCCGATGGCACCACAACCGCATTGGCCGCATTGATCCAAAGCGGAACCTGCCGGGGGTCGACCGAGCCGAGCGTCAGCAGCTGCGCGTCGCAACGGTTGGCAATCGCTAACGCGCGGTCGTGGCGCTTCTGCGCGCGCGCCGGGTCGGCGGGGAAAAGCAGATAGCGGCCCTCACTTTGAAGGCCTAGCTCGGCCCGAACCTGCTGGCGGTCGAGCGGGCGGAAGCGGTCGGTGGCGACGCCGCAGGGCAGAACCTCAACTTCGCGCTTCGGGTAGCCAGGCACATCGGCGGCCAGCTCAGGGCTAGCAGCGCCGATCAGATCGATGAACGGCAGCGCTGCCTGAGTGATCAGCCGCGAGCGGCGGTGACGGAGGTCGGTGCCGTGGAGCGTCAAGCCGTGCAGCTCAGCGCCGACGACCAAAGAGGGCCAAGCGGTCAGTCCGAAGTGGGCATGAACAACGTCGAAGCGCTGCTTGCCGTAGCTGCTGCGCAGCTCGCGGGCGGCGGCGGCGTAGGCGCCGGGAGCGAAGGCGAAACAGTCCAGCTCGAGCTCCGGGTCGCCGAGTGCTCGTAGCGCCTCAACTTGGTCACGAACGAAGCTGCCGAGCTCTGGCCGCTCGGCCGAGGGCCACATGTTGGTGACGATTAGAACACGCATCTGGTGCTGATTGTCCACCTAGTGGCGGTGGATCCGCGCAACGCCACTCTGCAGGCTGCCTTCAGTGCCCTCCCCAAACCGTTAGGAGCAGCGATGACTTACCGTCTCCAGGGTCGTATCCATGCCACCGTTCACCAAACATTCTTGCGGCTCAATTCGTCCTCAGGGCAAGGAACCGTCGAGTATGTCGCTCTGATTTTGCTAGTCGCGGGCGTCTTGGCTGGCGTGATTGTTGCCGGCAAGTCGCTGAAAGGTGGAGGGATCGCTCAGACCGTCGTCGCGAAGCTGAAGGAGTCGATCGACAGCGTCGGCAGCGCGAAGCCGTAATCCAGTCGCGCTCAGCCCTATGCTCAGGCAATGGCCACGATCAGTGACCCGCGCGAGCGGCCGATTGCCGTCTTCGACTCTGGAGTCGGGGGCCTCACGGTGCTGCACGAGCTGCTCGTTCACTTGCCCGCCGAGGACTACATCTACCTCGGTGACACAGCGCGCTTCCCTTATGGAGAACGCACCCCTGACGAGCTCGCAGCTTTCAGCCTCGAGATCGCTGAGGAGTTGCTGGCGCGCAATGCGAAGCTGCTCGTGGTCGCTTGTAACTCGGCGACTGCAGCAGCGCTGCCGGTGCTACAGCAGCGGATGCGCCAGACGACGCTTGGCGTCGAGGTGCTCGGCGTTGTGCGGCCTGAGGCGATTCAAGCCGTCGCTACGACCAACAATGGCCGTATCGGCTTGCTCGCCACGAAGGCGACCGTTGCCAGCGGCGCCTACGACGAAGCCGTCCATGCAGCCGATCCTCACGTCACGCTGGTCTCCGTAGCGGCCCAGGAGCTCGCGCCGCTGATTCAGTCCGGCTCGACCTTCGATGACAGCGTCGTTGAGCTGGTCCGCGGATACATCGAGCCGCTGCGCGAGGCCCGCGTCGACACAGTGATCCTTGGCTGCACGCACTACCCGCTGCTCAGCCCGATGTTGCAGCGGATGCTTGGCCGTGACGTCCGAATCGTCACATCGGGCGTTGCTTTGGCGAGGCAGGTCGAGCACGTGCTTGGCGCCCGCGACCTCGCCAACCCGGACCAGTCGGAAGGCAGCTACCGCTTCCTCTCGACCGGCGATCCCGAAGCATTCGCAGCGATCGGTACGCGCTTCCTGCAGCTGCCGCTAGGCCCGGTCGAGCAGGTAACTCTCCACGAAGGGGTAATCGCATGAGCAATTATGAACGGCCCGATGGCCGCCGCCCAGACGAGCTGCGCCCAGTTGAAATCGAACCGGGCTTCGTCAGCACTGCAACTGGGTCGGCGCTAATCAGCTGCGGCGGCACTCGTGTGATCTGCACGGCCTCAATCGAAGAGGGAGTACCACGTTGGCGCGCCGGCAAAGGGCTCGGCTGGCTGACGGCCGAGTACGGAATGCTTCCCGCCTCGACCGGTGACCGTAAACCGCGCGACATCAACAAAGGTCGGCTCGACGGCCGCACGGTTGAGATTCAAAGACTGATCGGGCGCTCGGTCCGCGGCGTGATCGATTACGAGGCACTTGGTGAGATGACGATTCACTTGGACTGCGACGTGCTTGAGGCTGATGGCGGAACGCGCTGCGCTTCGATCACCGGCGCCTATGTGGCGCTCGCATTAGGCGTCCAGCGGCTCTACGCCGAGGGGCGACTTCCGAGCATCCCGCTGAGCGGTGAGGTTGCCGCGGTCTCCTGTGGAATCGTCGGCGAGACGCCGCTCCTCGACCTCAACTACATCGAAGACTCCAGCGCCGAAGTAGATGCCAACGTCGTGATGACGGGCGACGGCGGCTTGATCGAAGTTCAGGCGACTGCTGAGAAGACGGCGCTTCAGCGCACCCACCTGGACGACTTGCTGGTGCTGGCCGCCGCTGGGATCGAGCAGTTGCGTGCGGCGCAGGACCTGGCGATCGCCGCTGGCAGCCGCTGAGACTGATGCGACTCACAGTCGCCACCCATAACGAGCACAAGCTGAGCGAGTTCGCGCGCCTGCTGCCGGGCTACGAACTGGTTGCTCTGCCGGCCGGTAGCGAAGCCCCGGCTGAAGACGGCGATAGCTTCGCCGCCAACGCTCTGATCAAAGCGCGCGCCGGAGCTGAGCTGAGCGGCGCGCCGACGATCGCCGACGACTCTGGGATCTGCGTCGAATCGCTCGGCGGCGAGCCGGGGATCCGTTCAGCTCGCTGGGCGGGCGAGCATTCTAATGACGCGGCAAACCTCCAGCTGCTGATCGAAAAGACCGAGCCAGGGGACCGATTGGAGTACGTTTGCGCGATCGCCTATTGCGACCCGCAGAGCGGCGCCGAAGAGACGCTCGAAGGGCGTTGTTTCGGGCTGCGCGCTGCGCAGCCGCGCGGCAGCGGAGGCTTCGGTTACGACCCGGCCTTTGAGCCGCTTGAGGCCCCAGGTCAGACGATGGCCGAATTGAGTGGGGATCAGAAGGATCAGATCAGCCACCGCGGCAACGCTGCCCGCGCGCTTGATGCCTGGCTGCAAGCGCGATGAGCGGCTCGCACAACCATTCGGCGACGCCGCAGCAGCGCACCGCCTTGTCGTCGGTCGCGGCCGCTGGCTTTCTCGTCGTGCTCAAGCTGGGAGCCGGGCTGGCCAGTGGTTCTCTTGGCCTGATCGCTGAGGCCGCCCACTCGGCGACCGACTTTGGCTCCGCGCTGCTGACCTTCTTCGCGATTCGCGTCGCCGACAGGCCGGCCGACAGCAGCCACCCGTACGGCCACCGCAAGGCAGAGCATCTCGCCGCGCTCGCCGAAGGCAGCTTCCTGATCGTGATGAGCGGCGTGATCATCTTCGAGTCGATCAGCCGGATCACTAGTTCGCAGCCGCACGCGGTCGAAACCAACTGGTGGGTCTTTGCCGTGATTGGCGTGGTACTGGCGGTTGACAGCACGCGGACGGCGATCTCGTGGCGCGGTGCGCGCGCATACTCGAGCGCTGCCCTCGGCGCCAACGCGCTTCACTTTGCCTCCGATTTCGCTGGCACGCTGGCCGTTCTCGTCGGCCTCGTGATGGTTCGCGCCGGCGTTGCGCAGGCCGACTCGATTGCCGCGCTGGTAGTTGCAGTACTCGTGATCGGCGCCGCCGTCACGTTGATTCGCAGCAACGTCGGATCATTGATGGATCAGGCGCCGGCGGGCCTCGTTGAGCTGGCACAGCACGCGATCGATGAGGTAGAGCCGCCGGTTGAGATCCGCCGCCTCCGCGTCCGCGAGGCGGGTGGCTCGACATTCGTCGATGGCGTGCTTGAGGTAGAGGCCGACGCCCCGGTCCAGCAGGGGCACGAGCTGGCCGACCGGGTCGAAGCTGCCTTGCATCAGCGAATTCCCGGTAGCGACGTGACGATTCACATCGAGCCGCGTGAAGGGTCCGAATTGCGCGAACGAGTTACAGGAGCGGCGCTTTCGGCGCAGCACGTGCGCGAAGTTCACAACGTCAGGATCGTCAGCATCGATGGCCGCACCGATCTGAGCCTTCACGTGAAGCTGCCGGCCGGGCAGTCGCTGGCTGAGGCGCACGCAGCGATCGACGACGTCGAGGTGGCAATACGCGCCGCTGCCCCCGAGATCGACGCCGTCCACGTTCACATCGAGCCGCTAGAACCGTCGCTACAGGCGCCGATCACGGCCAGCGAGGAGTCGGCCGAGATGCACCGAGCGCTTGCGAGAATCGTCGTCGAATTGACCGGCCGAGAGCCGCTTGAGCTACGCGTCCACCGCGAGCCGCGTGGCATCGTCGCGCTCGTTACGGTCGCGCTCGACGGTGGCCAGACGCTCTCCCAAGCGCACGCGGCTGCAACAACAATCGAAGCTGCGATCCGTGACCACGACCGTCAGATCGTTGACGTCGTCGTGCACACCGAGCCGGTCGCGCCGGTCAAGCCAGGTTGATTGCCGCTGCAATAGCGACGGCCAGAGACAGGGCGGCGTAGCCCTGATAGCCGGCGAGCATCAGCAAGCCAACGCCGATCAGGCAGATCAGCACGACGATTCCCCAGCTGATTCGCGCCAACGGCATTGGCCAATCCTGTCAGTTCGATCCGACAGTTGCCCAGTCGGTCGCGCCGTCCAAGTGCGTTGGTAGCTTCAGGCTGTGCCAACCACAAGCAGCAGCGGTTTCGCCGCGCGACTGGCAGCCGCAGTGGAACAGCGCCAATCGCAGATCGTGCTTGGGCTCGACCCCGACCCCGCGAGGCTCTGGCCAGATGCGGCGCAGAGCGCCACCGGATCAAGCATCGCCGAGCAGGCCGCAAGCGCCGTCACGGCGCACTGCTGCCAACTAATTGATGCCGCCGGCCCCGCCTGCGTCGTCGTCAAGCCACAACTGGCCTGCTTCGAGCGCTTAGGTGCGGCCGGTCGCGCTTCGCTCGGCGAAGTTGTCGCCCACGCCAAGGCGGCCGGGCTGTTGGTCCTCGCCGACGGCAAACGCGGTGACATCGACGTCAGCGCTAAGGCTTACTGCCAGTCTCTCATCGGGCAGACTGAGACGCCGTTTGGCACCGTCGAAGGGCTTGGCGCCGACGCTTTCACAGCGAATCCATATATGGGGGTGGACACACTCGAGGTGTTGATCGACGGCGCGCGTGAGAATCGGGCCGGCGTCTTCGTATTGGTGCGCACTTCAAACGCAGGCGCGGCCGACTTCGAGGATTTGGAGCTAACCGATGGCGGGCCGCTCTGGGAGCGCGTTGCCCGAAGCGTTGACCAGCTCGGTGGCAGCGAAGCACTCTCCGACGTTGGCGCGGTAGTCGGCGCGACCGCGCCGGAGAACGTCGCGCGAATGCGTGAGCTGATGCCCCGCACGATCTTCCTGCTGCCCGGCATCGGTGCGCAGGGTGGCGAGGTTGAGCAGCTCGCGCCGGCCTTCGAGCCCGGTCGCGCCGGCGGCCTCGTAAGCGCTTCGCGATCAATCGTCTTCGCTTATGAGGAGCACGGTGGCAGTCCAGCCGATGCTGCTCGCGGACAGGCCGAAGCGCTGCGAGAAGCCGCTTGGTCGCTTGGCGCAGAAGGCTGAGCGCTGCAAGTTTGCGCCCGGCTGAGCCAAACGTTGGAGTTGCAGCCGTGCGGCCGTATCCTTCAGCGTCCGATGGCGTCAAAATCACAACCGTCTCGCTGGCTAGCGCCGCTGGCGCTGCTGCTCGCGGCTCTCTTAACCGTGATCATTATTTCCAGCGGTGGCGGAGGCTCGGCAACAAGCAGCAGCAGCTCGGTTGCGCCTGCAGGGGCTACAACGACGACCGCGGTCAAGACGACCGGCGCTCGCTTTTACACAGTGCGCTCAGGCGACACGCTGAGCGGAATCTCGATCGAAGTCGGGGTCCCCGTAGTGACGCTCCAGCAGCTCAACCCGGGGCTCGACACGCAGGCGCTTCAGCCCGGACAGCGGCTTCGACTTCGGCCGTGAGCGTCCTACTCCGCGTCGGCGCGCTGCTGGCGCTGCTGGCGCTCGTGCTGCCAGCCGGCGCCAGCGCCCGCAGCCGGCCTTCGCTCTCGGCCTCGTCGGCAATTCTGATTGAGCCTTCAAGCGGCGAGATCATCTATGCGCGCAACCCTTACACGCACCATGAGATCGCTTCGACGACGAAGATGATGACTGCGCTGCTGCTGCTCGAGAGGCGCTCTCTTGCGCATCGCATCAGGGTCGTCAATTTCACCCCTGGCCCAGCAGAGTCGACCGCGGGCCTCTCTCCCGGAGAGCGGCTCACGAGCGCCGACATGCTGCGCGCACTGCTGCTGGCGAGCGCAAACGAGGCGGCGATCTCGATTGCCGCCGACGTTGGCGGCTCGCAGAAAGGCTTCGTGCGGATGATGAACGCGCGCGCCAAACGGGCTGGGCTGCGCAGCACTCACTTCTCTAACCCCGATGGGCTCGATGGGCGCCAGAACTACTCGACGGCGCGCGACCTCGCCTCATTAGGAATCCTGCTGCGGCAGAACTCGTTTGCGCGCCGCACGATCGACCGTCCAAAGGCGACGCTTCGCAGCGGTAGCCACAAGCGCGTCGTCTACAACCGCAACACCTTGATCGGTTCGGTGCCGTGGATGAACGGGATTAAGACCGGCCACACCTCGAGCGCCGGTTACCTGCTCGTCGGCGGCGCAACTCGCGACGGGGCCGAGTTGATCAGCGTCGTGATGGGCGAGCCGAGCGAAGCTGCGCGCAACGCTGACACTCTGAAGTTGATGCGCTACGGCTTTGGGCGCTACCAGAGCGTTCAAGCGGTCAGAAAAGGCCAGCGCTTCGCCACACTTCCCGTCGAGGGTCGCGATGACAAAGTCCAACTGATCACGTCGCGCAGCGCGGATCTAGTGATGCGCCGGGGCGAGCGACCAACGACGATCGTTAGTGGGCTGCCCGCCACGCTAACGGGCCCACTGGCGAAAGGCACGCGCATCGGAGACGTGATCGTGCTGCGGCGAGGTAAGAGCGTGGACCGCGTGCCACTGGTTGCCGCCTCGGCCGTCGCGGCGCCCTCGCTGCTGGCCGCTGGCGGCAGTTGGCTCGGTCCGCTGGCAGGCGGATTGGCCGTTTTCACTCTAATACTGTTTTCAGCTACGCTAATCCGCAAGCGGCGCCGTCAACGGCGCCCCGAGAGGGTCCAGAGAGAGCCAGCATGATTCTTACCGTCACCCTCAACGCAGCAATCGACAAGTCGCTTTCGGTCCCCAGCTTTCGGCTTGGGCGCCGTCATCGCACCGTCGAGCAGCGCTCGACCGCCGGCGGCAAGGGAGTCAACGTCGCGCGGCTGCTGGCATCGCTCGGTCAGCCAGTAATCGCGACCGGCTTCGTTGGCGGCGCGACCGGAACCCGCATCGTCGAGCAGCTCACGGCCGAGTCGATCCTCAATGGCTTCGTCCATATCGGCGAGGAGTCGCGCACTAACATCTCAGTGCTCGACCCGACTACCGGCGAGCAGACTGAGATCAATGAGCGCGGGCCGGAGGTCAACCCAGCCGAGGTCGAACTCTTTATTGAGAAGCTCTGTTACTTGGCGCGCGGCGCTGCAATCTGCGTGTTGGCTGGCTCGCTGCCTCGCGGAGTCGATCCGTCGTTCTACGCCACCCTGATCGCAGAGCTGGCGCGGCTCGATGTAGTCACAGTCGTTGACTCAGAAGGCGAAGCGATGAAGCTCGCCGTTCGCGCCGAGCCAACCGTGATCTCGCCCAACATGGCCGAGGCCGAGGAGCTCGTCGGGCACGAGTTCAACGATCGCGATGAGCAGGCAGGCGCGCTCACGGAGCTGCGTAACCTCGGTTCGCGTGAGGCGATCATCACTCTTCCTGACGGCTGCATAGCGAGCGTTCTCGTAGATGGTCAGCCGCGTGAGTATCGAGTTTGGATCGAGCCGCGTGAAGCGGTTGCCAGCGTTGGCGCTGGCGATGCCTTCCTCGCTGGCTACGTCGCAGCGCGCTACAGCGGCTCGACGCCGGAGGAGTGCCTGCGCTACGCAGTCGCCTGCGGTGCAGAGTCGACGCAGCGGCTCGGTGCCGGCCTGGTCGACCCCAAGGGAGTCGACGAGCTACTGGCCGAAGTCGAGGTCGAGCAGATCGAAGCACCCGCCAGAGCGCTCTGAGCGCTATCTTCAGGGAGTGATCAAGAGCGCGGCCAAGCAGCCTTCAGCGCAGATCCCCGATCAGCTTTGCGCGGGGCGATTGCGTCCGGCGCCGTACCTAGGATCAGCCGATGGAAATTGAGATCGGCAGAGGCAAGAAGGCGCGCCGCGCCTACGGGTTCGATGACATCGCGATCGTGCCGTCACGACGCACACGCGATCCCGACGACGTAGACATCTCCTGGAAGCTCGGCCCGTACCGCTTTGAGCTTCCGCTGATGGCTTCAGCGATGGACGGCGTCGTCTCGCCGAGGACGGCTATCGAGGTCGGTCGGCTGGGCGGACTCGCAGTCCTCAACTTGGAAGGAATCTTCACCCGCTACGAGGATGCTGAAGAGCAACTGGAGCGGATCTCAGGGCTGCCGAAGGATGAGGCCACGCACGAGATGCAGTTGATCTACCAAGAGCCGGTCAAGCCGGAGCTGATGAAGGCCCGGATCGAAGAGATCAAAGCCAGTGGTGTTGTAACCGCCGCCTCGCTTACGCCGCAGCGCGTCTCTGCGCACTACGAGATGGTGCTTGAGGCCGGGCTCGACATCCTTGTAATTCAAGGAACAGTCGTCTCCGCCGAACATGTTTCGAAGACCAGCGAGCCGCTCAACTTGAAGGAGTTCATCGCCGAGCTGCCGGTGCCCGTGATCGTCGGTGGCTGTGCCAGCTACCACACCGGTCTGCACCTGATGCGCACCGGTGCGGCCGGCGTTCTCGTCGGCGTCGGGCCAGGCGCCGCTTGTACTACGCGCGGCGTACTCGGGCTCGGAGTGCCGCAGGCGACGGCGATCGCCGACGTTGCCGGCGCACGTTCGACGCACATGCTTGAGACCGGTGAATACGTGCAGGTGATTGCCGACGGCGGAATGAGCACCGGCGGCGACGTCGCTAAAGCGATCGCCTGCGGAGCCGACGCCGTGATGATCGGCTCGCCGCTGGCGCGCGCCTACGAAGCTCCAGGCCGTGGCTTCCATTGGGGAATGGCGACCTTCCACCCAACTCTTCCTCGCGGCGCCCGTGTCGAAACGATTCAGAACGGTTCGATCGAAGAGATCCTGACCGGCCCAGCGCATGAGAACGACGGCAGCTTCAACCTGATGGGCGCGCTGCGGACCTCGATGGCTACATGTGGCTACCAAGACATCGCTGAGTTCAACCGCGCCGAGCTAATGGTCGCCCCGGCATTGCAGACTGAAGGCAAGAAGCTGCAGTCATCGCAGGGGGTCGGAATGGGCAGCGGCGGAGCTGGCGCGTCTCCTTCGGCTAACGCCGACAGCACGCTCAGTTCGACGCCGGCGTGACGCACGACGAAGTCGTTGTCCTCGACTACGGGGGCCAGTACTCGCAGCTGATCGCCCGGCGCGTCCGTGAGTGCGGTGTCTTCTCAGAACTTCTGCCGTACCACGTAGGTCCTGAGGAAGTGGCAGCGCGCGGTGCGAAGGGATTGATCCTCTCTGGCGGGCCAGCATCGGTGCACGTCGACGGCGCGCCGCGGCTCGACCCAGGGCTGCTCGAACTCGGCATCCCAGTGCTGGGTATCTGTTACGGGATGCAGCTACTAGCGCAGCATCTCGGCGGCCGCGTCGAGAGCGCCGAGGTTGGCGAATACGGCCGCTCGGAGCTAACGATCAGCGAGCCGGGGTTGCTGTTCGCCGGCCTGCCGGAGATCCAGCCCTGCTGGATGTCACACCGCGACACGGTCTACGAGCCGCCTCCTGGCTTCACGGCGCTGGCGGCATCTACTCAGTCGCCGGTCGCGGCCTTCGAGTCGGCCGAGCAGAAGATTTACGGAATTCAGTTCCACCCAGAGGTGGTCCACACGCCTTTCGGCCAGCAGATCTTGACCCACTTCTTGCGTGACGCATGCAACTGCACGCTTGATTGGTCGCCGGCATCGATCGCCGAGGAGCAGATTGCTGCGATCCGCGAGCAGGTCGGGAACGGAAAAGTTGTTTGCGGACTCTCCGGAGGCGTTGACTCATCGGTCGCCGCACTGCTCGTTCACCGCGCAATCGGCGATCAGCTGACCTGCGTCTTTGTCGATCACGGGATGATGCGCAAGGACGAGGGTGCGCAGGTGATCGAGACTTTCCGTGATCGCTTTGCCGTGCCGCTCGTCGCGGTCGACGCTGAGGACCGCTTCCTATCCAAACTCGCCGGTGTTAGCGACCCGGAAACGAAGCGCAAGATCATCGGCGCCGAGTTCATTCGCGTCTTCGAGGAGGAGGCGGCGAAGCTCGAGGGTGCAAAGTTTCTAGTCCAAGGGACGCTCTACTCCGACGTGATCGAATCAGGCGGCGGTACCGGTACATCGACGATCAAGTCACACCACAACGTCGGTGGCTTGCCCGACGACATGGAGTTTGAGCTGGTTGAACCGCTCCGCGCGCTCTTCAAGGATGAGGTCCGCGCGGTCGGCACCGAGCTTGGAATGCCGGAGCGGCTCGTCTGGCGCCAGCCATTCCCAGGGCCGGGGCTGGCGATCCGGATCGTCGGCGGCGAGGCGACAAAAGAGCGGCTCGACCTGCTGCGTGACGCCGACGCCGTGCTCCAAGATGAGATTCGGGAGGCCGGGCTCTACCGCGAGCTATGGCAATCATTCTGCGTTCTGCCGGATGTGCGAACCGTTGGCGTGCAAGGCGATGAACGCACATACGGCTACGTCGTTGTGATCCGTGCCGTCACGTCGGACGACGCAATGACAGCCGACTGGGCCCGTCTTCCTTACGATCTGCTCGAGCAGATCGCCTCGAGGATGATCAACGAACTGCGCGAAGTAAATCGCGTCGTGCTCGACATCACGTCGAAGCCGCCGGGCACGATCGAGTGGGAGTAATGAGCCGCGCGGCGTTGATCGCGCAAAGGCCGCTATTCTCTGGGGCTGCGCCGCGCTTATCGCGTGGCTTTTTATTGCTATGAGAGCCTCAGTTGCATCAAAAACCTACGTCGCTAAAGCGACCGACCGCGATCGTCAGTGGCTACTGATCGACGCAAACGGGCTTACGCTCGGTCGTCTTGCTACCCAGATTGCCGACCTGCTGCGCGGCAAACTGAAGCCTGAGTACACGCCGCACGTCGATACAGGCGACTTCGTTGTCGTGATCAACGCCGAGAAAATCTCGGTCAGCGGCAACAAGCTGAAAGAGAAGATGTACCGCCGCCACACCGGCTACCCGGGTGGACTGCGTGAGCGCACGCTCGAGGAGATGCTCGAGCGCCGCCCGGAAGAGGTAATCCGCCAGGCAGTGCGCGGAATGCTGCCCCGTAACCGACTTGCCCGCCAGCAGATCACGAAGCTGAAGGTCTACGCCGGCACCGACCACCCGCACGTCGCGCAGAAGCCGACCAAACTGGAGATCACTACCTAATGGCCGACGACGAAGCGCCAATCGAAGAGCAGCCCGAAGTAGAGGCCGAAGAGGTCGAAGAGGCAGTCGAAGCCGTCGAAGCCGAAGCAGAGGCTGAAGTCGCTGAGGAGGCCGTCGAAGAAGCCGTAGAAGAGGCAGAGGCCGAGGAGGCCGTCGAAGACGAGGTCGAAGCTGAGCTCGAGGCGGATGAGAAGACTGAAGCGAAGGCTGACAAGAAGGCTGACAAGAAGGCAGCCAAGGAGAAGCCGATTCCGGGCGCCGACCTTGAGGTCGACATCGTCGTCGAAGGCGACGACAGCAGCCCTGAAAGTTCGCTCGACCCATTCTCAGATGACCCCGACGTCGTCGTCGTAGAGGTCGAAGAGCCGGTCGCCGACGAGCCGATCGCCGCGACAATCAAGCTCGCTGCCGACGCGCGCTACACAGCCACCGGTAAGCGCAAGCGCGCAGTTGCTCGCGTAATTCTTAAGCCCGGTAAGGGCGAGTACTTGATCAACGGCCGTTCGATCGATGAATTCTTCCCGCGCCCTGCGCTGCAGCGCAATATTCGCCAGCCGCTCGAGGCCGTCGGATATGAAGACAAGATGGACGTCATCGCCCGGATGCACGGCGGCGGTGTCTCAGCTCAAGCTGGAGCCCTGCGCCATGGCATCTCACGAGCACTGCTCGAGGCTGATCCGAACCTTCGTGGCGCGCTCAAGAGCCGCGGCTTCCTGACGCGCGACGCTCGTGCCAAGGAACGCAAGAAGGCCGGGCTCAAGAAGGCCCGTAAGCGGCCTCAGTTCAGCAAGCGCTAGAGCAGCTGGCCCGCGCGAGTGGCGTGGATTCTCTAGGTTTCTCCTAATGGCTCGTCATCTCTTTGGCACCGATGGTGTCCGTGGCCTCGTCGGCGAGAAGCTGACCGCTGATCTGGCGATGGAGCTAGGCAGAGCGGCGACCGAGCAGGCCGGCGGCGCCGGAACGCGCGTCCTCGTGATCCGCGACACGCGCGAGTCTGGTGAGATGCTCGAATCGGCTCTGGCGGCTGGAATCACGGCAGCCGGTGGAGAGGCGCTGCTCGGCGGCGTTCTGCCAACGCCGGCGGCGCCGCTGCTGATCGGCCAGTACGGATTCGACCTCGGCGTTGTCGTCTCGGCCTCTCACAACCCATACCAGGACAACGGGATCAAGTTTTTTGGCGGCGACGGGCTGAAGCTGACCGACGCGGCAGAGGAAGAGATCGAGCATCGGCTAGCAGACGCCCCTAGCTCGACGCTGGAAGTTGGCCGCGTTCGCGAACTCCACGGAACGCAGGAGGACTACCTGCGCGCGCTTGAGACGCGCTTCGAAGCGCTTGACCTGAGCGGCGTCAATCTGCTGCTCGACTGCGCCCACGGAGCCACGTACCGCGTCGGCCCTGAGATCTTCCGCCGCCTCGGCGCGACGGTGACAGCCATCGGCGACGAGCCCGATGGCCGCAACATCAATGAGGGCGTGGGGTCAACGCACATTGAGGCGCTCGCAGCTGCGGTTGTAGCTGGCGGGCACGACCTCGGCTTCGCCTTCGATGGGGACGGCGACCGCGTGCTCGCGGCCGACCGCAACGGGTCAACCGTTGACGGCGACGAGCTGATCGCACTCGCGGCAATTCACCTGCGGGCAATCGGCAGGCTCAACGGCGATGGTGTCGTCGTCACGGTGATGACGAACTACGGCTTCCATACGGCGATGAAGGCGGCTGGGATCGAGGTCGCAACAGCCGACGTTGGCGACCGTTATGTCCTCGCTGAGCTCCGCGAACGGGACTGGACGCTCGGCGGTGAGCAGTCGGGTCACATCATCGACATGGGCTTCGTTCCTTCCGGCGATGGAATTGCCAGCGCGTTGCTTACGTTGGAAGCGCTTGCCGGCGCCGATCTGGCAGAGCGCTCAGCGATGGAAAAGCTGCCGCAGCGACTTGTCAACGTCAAGGTCGCCGACAAGGCTCGTGCGCTAGCCGCCGTCGCCGGGCCGGCCGAGGATGCGAACCAAGTTTTGAGCGGGCAAGGGCGTGTTTTGGTCCGAGCGAGCGGCACAGAAGAGCTGGTTCGAGTGATGGTTGAAGCGCCGGATCAGGATCAATGCGACGAGATCTGCGCGAGCCTTGTCGCAGTGGTCGAAGCCGCCGGCTGACGGTCGTCTTGCTGCGCCGCAGTGGGGTCATCTAGCCCACTAGCTAGGCTTCAGGCCATGTGTGGAATCGTCGGTTACGTCGGCTCGCGGGCCGCTGAAGAGCTGCTGCTCGCAGGGCTCTCAAAGCTCGAGTACCGTGGCTACGATTCGGCCGGGATTTCAGTGATGTCGAGCGGCTCAATAGAGGCCGTTCGAGCGGTCGGTAATCTCGCCCAGCTCCAGACGGCGGTCGAAGCGCGCCAAGCCGCAGGCGGCGCCACGGCGACGCTGGTCGAAGCGGCGACGATCGGGATCGGCCACACGCGCTGGGCAACTCATGGCCGCGTCAACGAGCAGAACGCGCATCCTCACTTTGACACCGCGGATCAGGTTCATGTCGTCGTCAACGGGATCGTTGAGAACTACATGGAGCTGCGCGATCGGCTGATCGCAGATGGAGCCAGCTTCAGCTCCGAGACCGACGCCGAAGTGATCGCTCATCTCGTCGCCAACCACCTGGACGGCGACCTTGAACAGGCCGTCCGCGGCGCCTACGGCGAACTCGAAGGCCACTTCGCCTTCGTGGCGATGGCGGTCGACTCGCCCGAGCTGCTGGTTGGTGCGCGCAAGGAGTGCCCGCTGATAATCGGCGTCGGCGAGGGGGAAATGTTCCTCGCCTCGGCTGTTCCAGCCTTCTTGGCTCAAACCCGCCGCGTTCAGTACGTCGAGAATGAGGAGATCGTCTCCGTGCGCCCCGCCGGCGCGAGCTTTACGACGCCGAGCGGCGAGCCGATCGAGCGTGAGGTTGTGACCGTCGATTGGGACGAGGAGACGGCAGAAAAGGGCGGCTACGAAACCTTCATGCTGAAGGAGATCCACGAGCAAGCCGACGCGATCGCTGAGACGATCGCCGACCGGACGGTTCGCGAGGATGGAGTCGACCTCGACGACGTAGGGGCGCTCAGCGACGAGCAGCTACGCAGCGCCAAGCGGATCATCGTTGTCGCCTGTGGTACTTCGTACCACGCCGGGCTGATCGGCCGCTACGCGATCGAAGAGCTCGCTCGCGTGCCGGTCGACGTCGAGATTGCTTCCGAGTACCGCTACCGCAACCCAATCGTGGGCCCGGGTGATCTGGTGATAGGCATCACTCAGTCGGGTGAGACGGCAGACACGCTCGCTGCGATGCGAATCGCCAAGGAGCGCGGCGCGACGGTGATGGCGATCACCAACATCATGGGCTCGCAGGCCACCCGCGACGCCGACGGCGTGCTCTACACGCGAGCAGGGCTTGAGGTGTCGGTCGCTGCAACGAAGACTTTCGTCTGTCAGGTGGCAGTGATGTACCTGCTGGCATTGCGCCTCTCTGAGCTGCACGACTCGCTCGCAGTCGAACGTCGTACTGAGTTGGTCGCAGAGCTCAAGCAGATGCCAAGTTTGATAACCGAGCTGCTTGCCTCGGTCGATCCTGTGGTTGAGGCGGTCGCCGAGCACGTTTGGGAAGCCAACTTCTTCCTTTATCTCGGCCGCCACGCGGGCGTCGCGGTAGCCGACGAAGGGGCGCTCAAGCTAAAAGAGGTTTCTTACATATCGACCGACGCTTATGCCGCCGGGGAGATGAAGCATGGCCCGATTGCGCTGCTCAGTGAGCAGACGCCAGTAGTTACCGTGGCGACCGATTCGCCGGTACTTGAGAAGGTGATTTCGAACATGCAGGAGGTGCGCGCGCGTGGCGCCTACCTGATTGCCGTTGCCAGTGCGGGCAACAAGACGATCGATCAGCAGGCCGATTCGGTTATCTCGATTCCACAGACCGACTGGATTCTGCAGCCACTGCTGGCCGTTATTCCGTTGCAGCTCCTGGCCTACAGGATTGCGCGGCTGCGCGGGCTCAACGTCGACCAGCCACGCAATCTCGCAAAGACGGTCACAGTCGAATAGATTGCAGCGATGAGTCCAGCACCCCGAGTCGGCATTGATCTGCTTGAGATCGACCGATTGGAGCGTGCGCTGGAGCGGCGGCCGAGGCTAGCCGACCGCTTGTTTACGGAGCGAGAGCAAGCGTATTCGCAGAACCAGGCGAGGCCGGCCCAGCATCTTGCGGCGCGTTTCTGCGCCAAGGAGGCGGCCACAAAAGCTCTCGACCTCGCCGTATTGCGGCCGCTCGAGATCGAGGTTGAGTCGCAAGGCGACGGCTCGCTGCAGCTACTTCTCAGCGGCGCTGCGGCGGCACGCGCTGCGCAGCTTGATCTGGCGCTCGGCTGTTCTCTGACTCATTCGAAAGAGACCGCTGGTGCAGTCGTGGTCGGCGGGCCAGCATGAGCGATTGGTTGATCGCGCTCTCCGACGCCAAGCGCTCACGCGCAGCCGACCAGTGGGCGATTGAGAGCATGGGGGTATCAGGGCTGACGCTGATGGAGGCCGCTGCCGCTGGCCTCGCCGACTACGTCGATCGGTATGTGCCGGAGGGGGTGATCGTGGTCGTCTGCGGCGGCGGCAACAACGGCGGCGATGGTTACGCCGCTGCACGGCTGCTGCGCGCCTCTGGCCGCGAAGTGACGGTGCTCCAGGCCGGCGACTTGGGGCGGCTCAGCGGCGATGCTCTCGCTCAGCTCAGGCTGCTGCCGGGTGCGCCGCCACTGCCGTTTGAGCCTGCGCTGCTGGACGGAGCTTCGGTTGTCGTTGACGCTCTGCTCGGCACCGGCTTCAGTGGCAAGCCACGCGGCCCGATCGGTAAAGCAATCAAGGCCTTGTCGCGCTGCGATCTGCCGATCGTCGCCGTTGACGTGCCGAGCGGCGTCGACGCCTCAAGCGGTGAGGTTCTCGGCGACGCCGTCACGGCGCAGATGACGGTCAGCTTCAATTGCGACAAGCCAGGACTCCACATCAACCCGGGCCGCGAGCATGCTGGCGCCGTCCGCGTAGTTGACATTGGAATCCCGCCAGGCGCACCGCTCGACGAGGCGTCGGTCGGGCTGATCATCGACGAGCCACTAATTGCCTCGCTTCCACGGCGCGGAGCAGCTTCGAACAAGTTCACCAGCGGCCATCTCTACGTCGCAGCCGGATCACGCGGACTGACCGGGGCGGTGGTATTGGCCTCGACCGCTGCGATGCGAGCTGGCGCAGGCTATGTGACGGCCTGCGTTCCGGCCAGCGAACAGCCGGTTGTTGCTGCGCAGCTCGTTGAAGTGATGCAGCTGTCGCTTGCTGGTGACCGCGGCCATCATCGCCGTGAGGGAGCTGACCAGCTCCGTAAGGCGGTGCTCAAGCGGTTGGGGACGGTGCTGCTCGGGCCGGGGCTCGGGGCGAGTAAGGGCGCGGCGGCCTTTGCGCGCCAAGTAGCTGCCGAGATCCAGGCGCCGCTTGTGATCGACGCCGATGGGCTGGGCGCCTTCGCTGGGCGGCTCGGCGAGCTGAAGTCGCGCAAGCGGCCGACAGTGCTAACGCCGCACGAGGGTGAACTGGCGCGGCTCCTCGAGTGCAGCGTCGACGACGTTCGCCAGCGGCGCCTAAAGCATGTGCGTTCGGCAGCAAAGGCTGCCAAGTCGACGGTTATTCTGAAGGGCGTTGACACGCTTGTCTGCACCGCTGACGGGCTGGTTGCGGTAAGCCCGGGGGCCTCGCCTGGGCTCGCCACTGCAGGCACAGGCGACGTGCTTGGCGGCGTTGTTGGAGCGCTGCTCGCGCGTGGCGCCGATCCGTTCGTCGCCGCGGCCGCTGCCGTCCGACTGCACGCCCGCGCGGCCACGATCGCGGCCGAAAGTGTCGGGACCGAAGGAATGATCGCCAGCGATGTCGTTGCCTCTCTGCCTTTAGCGTGGGCCTGACGGTAAGATTCTCGCCATGACCGCAACCGTCAGTCAGATCATGGATGCAGACCCGCAGAGCGTGGGCCCCGAGGACAGCGTTGAAACCGTTGTCCAGCGGATGCACGAACACGAACTCCCTGGCCTACCCGTCGTTGATGAGGACGAAATCCTGATCGGGATAGTCACCGAGAGTGATCTGCTGATGTTTGATGAGCAAGACGACGTTGATCCTCCGGCGCACGTCCAGATCATGGGTGGCGTTATCTACCTTGGATCGGTCAAGCACTGGGAAGAGCGAGTGCGCAAGTCGGTCGCCAGCACGGTAGAGGAGATCATGAGCACCGACCCGATCACAGTTAGCCCTGATGCTGATGCGCACGACGCTGGTCACTTGATCTCTGAGCACGGGCACAACCGCTTGCCGGTCGTCGACGATGAGGGCCGTCTTGTCGGCGTCGTAACGCGCGTCGATGTGCTCGAGGCACTGCTAGAAGATCGATAGCGAGTGAGCTGATCGCAGTGCGTGCGCTGGTATCGGTCAATCTCGCAGCGATTGAACGGAACGTCGCGCTGCTCGCGGCGCGGGCGCCGTCAGCGCAGCTTTGCGCAGTCGTCAAAGCGAACGGTTACGGCCACGGCGCTGTCGCTGCAGCGCAGGCGGCGATCGACGGTGGCGCCACTTGGCTTGCGGTCGCTACTTCGACCGAAGCCACTTTGCTTAGGGATGCAGGAGTTGAAGTTCCGATCCTGCTGATGGGCGCGTTGACGGCGCCGGAGCTGGAAGTCGCACTGCGCGCGCAGGCCGATGTTGTCGCCTGGAGCGAAGAGTTCTTGGCCCGCGTGGCCGCGCTCGGCGGTGGCCGCGTGCACGTGAAGCTGGACACCGGGATGGGCAGGCTCGGCACGCGCGACCGTGCGCTGGCGACGAGCCTGGCCGAACAGGCCAGCGCCGACGCGCAGATTGAGTTGGTCGGATTGATGACGCACTTCGCAACAGCCGACGAGTTGGGAGACGACTTCTTCGCTCAGCAGCTCGACGAGTTCACGAGCTGGGCCGACGGAGTCGTCGCGAAGAACCCAGGGTCGCTACGGCACGCTGCCAACAGCGCTGCGCTGCTGCGTGACGCTAACTCTCACTTTGATCTCGTCCGTCCCGGCCTTGCCTGTTACGGGCTCGACCCCTTCGGTGTCGACCCTGCGGCGCAAGGGCTGGAGCCGGCGCTCCGCCTGGAATCTTATGTCGCCTCGATTAAGCGATGCGACGCTGGCCAGAGCATCGGCTATGGGCGCAGCTTCGTCGCAGAGCAAGCGACAACGATTGCGACCGTTCCCATCGGTTACGCCGACGGCTGGAAGCGAATCTTCTCAAACAACGCCGAGGCCTTGATCAACGGCCGACGCTTTCCAGTCGTCGGCAACGTCAGCATGGACAACATGACGCTTGATCTAGGCAGCGATGGGGGAGCGGTGCAGATCGGAGACACCGTTACTTTGCTCGGCAGCGATGGCGATGATCGGATCCTCAGCGAGCAACTCGCGACTCGCGCGAGCACGATCAACTACGAGATTGTGACCTCGATCAGCGAACGGGTTCCCCGCAGCTACGTCGGCGCCGCGGAAGATGGAAGCTGATGAGCGCTGAGGCGCAGCCGTTCGAGCTGGCGAGGAGCGTCCTTGACCCAGAGCGAACCTGGTTCGTTGGTGGGGTAATCCGCGACCGCCTGGCAGCGCGCGGCCCGCAGTCAACGACGCTAGACGTGGACCTAATCGTTGACGGTGATGGTGAACAGGCAGCGCGGCAGCTGCGTGACGCCGCTCCGCGAGGCGCAGCAGTTTTCACGCTCTCCGACCAGTTCGGCGCCTGGCGCGTCTGCAGCGCCGATCGTGACTGGCAGATCGACTGCACGCCGCTGCAGGGAGAGACGCTTGAGGCTGATCTCCGTGCTCGTGATTTGACGATCAACGCGATCGCCGAGCCGCTAGGGGGAGGCGAGCTGATCGATCCCACCGGAGGGCTTGAAGATCTGAAACTTGGCGTCCTTCGAGCCGCCAGCGCCGATGCGTTTGCCGCCGATCCGCTGCGCTGCGTCAGGCTCGCCCGCTTTGCCGTGCAACTGGGCTTCACGATTGATCCTGAAACGATGGCCTCGGCCCAGGCAAGCGCTGACGGGCTCGCCTCCGTCGCCAGTGAGCGAATCTTCGCCGAACTGAACCTGATTTTGAGCGCGCCTGATGCTGTCGAAGGGATCCGACTCCTCGACCAGATCGGCGCCGCAGCGGTGATTTTGCCGGAGCTCTGCGCGCTGCAGGGCGTCGAGCAGAGCGCGTACCACCACCTCGATGCATACGAGCACACGCTTGAGGTTCTGCAGCAGGCGATCGATATTGAGCTCGAGCCAGGCGCTCTGTTCGGCGACGAAAGCGGAGTGGCGGTCGCGGCGCTGCTGTCCGAGCCGCTCGCCGACGGCCTCCCACGAGGTGTGGCTCTGCGCTGGGGCGCGGTGCTCCACGACATCGCCAAGCCGCAGACCCGCGCCGAGTTCGATGACGGGCGGATTGGCTTCCCCGGCCATGCGGTCGAAGGAGCAGCGCAGACGCGACTGATTCTGGAGCGGCTTAAGGCAAGTGAGCGGCTTCGAGCACACGTTTCACAGCTCACGCTGGAGCACCTCAGGCTTGGTTTTCTCGTTCACGAACAACCGCTTAGCCCGCAGGCTTACTACCTCTACCTGAGCTCTTGCGAGCCGGTTGAGGTCGATGTGACGTTGCTCTCCTTGGCAGACCGCCTCGCGACGCGCGGCCGTAAGGCCGATGAAGCGATTGCTGCGCATCAGGAGCTAGCCGTCGATCTTCTCGCTGAGGCGCTGCGCTGGCGCGCAAGCGGCCCTCCGGAGCCGGCGATTCGCGGCGATCAGCTGGCGGCCGAGATTGGCATCGAGCACGGGCCACGGCTCGGCGAGCTGCTCGCGGCGATCGCCGAAGGCCAGTACTGCGGCAGCGTCACAGACGAGCAGTCTGCGGTAGAGCTTGCGCGTGCTCTGCTCGCAAGCGGCGACTGAGCGCTAACTCTGCTCTTGTGAGGCGATATTGCGCAGCAACTGCTCGCAGATCAGCGTCGCGTCAACGACGCTGCCGTAGTCGACGTTCTCGGCAGTATCGCTAGGCCAGTGGTAGTTGGAGGGAGCTTTGTATTGGGAGATCGAGCCGAGCATCAGCGTTGGGTAACCAGCCTGCATCGAGATCAGGGCGTCGGTTGCGTTGCGAAAGCGCAGGCCGCGGACAAGCTCGACGTTTAGCTGCGCTGCGGCGTCCGAGAGTTCGCTCTTGAACGCCTCGTCGTAGTCGGCCATCCGCAGCATCCCTTCTCCTTCCAGCTGCATAAGGGTCGGAGAGCCAACGCTGTCGATGCAGACAAAGCTGGTCGAATCGAGCGGCAAAGAGCCAAAGTGGCTCTTGGCGAAGCCGCGCATCCCTTCCATGAACGACTCCTCAGAGCCGGTCGAGACGAGCAAGACGCGAACCCCGACGATTGGCCGCTCGCGCAGAAGGCGCGCCAAGCCGGCGAGCACAGCGACGCCGCTGAGGTTGTCGTTGGCTCCGGGCACGACAGAGCGTGAACCAATCTCAGCGAATGTAAGCGCGCTCCCGAGCGAGAGCACAGCGGCGGCGCGCCGCAGCAGCTTCGAACCGGTCAGTCCGCTGAGTAGGGTCAGCAGCGGGCCAGCAAAGACCGGGAACATGATCGGCGGCGTGGTCTGCGAGCGCTCTAGCTGCTGCGGGAAGCGCTCGCCAAAAAACTCCGGAATCTGTGGCGCAAAGAGCAGGCTCCAGTTGGCAGCGTCGTGGTGGGCAACGAAGACGATCGTGCGCGTGGCGTCACGGTCGCCGGTCTCAGCGACGACATTCCAGGTCGGGCGCATCGCTAGGACTGCACGCCGAAACCACTGGCTGCCGCCGCTGATGTCGTCCGCCAAGGCAGCGGCGCTGAAGAGGCCAGCAACTATCCGTGCCAGCCTCGAGCGCGTCAGGGCAGCCAATCCGGAGGTTAGGGTCAATAGCCCGAGGGGCCACCAGTAGGTTCCATGCGCGCTCTCCTGTTCGACCGCGGCATCACACTGGTCGGCTGCCAGTCGCTCGGCGATCATCGCGGCAGCGCGCCTCTCGCCCTCTGATGCCGAGGGCCGGTCGAACGCCGCAAGTTCGCCGATCAGCTCGCGGGCCAGCGCGTCGAGTGCTTCTTTTGCTTCTGTTGCCACTCGTAGAGGTTACGCTTTAGGCGATGACCGATTGTCGCTTCTGCTCGATCGTTGCTGGCGACCTCCCCGCCGAGATAATTGACGAGGACGAGCGCACCGTCACGTTTATGGACATCAGTCCAGCAACTGTTGGCCACGCGCTGGTGGTTCCGCGCCAGCACGCGGAGGATCTCTACGAGATTTCAGCGGGCGATTTAGCGGCCTGCGTGACGGCTGCGCAGAGGACGGCGCTGCGGGCTAAGGACCTACTCGGTGCTGACGGCGTGAACCTTCTGAACTCGTGCAAATCGGCGGCCTGGCAGACCGTCTTTCACTTCCATATTCATGTGATTCCACGTTACGCCGGCGACCCGCTGCAGCTGCCTTGGATTCCTGCCGCCGGCAACGCCGAACAGATAGCGAAGAGCGCGCAGCAGCTACGCGGCGACTGATCGCCGGGGCGGCGTCATAAATCGTGCACGGCCGCACTCCAGATAGCCCTTAGATACGGCGCATTCTCTCGCTCAGGCGACTGAACCGGCTCATCTTGTTTCTAGTTGCGCTTAGATACCTCATATGGATAAACGACTATTTCCCCTGCTCGCAGTTTTCAGCGCACTCGCGCTGGTCGGCCCAAGCCTTGCTTCGGCGAGAATCATCGATCTAGGTTCGCTCGATGCGGTAGCCAAGCCCGGCTGCCCAGGAAGTCCCTGCTACGCGATCAGCCGCACTACCGGCTATCAGGCGCGCAGCGGCACGAGCAAGGCTCCGATGGTTGTAACCCGTAACGGACGCATCGTTGCTTGGACAATCGCGCTCGGTAAGCCAACGACGAAGCAGATCGCGTTCTTCGACTCCAAGCTCGGTGGCGAGGCAACTGCACAGCTGACGATCCTTTCGGTCACGAAGAAGACGAAGAAGACGCCGAAGCTCAAAGATGGCGCCGTTGTGAGCCACGAAGGCGAGATCGTCAAGCTCAAGCCTTACTTCGGCAAGACCGTTCAGATCGCTCTACAGCGCTCGATCCCGGTCAAGAAAGGTCAGATCATCGCGCTCACAGTTCCGACATGGGCGCCAGCGCTCGCAACTGGGCTTGACAGCTCAACGGTCTGGAACGCCTCGCGTGGCAAGGGCCAGTGCGAAGACACCCAAGGGCAGACTTCGCAGCTGGCGCTGAAGCAGTTCTCCGACTACTTCTGCAAGTACACGACGGCGCGGATTACCTACAGCGCCCAGATCGTTCCCGACCCGTAAGTCTTCCAGTGGGAAGAGTGGGGCGCGTTAGTTAGGGGTGATGCCGCCGGTGTCGGCAGGTGTGCCGCCGCCGCCCGTATCGCCACCGGTGCCACCACCGGTGTCGCCTGTGCCGCCAGTGCCGCCAGTGCCGCCAGTATCAACACCGGTGCCGCCAGTATCAACACCAGTGCCGCCGGTCGTGTCGGTCGTCGTCGTTGGCGTCGTGGTCGTCGCTGCGCCGGTGCCACTGGCGACGTCGTTGGCGTCGGCCGGTGGTACCAGAGCTGGCGTCGAAGTCGGGATCTGGTCGTAAGGGCGGCTATCTCCACCGCAAGCCGAAAGACCTAGCGCGCAGGTAACTACCAACGCGCAGCTGGAGAGAACGAGAGTTGAACGCATGCTTCTAAAGGTAGCGACTGGTCAAGCTGGAGGCGCCATACGACGGCCACAAGTGGGGCATTCGTTGAGATCGCGCTGCGCCATTGCGCCGCAGAAGTTGCAGAAGCGTAGGTTTTCAACGGCCCAAGGGAGCTTTGAATCCGATGGCGCGAGCGGCAAAACTTCGCCCACGACCTCTAGCTCCTCGCCGTTCTGCTGGTCGCGGTAGACCACGCCAGGCTTTGCTTCGATCACGACTTCGCGCCCCGATGAAGGCTCGCGCAGTCGGTAGCGTTGGTCTGGTTCCATTTCTTAATCCTATCGGGCGCCGCGGCCAAATGCCGCGCCATCTCGATGACCGATGTTTAGGCGCCAAGCAGCCCTCTGCGGTCCTCTCTTCTCGATACCATTAGAGGCTCGATGAAGGATCTACGACTAAACGTTCGCTGGCGCAGCGCGCTCAGCTTGGGGCTTGCCGCTGGGGCGGTGCTCGCTGCCACCGGCTGCACCAACAACTCGGGTTCGGCCGACAGCGCAAACCTCGTCAACGGCAAGCAGCTCTTCGTCCAGAAATGTGGCGCCTGCCACACGATGGCACGGGCTGGAAGCAAGGGTGTCACGGGCCCTAATCTCGACGAGGCCTTCGCCGCAGCGCGGCGAGAGAACTGGGGCGACTATGGGATCCGCGGTGTTGTATATGGGCAGATTCTTTACCCCAATAAGAACGCTCCGATGCCCGCCAATCTCGTAACTGGCAGCGACGTAGCTGACGTCGCTGCCTATGTGTCGACAGTTGCCTCCAAGCCAGGCAAGGATGTAGGCCTGCTCGCGAGCGCCGTCGCGCCCGTCGGTGGGGGCAAGCCAGCGGTCGAAAAGAACGGCGTCCTCTCAATTTCGGCCAATCCGAACGGCCAGCTGCTCTACGTCGAACCAACGGCGACCGCCACCGCCGGACCGGTCGCGCTGCAGATGCCGAACAAGTCAGGAATCGACCACAACATCGTGATTGAAAATGGCGGGATCGAGACACCAATCCTAAAGAATGGGATCTCGAAGGCCTCAGGCACGCTCAAAGCTGGCACCTTCGTCTACTACTGCGCAGTGCCTGGCCATCGCGAGGCCGGCATGGTAGGCAAGCTCACCGTTCGTTAGAACGCGCGAGCGATCACAGCGACGGCGATCACCAGCAGACAACTACCGACTACCCATGCCAGCGCCTTGAAGGCACCGGATTCGGTGCGCACAGGATCAAGAATCCGTGGCACCCCTTGCGCGCCCGCTGAGAGCTCTTCTGGCTCCTGCTGCGGCGGCTGCCCGTCTCGATCAACCAAGGCGCTTAGAGCACATAGATCGTCGTGAAGACGACGATCCACATCGCATCGACGAAGTGCCAGTAGATGCCGGGAACTTCTAGGCCACGGTGGTGGTCAGGCCCGACCTTGCCTTTGAAGATGCGCACCGCCGACATCCACAGCAGCAGCAGGCCAATTACGACGTGCGCGCCGTGAAGACCGGTTAGACCGAAGAAGACCGAGGCCGAGGCGCTCGTTTTCGGTGTGAAGCCAAGGTGGAGGTATTCGTTGATCTGGATGAAGAGGAATGTCAGGCCAAGCAGGAAGGTTGTGACGATGCCTACCCGCATCGCCGTCTGGTTGCCGCGCTTTGCCGAGACGTCTGTCCAGTGCATTGTCACCGATGACGAGAGCAACACCGCGGCGTTGATCGCGGCGACAGCTACCGGCAGCCCTTCACCTGGAGGCCAGCCGTCCGCGGAGACAACGCGGATGAAGAAGTATGCCGCGAAGAATGCTCCGAAGAGCATGATCTCGGAGATAATGAAGAGCAGAATTCCGAGCACCTCAGAGTTGACACGCGAGCTCTGATTGGCAATCGGGGGGCCGTGGTGGTGATCGTCGTCATGGCTGACGGGAATTGGGATCGAAGCGGCTTCCATCGTTTCTCCTTATGCCCCGGCCCGTGCGGACGCCGGTTCGGCGACTATGTGGTCAACGCTTAGCCCTGAGGACTTTTTGACGCGCTCAATCAGGTCGGCCCGAAGCCATCCTGATCGCGTCTGGGGGTAGGTCGAGATGACGATGTCGTCGACGTCGAAGAAGGCGAGAGCATTCATCGTCGCTGTGTAGGGGTCGGGGTCGCCGATCAGGCCAGCCGCTGGCATCCCCTGCGACTTCGCACGGTCGACGACCTGCGTCAGACGGGCGCGGGCGCGCTTGGCGGCCAGGTCGTCGCCACCCTCGATTGGCACAAGAAAGATGAAGAGCCGCTCACGCCCCGCTGGCTCGCTACTAGCCAGCTGCTGAATTTCGCCGATCAGTGCGTCGCTATTTGTCGTCCTGTTGGCTACGACAAGCGTCACGTCGAACGGTGAGCCGGCGCTGCGCTCCGTGACGATGTGCTCGACGGGAATCTGCGTTGCGTTGGCGACGCGGTCAACGACCCCATTTGCCAACCAGCCCGACTCGCCTTCGGGCAGCGTCGAGATCAGAATTAGTTCGGGGTCGTATTCGGCGATAGCGTCGATTGTCGCCGAGTAGGGGTCAGGGTCGCCGACCTCGCCGATGCAATCAATGCCGATCTCTCGCAGAACACCGCGGGCGAGGTCAACGCGAACCTGTGCCGCTTCGTAAACGTTGTCGGCGTAGGTAAAATTTCCGTGCGTAGTGCTGCGGCGCGGGACGCAAAGAACCACGCGCAAGTCCCCATCTGCCGCTTCGGCGCGCGCCCGCTCGAGCAGCGGGCCGCCGGTTAGCGTTTCGCTCGCGACTACGAGAATCGTCCGCATCGGCTCAGTCCGCCTCTTCCGCGCCGGCCCCGGTGGAGGCACCGGCAGCTACCGCCACGGGCTCAGCTTTGGCTTCGTCGAATACGGCGTGAACGGCGCCCGGGACGCCGTACTCGTAAGGGCCACCGACAACCGACGGGATCGAGTCGAAGTTGAAGATCGGCGGCGGTGATGAGACCTGCCACTCGATCGTCAATGAGTTCCAAGGGTTCGCACCGGCCTTCGGTCCGGAGCGCCAGGAGACGATCACGTTGTAGAGGAAGATCAGCGAAGAGATGCCGAGGATGAACGATGAGATCGAGATGAGCAGGTTCCAAGTCGCGAACTGATCGGCATAATCAGAGACGCGCCGAGGCATCCCTTGAACGCCGATTAGGTGCATCGGCGCGAAGGTCAGGTTGAAGAAGACAAACGTCAGCCAAAAGTGGATCTTGCCGAGCCGCTCGTTAAACATTCGGCCGGTCATCTTCGGGAACCAGAAGTAGATCCCGGCGAAGATCGTAAATAGCGAGCCGCCAAACAGCACATAGTGGATGTGAGCGACGATGAAGTAGGTGTCGCTGACGTGGATGTCGAGCGGGACCATCGCGAGCATCACGCCGGAGATTCCACCGAGCGTGAACATCGCGATGAAGCCTGTTGCCCAGAGCATCGGCGTGTCCATCTTCAGCACGCCACGCCAGAGCGTCGCGATCCAAGAGAAGATCTTGATCCCGGTTGGGATCGCGATGATCGCGGTCGTAATCATCATCGGTATTCGGATCCAATCCGACATCCCCGAGACAAACATATGGTGGGCCCAGACAGTGAAGCCGAGCAGCACGATCGCCAGCAGCGAAAAGGCCATCATGCGGTAGCCGAAGACCGGCTTACGTGCCCTTGTCGCTAAGACCTCGCTAATAATTCCAAAGCCAGGAAGCATCATGATGTAAACGGCCGGGTGCGAGTAAAACCAGAAGACGTGCTGGTACATCAGCACGTCGCCGCCACCCGCAGGATTAAAGAAGTTGAAGCCGAGCGCCCGGTCGAGAATCACCATGAACTGCGAGGCTGCGATGAACGGCGTTGCGATCACAACCAGCAGCGATGTCGAAAAGTTCGCCCAGACCAGCAGAGGCATGCGGAAGAACGTCATCCCCGGGGCACGCATCGTGATGATCGTGACGAGGAAGTTGAGCGCCGTCGCGATCGAGGACGCGCCAGCGAACTGAACCGCGATCGTGAAGAAAGATTGCCCTATCGGCGCGTCGACCGAGAGCGGCGCGTAGGCCGTCCAGCCGGCCGCGAATGAACCACCAGGGGCTAGGAACGAAAGCAGCATCATCGTGCCAGCTACCGGCAGCATCCAGAACGAGAGTGCGTTGAGTCGAGGGAACGCCATGTCCGGCGCACCGATCATCAGCGGCAGCACGTAGTTGGCAATCCCGGCGAAGACGGGGATCACAAAGAGGAAGATCAGCAGCGTGGCGTGGATCGAAAAGATCCCGTTGTAGGTGTTCGGGTCGACAAATTGACGCCCCGGCGCCGCCAGTTCGGCGCGTACCAGCATTGCCATCAAGCCGCCGACGAACATGAAGAAGAATGAGACGCAGATGTATTGGATGCCGATTACTTTGTGGTCGGTGTTGACCTTGAAGTAGTCACGCCAGCTCTTAGCGCCGTGGTCTTTGTGGTCATCGACGACCGTGCGACCACTCGCCCAGCGCAGCCAGTAGTCGAAGCAGCCAATCCCACCGAGGAAGAAGAGCGGCACCATCAGCAGTGAGATCTGCAGCACAGACTCGCCGTCATAGACAGGATCGAGCGCGAATGCGGCGCGCAACCCGGTGCTTAGACCGAGGCAGACGAGGACGCCGAGGATTGAGAAGGCGAGCGCCCTGTACCAGCCCGGCTGTCGGATCTTCGCGGCCATCAGTTATCCCTTTCCGTGCACGCTCTGGTCAATGTATTTGACCGCTGCGGCTATCTGTGCCTTCGTCGTCGACGAGGAGTAGTTAGTTGGCATGATGCCCTTGCTGGAGCCCTTGACGATCTCTTTGTTGGGCCTGACAGTTGACTGCTTGCCTAGGTCGGCCCCAGCCGCCGGAGCGGTTGCGCCTGCGGCCTTCGCGAGCTCGGCCATCATCGCGGTGTATCGCTCCGGCGTAAGAACGGTGACCGTCTGACGCATGTAGGCATGGCCTAGTCCGCAGAGCTCGGCGCAGACAACGTCGAAAGTCCCGAGCTTGGTTGGCGTCAAGTTGTAGGTCGTGGTTATTCCGGGCACGGCATCTACCTTGAGCCGGAATGCGGGTACCCAGAAGTCGTGGATTACGTCCTTCGAGCGGACGTTGAACTTGACCGGCTCATTGAGCGGCAGGTAGAGCTTCGAGGTTTTTACTGGGCCCGAAGGTGTCTGCGTTTCGAAGCCCCAAGCAAACTGCACGCCGTTAACGTTGACAACGCGAGTTCCCTTTGCCGGCGCGGACTGGATGTCAACCAGCAGGATTGCGGCATAGGTCGTTAGCGCAGCGATGATGATCGTCGGAACGATTGTCCAGATCACTTCGAGTTTCGTGCTGCCGTGGATCGGAGGTCCATCGAGATCTTCTTCTCCTGGGCGCTGACGCCAGCGCCAGATGCTGAAAAGCATCATCGCCGTCACTGCGACGAAGATCGGCACAGAGACGATGATCAGCACGTCCCAGAAGGCGTCGATCTTCGGCGCTGCGTCAGATGCTTGGGCTGGGAACCAGTTGAGCGCGAGCATGAAAGTGATGCCGAGCGCTGAGGCGACGACGATGATCGCGAGCAGCGCGATCCAGTTCTTTGCGGTAACGGCGCCGCGATGAGATTGACCAGTCACAGGGGTAGAAGATTACTGGTCGCAGGCGACGCAGGCGTGCTCGTAGGCGGGTTGGACGCGTTGCCGCTCTTCGCCGTCGGGGGCTGCCTCAATGGCTTCAACTAGGCTGCGAGCGCAACTGGCAACGGGAGCTCGTCGCGCGCGTCAAGTGAGCGGCCCGAAACGCGGTAGTCCGACGGCACCAGACCGTGATGGCGGCGGAAAGCTTTTGCGAACTGTGCTGGCTGGCGATATCCGACGCGATGTGCCACCTCGCGCACCGTTAGATCGCTGCCGATTAGCATCTCGGCGGCACGTTCCATCCGAACTCCAGTCAGGTACTGGCGGAAAGTCGTCTTCCCGACCTCAGCGAAGGCGCGTTGGAGCTGACGGCGTGACGACGCGACCCGGTGCGCCAGCTCGTCAAGCGTTATCTCGTCGCCGTACTCGTACTCAACTATCGCTGTCACCTCTCGGTAGAGGCTTTCACGGAGCGAAATCGTTGTCTCTCTTTGCATAGTCATCTTGTTACGCGTCAGGCTCAGTTACGGATCAAGAAAGCCTGCCAAACGGGGTGTTTTGGGGGTCTTGTGGACATCGCGCGGGCTAGCGGTTATGGTCGGCGCAGAGGCCAAAGTGGAGGAGCTCCTATGTCGATGAAGGTCAGCGAAGCGATGAGTGAATCGGTTCTGACTGTCGGTCCGGGCCACACGCTGCGAGAGGTCGCGACCCTGATGGCCGCGAGGCACATTGGATCGGCCGTTGTCCATGACCCTGAACGGCAAGGTCCAGGAATCATCACCGAGCGCGACATCATGCTCTCGCTCGGGGCTGGCGAGTCGCCCGACGAGGAACTCGTGGAAGCGCACATGGCCAGCGATGTGATCTTTGCAGCCCCTGACTGGTCGCTCGATCATGCCGCCGAGACAATGATTAGCCATGGCTTCCGTCACCTCGCGGTAGTCAGCGGCGGTGAGCTAATTGGGATGCTCTCGATGCGTGACCTAGTGCGCTGTTACGTCGAGATTGAATCGGCCGCCGCGGCCGTTGGCGCGCCTACCGCGGCCAGCGACAGCTAGCGCTAGTGGCCGCTTGGCAGCTTGCGGTTTTCGCCAATTGCGTCACGGATCCAGCCGTAGATCGCGGCGAGCATGATCAGCAGGCCGATCACGCTCAGGTACCACATGCCGAGCACGCCGATCAGGAGTAATGAGAGCCCCACTGCGACGAGGACCGGCTGAAGGCTACCGCCGGGGAGGCGGATCTTCTCGCCCGCAGGCTCGGCGTCTTGCAGCTGATCACTCATGAGATGTAGAGCGCCGCAGCGACAAACGATAGGCCGAACATGACGAAGCCGATCGCGGTGATCAGCAGTCCGGCACGGTTGTTTTTGCGGGCGAGGTTCTTATCCATGACTTGAGCTTTGAAGCTTACAGCCAGACGTCGGCGACCATCGTTGCGAACAAGACGGCGAGGTAGAGCAGTGAGAAGAGGTAGAGCCTAAGCGCCGAAGCACGGTCCGCTCGGCGGCGCAACTGCCAGGCCATCACAATCAGCGTCAAACCAAGCCCGAGCGAGACGATTAGATAAGGAACGCCGAGCCCACCGGCGCAGAACGGCAGCTGCGAGACGGCATAGAGGAGCACCGAGTAGAGCAGGATCTGGCGCCGCGTTTCATCCTCTCCGCGGACGACGGGCAGCATCGGGATCCCGGCTGCCTCGTAGTCGTCCTTCATCAGCAGACTGAGCGCCCAGAAGTGCGGCGGCGTCCAGAAGAAGACGATGAAGAAGAGGAAGATTGCAAGGCCGCTGAGCGAACCTGTAACGGCCGCCCAGCCGACCAGTGGCGGCACAGCGCCAGCGGCGCCACCCCAGATGATGTTCTGCCAAGTATTGCGCTTCAGCAACATCGTGTAGCCGACCGCATAGCCGACGAAACCGGCGAAAGAGAGCGCAGCTGCAAGCGGGTTCACGAGCAGCGCCAGCCAAATCAGCGACGCGGCGCCGAGGATCAGCCCGAAGCTCAGAGCGGCGCGCGGCGAGATCCGCCCCGAGGCGACCGGTCGGTCGGCGGTGCGCTCCATCAGCAGGTCAACGTCGCGGTCGTACCAGTGGTTGATCGCGCCTGAGCCGCCAGCCGACATCGCGCCGCCGATCAGCGTCGCGATGATCAGCGCGATCGACGGGCGCCCTGCGATCAGCATCGCGGCGAGCGTCGTGAACAGAAGCAGGCTTTGGACCTTCGGCTTCGTCAGCGCGACGTAGTCGTTGATCCGCTGCCGCGCGACCGAGGGAGCGATCGCTGCCGCTGCGGCTGAGCCCGAGTCTGTAACCACCTGTGGCATCGCGGCGGCGCTAACTCCCGGCCGCTACGCCGGCCTCATCGCCAACGCGGTCTTGCCGTTCGATCTGGCGGCGGATGTCCTGCATCGGCTCGACTGAGCGCACGCGGGGAACGACGTCAAAGTTGTTGACCGGGGGAGGGGAGGGTGTGAACCACTCGAGCGTGTTGCCGCGCCATGGATCGGGCCCGGCTTTTGCGCCTTTCTTCAAGCTCTGGACAATGTTGACGATCGTCAGCAGCACGCCGAGCGCGAGAATGAATGACCCGATCGTCGAGATCATGTTGTAGAGGCCAAGGTTGTTCACGTCGGCGTACTCGTAGACGCGTCGTGGCATTCCGCTTAGGCCTGCAGAGTGCTGGATCAGGAAGGTGATCCAGAAGCCGCCGAGGGTCAGCCCGAAGCTGACTTTGCCGAGCTTCTCGTCCATCATCCGTCCGGTCATCTTCGGGAACCAGTAGTAGAGCCCGGCCATCATTGCGAAGACGGCGCCACCAACGATTGTGTAGTGGAAGTGAGCGACGACGAAGTAGGTGTCGTGGAGCTGCCAGTCGACGGGGAAGGTGGCGAGGAAGATCCCTGTGATCCCGCCGAGCAGGAAGGTCGCAAGGAAACCGATCGAGTAGAGCATCGCGACCGGGAACTCGATTGCGCCACGCCACATCGTGAAGATCCAGTTGAAGATCTTGACTCCTGTTGGAATCGCGACGAGGTAGGTGCCGAGCATGAAGAAGATCAGCAAGTAGAACGGCAGCGGCACGGTGAACATGTGGTGTGCCCAGACCAGCGTGCCGATCACGGCGATTCCAAGCGTCGCGGCGACGATCGCCTTGTAGCCGAAGATCGGCTTGCGCGAGAAGACCGGCAGGATCTCCGAGATCACGCCGAAGCCAGGCAGGACGAGGATGTAGACCTCGGGGTGGCCGAAGAACCAGAAGAGGTGCTGCCAGAGCAGCGGTGAGCCGCCGTTTGACGGGTCGTAAAAGTGGGTTCCGAAGTGGCGATCGGTCAGCAGCAGCGTCACAGCGCCGGCAATCACAGGGATCGAGATGATCAGCAGGATTGCCTGCGTCAGCATCGTCCAGACGAATAGCGGCATGCGGCCCCAGCTCATTCCGGGCGCGCGCATGTTGGTGATCGTGACGAAGATGTTGAGCGCGCCAATGAAAGAAGCAATGCCAGTCAGGTGGACGAGGAAGATCCAAGAATCAACGCCGTTTGATGGCGAGAAGGCTGTCTCGGAGAGCGGCGCGTAACAGGTCCAACCGCATTCGGCGGGGCTGAACAGCAGTGACCCGTAGAAGACGATGCCGCCAGCGATGAAGAGCCAGAGTGAGAGCGCGTTGAGCCTTGGGAAAGCCATGTCGCGCGCGCCGATCATCAGCGGCACGGTGTAGTTGGCGATGCCAGCGATCATCGGCATCAGGAAGAGGAAGATCATCG
>Ga0194055_10000324_pt1 | contig 37872 bp, 31 predicted proteins | sample SepL449m_MetaG_FD_155482 | JGI IMG/M metagenome (GOLD analysis project Ga0194055, IMG submission 155482) | Anoxic zone freshwater microbial communities from boreal shield lake in IISD Experimental Lakes Area, Ontario, Canada - Sep2016-L442-9m | ecosystem: Environmental > Aquatic > Freshwater >... | reverse complement strand
GCATAGGCAACAGGCATTTTTGCTTCTAAATAATCCATGTCCTCCATGTCGGGAATCAAGAGACTTAATGCTTTGGAGATGCCTTCAAATACATTGTTGGGAACACTTCCGGTAGTGGTGATTTCATAACCCATCCCTACAGAATGAATAGGTAATATGGAAAGCAGCAAGGTCTTACCAAAAAGTTTCTCTTGTTTTTGATTGTAAATATTGCATGCGATATACCAAATGGAATGAATACTATCTTGTCTGGATTCCGGAATTTTTACCCACTTGTTTTCATAAACAAATGCAGGATCCATTTCATACAATTCTAGATAGGCATGATAATCATAAGCTCTAGATTTGGACCAATCAACTACTATTTTACCTAGCTGGCTTTGTTTGCTTACTATTTTATTTATTGGATCGATACTGGCTACCCGCTGTAAATGTAAACGGGCAAATATACCCGTGTCCAATGCATTTAGTAGGGATGCATTGCTTGAAGGTTGATGCCAGTAAATGGCAGTAGGGTGAATGGTAGAAAAGGTTTGAATTTGTTCCAGTACTACTTTATTTTGACTAAAGCCATTTATGCCAATGAATTGCAGTAAGAATAGACAAAGAAAAGTAGGATAGAGTTTCATGGTCAATAGGAAATAGACCTTTCAAATTTAACTAATTTAATGTACTCAACTAAATTAATTTATTCTAACTTCATAAAATTGAATATTATACATTAACCCATTCTCGATGTCCTCTACTATTAAACATAGAATCATTCCTGCAACCAAGCAATATGATTTAGAAGGACCTAAGCCAAGGGTCAATGAATTTCTTTTTGCTCTTCAAATTTTTATTCAGTTTATAAAAGGGTTTCGAACATTGCATTTTGTAGGGCCCAGTGTAACTGTATTTGGTTCTGCAAGGTTTAAAGAAGACAATCCTTATTATATCAAAGCTCGGGAAATAGGAAAGCGTATTGCTGGGCTTGGTTTTACAACTATGACAGGGGGCGGGCCTGGCATTATGGAAGCCGCCAATAGAGGCGCTTTTGAAAATGGGGGTACTTCTGTTGGGTGCAATATTAAATTACCCTTTGAGCAACACATTAATCCCTACACCCAAATCTCGCTTACTTTTAATTATTTTTTTATTCGAAAAGTATTATTGGTAAAGTATTCTTATGCCTTTATCATTATGCCAGGAGGATTTGGTACCCAAGATGAATTTTTTGAAACCCTGACCTTGGCACAAACCAAAATGATCAATGATTTTCCTATTGTTATAATGGGCAAAGAATATTATCAACCATTTCAAGATTGGATGGAACAAATGATTTCCGCTGGCACCATTTCTACAGAAGATAAAAAATTCATGTTGTTTACGGACAGTGTAGAAGAGGCGATGGAACATATTAGTAAGTATGTTCGCAAAAATTACGTTGTGAAACCTCGCAAGCGTTTATGGTGGTTGTTCGAGAAGGTATAAGAAATAAAAAAAGGAACTTAATTATAAGTTCCTTTTTTTTAGGGAAGTGGAAGTAGCATTAGTCAATCACTGGTTGCAACCACCTGGTAATGTATTCCAATGGTTTGTTTTTTCTTTGTGCGTAATCAATTACTTGATCTTCGGTAATTTTACCTAATCCAAAATACTGGCTTTGTGGATGGGCGAAATACCAACCGCAAACACTAGAAGCTGGGTACATGGCTAAACTTTCTGTCAAACTTATTCCCGTATTTTTCTCAGCTTCTAACAAATTAAATAAACTATATTTTTCGGTATGGTCTGGACAAGCTGGATAACCAGGTGCAGGGCGTATTCCCACATATTGTTCGCTGATCAAAGATTCATTGGTCAATTCCTCATCGGCTGCATAACCCCAATATTCCTTTCTGGTTTTAACATGCAAGTATTCGGCGAAGGCTTCTGCCAATCTATCTGCCAAGGCTTGCAAAATAATTTTATTGTAATCGTCTAAATTTTCTTCAAATTGCTTGATGTGCTTTTCAATACCATGAATGGTAACCGCAAAAGCACCTAGGAAATCTTTTTTATTTTGGTCAGCAGGGCAAATAAAATCTGCCAAAGAATAGTTGGGTTGTCCAGGAGTTTTTTTAGCTTGTTGTCTTAAAAAATGCAATGAAACCGTTTCTTTTCCGTTGGTCACCATCACATCATCGTCTTTTGATTGCGCAGGCCAAAATCCTACAGCCCCTTTGGCATTGAGCCAATTTTCTTTAATAATTTGATTCAACAGTTTATTGGCGTCCTCGTATAATTTGCTCGCCACTTCTCCTACTTTTTCATCGGTAAGGATGGCTGGAAAATTTCCATGCAATTCCCAAGCAATGAAAAAGGGTTTCCAGTCGATATAATCTACCAACACCGACAAATCGGTTAATTCAATGGCTTTGTTTCCAGTAAAACTAGGAGTGGTTACGGAGAATTGACTCCAATCAATCACTGCTTTATTTTTTAAAGCGTCTATATAAGTTAAAGATTGTCGCACCGTTTTTTTATTGTCAAAATCTGCTTTTAATTGAATATAAGCAGCTTCTAATTCTTTAAGAAAAGGGACTTTTTGATCTTTGTTTAAAAGAGAACCCGCTACCGTTACGCTTCTTGATGCGTCTAATACATGCACTACACCCAGTTCGTATTCTGGGGCAATTTTTACAGCTGTATGCATGCGAGAAGTGGTAGCACCTCCAATCATTAATGGAATGGTCATGCCTCTTCTTTTCATTTCTTTAGAAATATGTACCATCTCGTCTAAAGAAGGGGTAATCAATCCACTTAATCCAATGATATCTACTTCCTGCTTTTGTGCTTCGGCTAAAATTTTATCTGCAGGTACCATGACCCCTAAATCAATAATTTCATAACCATTGCAACCCAAAACTACCCCCACAATATTTTTTCCAATATCATGTACATCTCCTTTTACGGTGGCCAACAATATTTTTGCTGGACCTTTGCTAGCTCCATTAGGATGGATAGAAGCCAATTTTTTTCTTTCTTTTTCTGCTTCGATAAAAGGCGTTAAAACGGCCACGCTTTTTTTCATGACTCTTGCGCTTTTAACCACTTGTGGCAAAAACATTTTTCCAGCCCCAAATAAATCACCCACTTGATTCATTCCTGCCATCAAAGGTCCTTCTATCACTTCTAAGGGTTCGCTGTATTTTAATCTTGCTTCTTCGGTATCTGCATCAATAAAATCAGTGATGCCATTGATTAAAGAATGTGCCAATCTTTGTTCTACCGATTCACTGCGCCAAGCTAATTTTTTCTTTTGTTCTTCGGTCGCTTCTCCTTCATTTTGATCTTTTGCTTTTACGGTATCTGCAAAAATGATCAAAGCTTCGGTGGCTTGATTCTCGTTGTTGTTTCTATTTAATATAACATCTTCACATAAAGCACGCAAAGCAGGATCTATTTCGTCGTAAATTTCCAATTGACCTGCATTCACAATACCCATGTCCATACCCGCTTTAATGGCATGGTATAAGAATACAGCATGGATGGCTTCGCGCACGGTATCATTGCCTCTAAACGAAAAAGATACATTTGAAACACCGCCACTTACTTTGGCTAAAGGCATTCTTTGTTTAATCACACGAGTGGCTTCAATAAAGTCAACGGCATAATTATTATGTTCTTCTATACCAGTAGCAACCGCAAAAATATTCGGGTCAAAAATAATATCTTGAGGGTCAAAGCCTACTTGCTCTACTAATATTTTATAGGCACGTGTACAAATTTCAATTTTTCTTTCTTTGGTATCCGCTTGACCTACTTCATCAAAAGCCATCACAATCACTGCTGCACCATAAGCTTTACAGATATGGGCTTGTTCAATAAATTTAGCTTCACCTTCCTTCATGGAAATAGAATTCACAATACATTTTCCTTGCACACATTTTAACCCCGCTTCAATAATTTCAAATTTGGAACTATCAATCATGATTGGAATACGAGCAATATCAGGTTCGCTTTGCACTAAATTTAAAAAAGTGGTCATGGCTTTCACGCCTTCCAATAAAGCATCGTCCATGTTCACATCAATAATTTGCGCACCACTTTCAACTTGTTGACGTGCTACAGACAAAGCCTCTTCATATTTATTGTCGCGAATTAAACGTGCAAATTTTTTAGAGCCAGTTACATTGGTTCTTTCTCCTACGTTCACAAAATTGGTTTCGGGACGTATTACCAAGGGTTCTAATCCTGCTAATCTCAAAAATGGCTTTATATGTATTATTTCGTCGCTCATAATTTAAATAGTTGGGTCTAGAATGGGTAAGGCTCTGGGCGTTAAATTTTTAACATGATCTGCCATGTGTTTGATATGATCGGGGGTGGTTCCGCAACAGCCACCAACAATATTTACAAATTTATTTTTTGCCCATTCTTCAATAAATGCGGCTGTTTGGTGAGGGGCTTCGTCGTATTCGCCCATGGCGTTAGGCAAACCTGCATTGGGATAAGCCGATGTATAACAGGTAGCAATTTGAGCAAGTTCTTCAATATGACTGCGCATCTCTTGAGCACCTAAGGCACAGTTTAAACCAACACTTAAAGGTTTGGCATGTTCGATGGAAGTATAAAAAGCTGCTAAGGTTTGTCCACTTAAGGTTCTTCCAGAGGCATCTGTTATGGTACCACTTATCATCATGGGCAATTCAGGCTTTCCTGCTTTTCTAAAAAATTCTTTTACCGCAAAAATGGCCGCTTTGGCATTCAAAGTATCAAATATGGTTTCTATTAAAATCACCTCTACACCGCCATCTACCAAACCTCTAATTTGTTCGGTATAAGCCGTTACCACTTCATCAAATGTAACCGCACGAAAGCCAGGATTATTTACATCGGGTGATAAGCTTAAAGTTTTGTTTAAAGGGCCTATCGAACCTGCAATGTATTTTTCATTGGCATTGGGATGTTTTGATTTGTATTGAACAATTGCATCTCTAACACATTTTGCAGCAGCAACATTTAACTCATACGCCAATTCCTGCATATCATAATCGGCCATGGCAATGGAAGTACTACTAAATGTATTGGTCTCAATAATATCTGCACCCGCTTCTAAATATTGTAAATGAATGCCTGTTATAATCGCAGGCTGCGTAATACATAATAAATCGTTGTTCCCTTTTAAATCGGATGGCCAGTTGGCAAAACGAGCTCCTCGGTAATCTTGTTCCGTTAATTTATGACGTTGAATCATGGTACCCATGGCGCCATCAATGACCAAAATTCTTTTTTTAAGTGCCTCTTGAATTGACATAAATAATATTTTATGCATGTATCCAAAAGAGGGAAGAAGGGCTAAAAAATACAAATTATAAAGGAGAGCTCGATAATTGTATCGTTTATTAGTTCTTTTTCCTCTAAAGGATGGCAGGTTGAACAATAAACAAATCCACCTGCAATGCGGGCCAAAGTTAAGATACTATTGTATTGTAGCCAAATAATGCTCCTTGTACTAAACGCAATGATTAAAGATAGGTGGCCGTTATATCTATATTGATTTTATCAGCGACCATTTTAATTAAAAGCCCCCCAATTTTGAAATCTTTTAAAGTGACTGAAAATTGAGCACTTGCTTTAACGACTCCATTGTTCACTTCAATCAAGCCATTGGTTTGAATGGGTTTGTTTACGCCATGTACTTGCATGTTGCCAGTTACCGCAATGGGGTACTTGCCATCCTTGTTAAAATTAACGGTATTGATATTGGTTATTTTTCCTGCAAAGAAGGCGCGTGGAAATTTATCCGACTCTAAATATTCACTATTAAAATGTTTTTGCATGGTTTCCATTTCAAACTTAAAATCTTTCACTAGTAGAATGAAACTCATATCACCATTGGCTTCTATGCGACTTACTCCTTCTTTATTGACAGCATCTATGTCGTTATCGGAAGTGGAAATAAAATGAATCACTGCATTGTTGGTGCTGTATTTCTTTTGAGCAAATAAGGGACTTGCAAAACCAATCAACAGCAATAAAGCCCAAAATGATATTTTCATATTTCAATGTTTGAACATCAAAAATAATTCTTTTTGATGATTTTTCCTATTTGATGTATTGATGAATCGGTTGTCGATTGGAAATGCTTTTGCCCAAAGTCATTTCATCGGCATATTCTAACTCTCCTCCAAAGGCGATGCCTCTTGCAATGGTGGTAATGAGACAGGCAGAGCGGGAGAGCTTTTTTTGAATGTAGTAGATGGTAGTATCTCCTTGAATATTGGGATTTAAGGCAAAGATCAATTCTGTGACTTGGTCCTTGGTAACCCTTTCTATCAATGGATCAATGGTTAATTGTTCGGGCCCCACACCATCTAATGGAGAAATAATGCCTCCTAAAACATGGTAAGTGCCGTTAAATTGTTGTGTATTTTCAATGGCAATGACATCTCTAATATTTTCTACTACACAGATGGTATCTTTTTTTCTACCAGAATTAGCACAAATAGAACAAATACTCCCATCACTAATATTGTAACAGCGTTGACAAAATTGAATCTCTTTTCTCATTTTTTGTAAGACTTCGCTAAAATGAGAGGTCACCTCTTTTTCCTGTTTGAGTAAATGCAATACCAATCTTAATGCAGTTTTTTTGCCAATGCCAGGCAATTTAGCAAATTCTGCTACTGCGTTTTCTAATAAGGTAGATGGTAATTGCATGTTTTAGTAATGTAAAATTACTTATTAATAGTCAGAATTAATTCATTCTCCCAATTCGCTTTTATATTTAAAGGGGTAGCAAGCAATTGAACTATTTCAGGTTGTTTTTTTTGCTTGCCATAATAACTACCTGTATCCCAAATACCATTTTTATTGGTGTCATTCAACAATCTTAATGTATAGTCACCCGGAGGTAATTTTTCTATTTGGATCGTATTCTTAGTGATGGGATAACTGTATTTAATTTTATCATCCTGTGTTAATTGTAGTATTTGATTTAATTTTTCATCAAAGCCATTGATTCTAATAATACAAGATCCATAAAACGCATCTGATTTTGTAACAAATTTAAGGGTATCGGTTTTGCTAAGCGTATTGTTCAAAGAATCTTTGATACTGGCTTTGGGTAGGATTACACGAAATTTGGTTTGAGCTGTCCAAGGGTAATCAATGACAATGGTTTCTGGGTGTGCACTATCTATGAATAGTTGGTAGCCTGCAATTTTATGGTTTAAAGTGTCACACAATAAAATGGGGAAGCTATCATTTAAATGAACAGGCGTCTCAAAAATAAGGTGGAGTGGTTTTAGTAAATCTTGTTCAGATCCGTCTAAATTTTTTGAGTATTTTAAACCCGCACTAACTTTGTTGGCAACTTTGTTGTTGGAAACTCTTTTCTTTTCTGCTTTTTTAGCCCCTTGAAAAACATACAAATGCATCGAGTCGGGCTGGGATTGAATGGCAATGGGCTCATTGGCAAATGCAAAAAATTTAGTGCTGTCGTCGTATTTTTTATTAAAATCGTTGGGCAGCACAAATAAATTATATTTTTTGGGCGGTAAAAAATGAAATATAAATTTTCCTTTGCCGTTTATTTTTGTGTAATACAGTGGCTTCTCTTTAAAAATAGCAGAATCTTTTTCTGCTGACTGCAAAACAACTATTAAAGTAGTATCTATTTTTCCAGTTTCAGCAAGCGTTACAGTTCCTTTAAATGTGCCGGTATCTAAATGATCACCGGTGCTAAATACATACGTAAAATTTGCAGCGATATTCCCTTCGTTGACATCTTTTATTGCATTTCCAAATGCTAAACTATAAGTGGTATTTGGTTGTAAGCTATCTATGATTCTTACTTTAAGCATATTTAATTTAGCGTCTACCAAAGGCACATTTTTCAAAGTAGGTGATACTATTAAATTTTCTTGAACAGAAGTGCTGTTAATGAATTCATTGAACGCTATAAGTATTTCTTTGGGTTGAATATTAACGGAGGAATCATGAGGTTTGGCAACTACTAAATAAGGAGGAAGGCTATCTCTAGGCCCGCCCAGTGGGGGAACAATATTTGCACAACCCGTTATTTGCATGGAAGTAACAAAGGCATAACAGCCAACCATTAAAATTTTAATTAAAGCGCTTTTATTCATACCCTGCAAACTTACTTTATTTATTCCTCCTCTGATTCTGATTCATTCTTTATTTCGTGCAATGCCACTGCCAATTGATTGGTTTTAACAAAATTACACCAATGGCAATCGGCTTTGCCGCATCCGGTATAAAAATCCTTATTTTGGATTTTCTCCCAAACCATTTGTATTTGTTGGCTTACAGTAGTGATATCGGCATCGGTGATCGTCAAAGCTATTTTTTCAAACAATTTTTTCTTATTTGGTTCCACAAAATCAAATTCGGCACTGGTTACTTCCCAGTTCTTAGGATGGTGGTTCAATAATATTTTATAAAATACGGCCTGTCTCCAATAATCTCCCCCTAGTGGATTTTTATCATTTGGACTTTGTAGTTTTTCTCTTGCATTTTCAATATTCCCTGTTTTGTAGTCTATCACCACCACTTGTTTTCCATTGAATTCAATTTTATCTATCGCCCCTTTCAATGGAATGTCTTTCACTACCACATTGTTGATGCGATATTCTGTTGTGACAACTTTGTTCCATTCATTTACATATCGGTCATAATATTTTATTAGGACTGTTTCACCCAATTCTTTTCTGTCTTTGAATTCTTGGTTCGTAAATGCTTCACGATGCCTATTCATGTAATAATTAAAGTCTTGAACCAAGGTTTGGGTATCGGGAAAAACTTGGTTCCCATCCTGCATTTTTTTAAAAAGTTTATTTAAGGCGTCGTGCACGGCAGATCCAAAAGTGGTGGCTTCTGATTTACCAGAAGGTACCCTAATTAAACTGTTGTAATAAAAATGTAAAGGACATTTCAAATAATTATTGAGTGCCGTCACATTCATTGAAAACTTTTCTAGCTTAGGCGCAATAAAATCATTTTCCAATTGTTGAATCTCTGGCATCGGGGCCGATTGAAGACGCAGTAAGGTATAAGCTGTTTTTATAGCGGTAGGCAGTTCTATTTTTTGTATGGTCGCTTCTTTGCCTTCAATGACCTCAATAATAAATTGACTTGGTTCTGCTTCCTTGCCATCCGTTTTGTATTGACTGTAGGAGATAGAGAGATTTTGTTTGGCTCTGGTAATGGCTACATAAAACAATCTTCTTAATTCTTCTTTGTCATTGGCGTGTTCTAAACTACTTAATACCGTGTCTGGCAAAGTGTAGCCTGCATTCGCAGTACTTCTTTTTTTCTCCCAATAGTGTGCGTTCGTACCTGCTAAAAAAACATATTTAAATTCTAAGCCCTTGCTTCCATGTGCAGTTAATAAATTGACACCTGCTTCATTACCGGTGGTAATGGGCAAAGGCAATCGTATGGCTTCTCTGCGCATGAGCTTTAACATGTCTACCAATGTGGTCAAATGCAAGCTTGGGTGTCGGTGTGTTTCTTCTTTTATAAAATCAAAAAAATGACTTACCAAAGCCAATTCATAATTTTTATCTACACCCGTGAGTACTTCTTGAATAATACTCGTTTTTTGTAGTATTTGCTCTAACAAGTTTAACAAGGTCACATTGGGAATTTGACTTATTAAATCTTCTAATGCACCCATGGCCTTTCCCACTGCTGCAATACCGCCCTGCTCAAATAAATTGGTTTGTGCATCCTGCGTTTTCTCTATTAATATTTGACGAAAAGATTTTTCTGGACTACTGTATTTCAATTGATTGGCTTCGGTGGTTAATACCGCAATGGTAATAGGAGAGATATGCCACCATTTAAAATGCAATATTTCAAATAATAAGTTGGCGCCTTCATTGGGCTGATCCCATTCGCAAGCCAAGTAATCTAGTATTTTAATAATTTGCTGAATCAGCACTTGGTCAAATAAATTGGCTGTTCTTTTGCTGTAAATAGGAATGTTTTTTTGTTGCAAGAAATGTGCAATTTCTTCTCCGTATTTATTCTCCTTGTATAATACGGCTATTTCTTTTGGAGCAATGTCTTTTAAAATGAGTTGGTTAATTTGTTCGGCAATGGCCATCATTTCCTCTTGAGGATCGTTGTAACAAGCAATGATGGGTGGATTTTGTAAGGTTTTGTTTTCAGGCAAAGAAGCAATTAAATTTTTAGACAAATCTTTTACTTTGTTAATTAACCTTTCTTGGTTGTTGTTGATTAATAAAGTAGAAGCATCTAAAATGGGTTGCGTAGAACGGTAATTGTTTTCCAATACAATGGTTACCAAATCTTGTTCGTATTGTTTTTGGTAGTGCAACATATTTTCGACGTTGGCTCCTTGGAATCTAAAAATACTTTGGTCGTCATCGCCTACCACAAATAAGTTAGGCTGTTCCCAATAATTTACAAGCAATTGTACCAATTCATTTTGTGTACCGCTGGTATCTTGAAATTCATCTACCAATATGTACAGGAATTTTTCTTGGTACTGAGCCAATAAGTTTTTATTTTCTTTAAATGCAGTGATTACCCAATTGATCATGTCGTCAAAATCATATCTGCTGTGCTCTTTCATCAACTGTTGGTAGGTATCAAAAGCAGCAACAGCCGCTTTTAACTTTTCCATTTTTTCTAATGCAGCATCTACCAAACCTTGCTTTAAACTACCGGCTTCAAATTGTTTGTATTTTTTCTTGTATACAAATTCATCTCTAGTGGGAATGTCGGTAATGTAGCTATCAATTTGTTCCATTAAGTAACTGGTGGTCCAGCCTTCTTTTTTCATAGCACTAAACAATCTACTTAAATTGCTCATTTCATAATATACATCGCCACGGTACCTTTTTAAAGGATTGTTCTTGTCAAATTGATCGATGAGTATTTTTAGCAGTTCAATTTTTTCCAATTCGGATATGGGATCTAAACTTGGCTTTTCAAACAAGGATAAGTTATCCTGAATAATGTCATTGCAAAAAGAATGGAAAGTGGCAATGGTTACTTTGTAGGCACTGGCGCCAATAAAATCTACCAATCTTTTGCGCATCGCAATGGCGCCTGCATCGGTATAAGTTAAACAAAGTATATTTTCAGGAGCAGTATCTGTCTCTAATAAGATTTTTCCAATACGGGCACCCAATATTTGTGTTTTACCCGTTCCTGGGCCCGCAATCACCATCACTGGCCCCTCAATGGTGTCCACTGCTTTTTTTTGCTGTTCATTTAGCGCTGAATATATGGCGTTAAAAGCTTTTAATTGGGCGGCCTTACTAATCATGGGATAAAATTAATGGCTTTAGGTCGATTTATTACAACAAAAACGACAATGGGTTGTTGTAATAGCATGTCAAAAGTTTATTCGATCCATACCGAGCAGTTTATCCCAATTTCTCTGCAGGAAGCCTGGGCATTTTTTAGTAGCCCAGCCAATTTAGCAAAAATTACCCCTAAAAAAATGGGTTTTAACATTATCAGCCAACACCATGGAGCTAGCATGTATCCAGGGCAAATTATTGAATACACCGTGAAACCACTCTTTGGGGTGCCTTTGTATTGGATGACTGAAATTACCCATGTCAAAGAAGGTGCTTATTTTATAGATGAGCAACGTTTTGGACCTTATTTACTTTGGCATCACCAACATCATTTTACGGAAGTGAAAGGAGGGGTGAAAATGGAGGACATTGTTCATTATAAAATTCCATTGGGCTTTTTAGGTGATATCGCACAGGTGTTGTTTGTGAAAAAGCAACTCCAAGGAATTTTTGATTTTCGTTTTAAAGCGGTGGAAAAAAAATGGGGTGCTTACAAGCCTTAGTTATCTAAATAAAGATTTTTATAAAATACTTACCCTATTAAGCCATTTCTTTATTTAATTTTTATAAACTTTGTGCTCAACTTACTTTAATACATGGGACAATCATCTAGTGGTAATCACGCACACAAACTTTCGGTAGCAGGTTTAATTGTAACGCTAGGAATTATTTACGGTGATATTGGGACTTCTCCTTTGTATGTTTTTGGGGCTATTATTAATCACAAAATAATTACTGCACAATTGGTTTACGGTGCCATCTCTTGTGTGTTTTGGACCTTGACTTTACAGACTACTTTTAAATATGTTTTTTTAACACTTCGTGCAGACAACAGAGGCGAAGGTGGAATTTTTTCTCTTTTTGCATTGGTTAGACGATATGTTAAATGGATCTATGTGCCTGCTATCATTGGCGCTGCGATGTTGTTGGCAGATGGTATGATCACTCCACCCATTTCTGTTTCTTCTGCAATTGAAGGTTTAGCTGGTGTAAATGGATTGGAAAAAGTATTTGTACCTGGCAATAATTTAACGGTGGGTATTGTACTTGCCATCATCTCTTTATTATTTTTCTTTCAACGTTTTGGCACTAAAATTATAGGCTTTGCTTTTGGGCCCATCATGCTTATTTGGTTTTCTATGATTTTGATTTTGGGACTTTCTCAAGTAGTGCATCATGCAGGTATTTTGAGTGCTTTGAACCCTTATTATGCCTATGACTTGTTGGTACATTATCCCAACGGGTTCTGGCTTTTGGGTGCCGTTTTCCTTTGTACCACGGGAGCGGAAGCTTTGTACAGCGATTTGGGGCATTGCGGTCGTCAAAACATTCAAGTGAGTTGGATGTTTGTAAAAGTAGCTTTGGTGATGAGTTATATGGGCCAAGGTGCTTACTTATTAGACTTTATTGGTCAAAATGACAATGGCATGAATCCTTTCTTCAATATCATGCCACACTGGTTTTTGATCATTGGCATTGGAATTGCAACTTTGGCTACCATTATTGCTAGTCAAGCTTTAATCAGCGGCTCTTTTACCTTAATTTCTGAAGCCATTAGTTTAAATTTTTGGCCAAGGGTAACCATTAAATTTCCTACCGATCAAAAAGGGCAAATTTATATTCCAAGTTTAAATTTCATTTTATGGGTGGGCTGTGTAACCATGTTATTGTATTTTAAGAAAAGCGAAAGCATGCAAGCGGCTTATGGTTTTTCTATTATCATTTGTATGATCATGACCACCATGCTTATGAATTTTTATATGTTGAATGTGAAAAGATGGAGTCAATCTATTGTCGCGGTGATAATTCTAATTTTTAGCATCGTTGAAATATCTTTTTTCGTAGCCAACTTTGTTAAAATCAAAGAAGCGTATATCACTTTCCTATTTTCTTTAAGTATGATTTTTGTAATGATGATTTGGCATCGAGCTCGAAAAATTGCCAATCGTTATTTAGATTTTGTGAAATTGAAAGATTATTTAGAGCCACTTTCTGAATTGAGTGCAGATAAAGACATTCCCAAATATGCCACCCATTTGGTCTACTTAACAAAGGCCAATAACCATAGAGAGATCGAGCATCGTATTATAGATTCTATTTTAAACAGAAAACCAAAGCGTGCCGATATCTACTGGTTTTTACACATTGATCGTACCGACTCGCCTTATGGTATGGAATACACCATTCGAGAATTGGTGGACGACAAAGTGATGCGTGTTGATTTTAAATTAGGATTTAGAATTCAACCTCGTGTTAATATTTGTTTCAAAAAAGTGATGCAAGAATTAAATGAATCACAGGAGTTGGGCATTTATAGTAAATACGAATCTTTAAAAAGCAAGGATTTCCATACCGATATTACTTATGTTATCATAGAAAGTTTCTTCTCCATTGAAAACGAGCTTTCTATTAGAGAAGACTTTATCATGGACGTGTATTTCAATATCAAACAGTTGTCACAAAGTGATCAAAAAGCCTTTGGATTGGACAATGACATGACCATTGTAGAACATGTGCCATTGATTATTAAGGCCAATGAGAACATTCCGCTAAAAAGATCCTACGATTAAATTAAGGAAGGGCTACTAATTTACTTATTTGATTTTGCTTTCCAATGGCAATGATCCAATAGGGCTGGGTATTGTTTTTATCAATACCCAATGCGTTTAAATTAATGAATTTGGTATCGCCCGATAATACAGCAGCTACCGTAAAATGTTTTTCACTGCCTTGTAAAACTGCTAATTGCTTTACCTTGTTTCCTTGACTTTGATTGATTTGGTAGGTGTTGTCTGATTTTTTTACCACGCTGGGAGCGGCAACCTCATATTGAACCAACCAAGGGATAGCAGGCAATAAGGCTGGTTTTTGATAATAGTGTTGTTGTAAACTATCATTCCAATTGTTGGGATTATTTTTAAAACTACTACTGCTAAAATAAATACTGCCTCTGGTATTTTCTTCTTCTCTTTCTCTTTTAATTTGATACGGGAGTTCGTCTTTGTTTCGCCATGGCGTATTGGTACCTGCTTTGTACATACCATGTCCGATGTATAAATTTTTTCCAAAACTGTGTTGATTCCACCAATCAATAATGGTATCGTAATTGGCTAATGGATGTCCGTGCTCCCAATAAATTTGAGGGGCTATATAATCGACCCATCCTTTTTCTAACCACAATAATATGTCGGCATACAAATCGTCGTAATTGGTTTGCCCTGCTTTGGTTTCGCTACCTCTTGGGTCTTTTGATTTATTGCGCCAAATACCAAATGGACTAATGCCAAACTGTACATCAGGTTTTATTTGATGAATTGTTGCATACAATTGTTTGACAATGGTATCACAGTTGCTTCTTCTCCAATCCTCTTTAGACAGGCCTCTTTTATTTTTCTGATAGGTTTTCTCATCTGGAAATTCTTTTCCAGCAATACGATAAGGATAAAAATAATCATCCATATGAATGGCATCAATATCATACCTGCTTACCAAATCTCTTACCACGCGATTGGTGTGTTGCCATACCTGGGGCAAGCCCGGGTTAAAATATTTTTTATCGCCGTAAGTTAAAAACCAATCGGGATGTAAACGTGTAATATGACTTGGCGCAATACTGGATTTTTTGGTACTAAAAACAGCTCTATAGGGGTTGATCCAAGCATGGAATTCCATACCTCTTTTATGCGTTTCCTTAATCATAAATGCCAATGGATCATAAAAAGGACTGGGAGGCAATCCTTGTTTACCCATTAAGTATTCACTCCAGGGTTCTAAAGTAGAGGGATACAGGGCATCACCAGCAGGACGTACTTGCATTATAATAGCGTTCATCCCATTTTTTTGATGCAAATCTAAAAGGGCAATGTATTCTGCCTTTTGTTCTTCATTGCTCAATCCTTTTTTACTGGGCCAATCAATGTTTTCAATGGTAGCTACCCATACGCCTCTAAATTCAAAAACATGTTTATCGGCTAAATTGGGTTGAGCCTGTGTAGCATGAAAGGCTATTACTATCAATAGACTAAGCGTAAATCGCTTCATAAAGTTTTAATTATTTTATACTAGCTGTTTCTCTCAACTTATCAAGAATTTGATTGATGGCAACAGCTTCCTTTTCATTGATGCCTTTTAAAAGGTCGTCAATCTGATCATTAAAATGGTCTAATTTTTCTAACAATTGTAATCCTTTTTTGGAAAGGGTAATGTCTACCAATCTTTTATCTTTTTGGCAAGCCGATTTTGCAACCAATTCTTTTGCAATCAATCTATCTACAATTCTACTGGTATCACTCATCTTGTCCAACATGCGTTCTCTTATTTTTAAAGTACTTAAAGGCGCTTCGCTTCCACGTAAAATTCTTAGAATATTGTATTGCTGTTGTGTGATTTTTTCCTGACTCAAAATTTGTCCAATTCTCTCATTCAACCAATTGGCCGTATAAATGATATTGATACCCATTTTTTGGTATTCATTTCTGAAAGCTGGTTGTTGTATGTCTTTTTCTATTCCCATTGATTATCTAAAGCTACTTAAAATATCTTTTTCTTACGATTCCGAAAAAAGGCAATGCCAATATAGCGCCAATGGCATCTGCGAGCATATCCGCTACCTCAAAACTCCTACTAGGAACATAATACTTTTGGTAGTATTCCATCCCAATTCCATACAAAATACAAAAAATTAAAGTGTATGCCTTTGCTCTGATGGATTTCAAGAAATGTTTACTAGAAACTTCATAGTGTACAAAAAAGGACAAGGCCAAAGAGCCAAACAAAGCCATGTGAATTACTTTGTCTGCCAAGGGAAGTGACATGATCATTGCTATCAAGCTATTAGGGTCATGAAAATTACCTCCTGGCATACTTAATAAAACAAAAACCAAGATGATTTCGCTGATGACCCAAACTAAACTTTTCATGATAAAGGTTGGTTTAATGAACCAACTGTGCATAAGCTTCACTCGTCAATAAGGCTTCCACATCAGCAACATTGACAACGGTTACTTTTACCATCCATCCTGCTCCATAAGGATCTGTATTGACTAGTTCTGGTTGGGCAGTTAATGCTGGGTTGACTTCTAATAGTGTACCCGCTACTGGCAAAAACAAATCGCTTACTGTTTTTACTGCTTCCACTGTTCCAAAAACGGCTTCAGCGGAAAGCATCTTACCTACGGTATTAATATCTATGTATACAATATCCCCCAATTCGCCTTGTGCGAAATCGGTAATGCCAATGGTGGCGGTGTTTCCTTCTAATTTAATCCATTCGTGGTCTTTCGTGTAACGTAAGTCTGCTGGGAATTGCATAGTTTATTTTTTATTGTTGCAAAGATTCATAAAAAACACTAAAAAAACAATGAGCTAGAAACTATTGTTTTCAAAATAGAGTAGAATATGGTCTTTTAAAAAGCTTTCTTGTTCCATCAGGTCCATGGTTGGAAGGGCCTTCAATTGCTTAAAGTGAGGCCAGCCTTCTTCATCCTGTCCTTCTAATAAGTAAAACCCACTGGCAGCCAAGATGGAGCAAATGGCCACATGCATGAGGTCTTGCTTCTGTTCCTTGCTAATTTTTTCTACCAAAAATCCGGTTTCTTGAAGCCCAATAAGGAATAAGATAGATTCGGTGTCCGGCTTTTTGCCGAATCGATCCATCAATTTTTTCTCTAAATCCCACCATCTGGTCTGAAAATCATCTTTTATCGATGCCATAACTGCCTTTTTCAATTTGTGAAGCAAAGGTAGGGGATATCTAGGCGTAGTAGGATGCTTTGATTATCTTTGCTAAAATTTGATCCGATGCTACAAGTGAGTTTTTTACGCCAAAACAGGGATTTAGCTAAAAAGAAATTGGCTATCAAGCATTTTGCTCAACCCAATTTGGTGGATACGGTTATAGATTTAGACGATGAAAGAAAGCAATTACAAGCTTCTTTTGATGAAACGCAGGCCAAAGTGAATAGTGCTTCCAAAGAAATTGGTGCTTTGATGGCCAAGGGGGATAAGGAAAAAGCGGAAGCCACTAAAACGGATGTGGGTGAATGGAAAAAACAATTAGAGCCCTTGAAAGAAAAGATGGCGCAGGTGGAAATAGATTTGCAAAATGTGTTGGTTCAATTTCCCAATTTGCCTCATGACTTAGTGCCCTTGGGAAAAAGTCCGGAAGAAAATGTATTGGTAAGAGAAGGAGGGGTGACACCTAAATTACATCCTGGTGCCGAAGCGCATTGGGACTTAATTAAAAAATACAATTTGGTTGATTTTGAAACGGGTGCAAAAATCACAGGCAGTGGATTTCCTTTGTACATAGGCAAAGGCGCTAAATTTCAAAGAGCACTGGTTCAATATTTTTTAGATTTTAATACTGCTGCAGGGTATACCGAATACTTGCCTCCTTTTATGGTGAATGCGGCTTCAGCATTTGCTACAGGTCAATTGCCTGATAAAGAAGGACAGATGTATCATGCCACCGAAGATGATTTTTATTTAATTCCTACTGCAGAAGTACCTGTGACCAATGTTTTTCGCGATGTGGTATTGAAAGAAACGGATTTACCTATACAAATGACTGCGTATTCTCCTTGCTTTAGAAGAGAAGCAGGAAGTTTTGGCAAAGATGTGCGTGGATTAAATAGAGTACACCAATTTGAGAAAGTAGAAATTATACAAATTGTACATCCCGATAAAAGTGATGAAGTGTTAAATGAGATGGTGGTACACGTCGAAAAATTATTGGTGAGTTTAGGTTTGCCATATCGTATTTTAAGATTGTGTGGTGGTGATATGGGATTTGCTTCTGCCATTACCTATGATTTTGAAGTTTACAGTGCTGCGCAAGAAAGATGGTTGGAAGTAAGCAGTGTTTCCAATTTTGCAGCTTATCAAACCTATAGAATGAAATGCCGTTTTAAAGATGGGGCTGGTAAAATACAATTTGCACATTCATTAAATGGAAGTTCATTGGCCCTGCCAAGAATTTTTGCAGCACTTGTAGAGAACTACCAAACCGAAGCGGGTATTGCACTTCCTAAAGTTTTGCAATCTTATTTTGGGGCAGAAAAATTAATATAGAATATTAAAATTTACTAAATCTTATTCCTATGACAATGGGAGCCATGTCAAAGTAAGTTAAGTTTTTATCAAACAAATTGGTCATGCTATAAGCGCCGTAAAGCCTAACCGATCCAATGCCCAATTCTCCAATGGTAGCCATTTTGTAATTGTTCAAATTAAAATTACCATTCACTTTTTTCTTGCCTCGTTCATCACTAATTTGTTTCGTATGTGATTGAACAAGATAGCCTGGACTTATACCTATACTTGCATAAAAGCTTTTGTCGTTTTGCGGGTTAGATTGAAAGTTTAGTTGAATAGGAACCGTTAAGTATTCAACAAATAGTTTATTTTTTGAAAAATGTACGTTGTCAAAAAACACATAGCTTCCTGGGTTATTGCTAAAACTAATAGGTCGTTCAAATCTAAAATTATACATTTCAATACCTACACCATATTTTAGATTTAGATAATGTTTGTATAAATTTACTTTTTGTTGCACCACCCAAATATTTACATTGCTTGACTTGGCATTGTTTAATTTTAAATCGCTATTGGTTACATATTGTGGAGCAGAAATATAGGAAATATAGCTTGGCATGGCATTGTACATCATGAGTGGTGTATGGTCCACCAAATTGGCAAATCCTAAATCAAAAACCAACCAATTGGTAGAAATATTGCTTAATTTTTTGGGCTTTCGTTCAATCCTAATAGTTGTGTTATTAAAATCACCTTCTGCCAAAGTTGATTCCCAATCTTTTTTTACCTCTCCCTGCTGAGACTTAATGATATTCAATGGACCTACGCTAACGGTATCATCATTCACGTATATTAAAGTGTCTCTATCAGCTTTTATATTGGTCCCGATTGCAGAATAAATGGTTACTCCTTTACTGGCTCTTCTTTCCTTATTTTCAGCTCGATTGGCTTTACGATCCCTTCGGTCATCACTGTTAAAATTAATTTTAACCAGCCCATGACCCATTTCATATGTTTGATTATTCTTTTTATTTCCAACAATGATCATGTTGCCAATTCTAATGGTATCCGCTACTTCTTTTTTTAGGGTATCGGAAGCAGTGTTGATGCTACTGTTTTTTTGTGCATGCGCCCACAAGTTAAAAACAAGAAGAAGAATTGGGAGTACTATTTTTTTCATAAATTGGATCTTATTTTATTTGAACTTTTTATTTTTCTGATTTATTTCTTTTAAGTAGCGCATTTAATTTTCTGGTAAGGCCTCTAAAACTAGCGCCATTAATTTCAAAATTTGCAAGGTAGATGGTTCTGTCTTGTTCGTCGGTATCTACTACTTTATAGGAAGGTGCTTCTGTGTGCGTGGGCGCTTCGGTCATGGTTTCTGAGGGCATCATTTCATTTGGCACAATAGTTTTTTCGATGAAGGGCAGACTACTAGGTTTATTTAACATTTCTTCAGTAACAGGATACGCTTGAATTTGGCGCGTTGGGCTTTCATTGGAAACTATAAAATTGGGGGCCTCTAAATTTTTTACAGATGGTTTTGATTTACTTTTATTTTTAGCAGAAACAAATACGTTCTTTATTTCATTAGGATTGTTGTTGTTTGACTCACTGAAATTATTTTTCTTAGAAATGATGGAGGCCTGAACAGGCCATGTATGGTTGGTGCCAGCCTGATAAAAACGATCACCCAAAAACAAGATAAAAAGTGCGGCCACGCTTAGTAATGCAGCTTTTGTTTTGTAGTTAAAGTTGGGTTGTAGAAGGGTGGATGATTGTTTGTACAATTTGTTTTTGAAAACTTGTGGAAGTGTAGCTTCTATTTCGGGCAATCGGTACAAGAATGCTTTGTTGGCATATCTAATAGTATCTGGAACCATTTTAGTTTTTTCTAAATTGGCTAATTCAGCTGCGTATTCGGGATTTGCTTGCACAAAATTTTTTACAGCTGCTTGGTCCGAAGCAGCCAATTCCTGGTCGATGTACAACAAGAAATAATTTTCGTAATTGTTTTTGTTGATGCTCATTTTAATTAGCTGCTTTTTCAAGGTGAACTAATTTTTCTTTTAAAAATATTCTTGCTCGGTGCAGGTATACTTTTACTTGACTTTCAGATAAGTTCATAATTTCCCCAATTTCTTGATAGGTATATCCTTCGTAATCTTTTAATAGGACCAAGCTTTTCTGTGTAGGATTTAACTCATTAATTGCTGCCAACAATAGCTGTTTTAATTCAGGATCTTTCTGATAAGTTGCTTTTGCACTGACTTCTTCATAACTATCTGTTACAGTGGCTTTCTTTTCTTTTCTAATATGGTCAATCATTTGATGATAGGCTACTGTAAATAAATAAGATTTGGCTTTTTGGGGTTCCACTTTATTTCTATTGACCCATAATTTTTCAAAAGACGTTTGAACAATGTCCTGTGCATCTTCTACATGACCTATATTTTTTAATATAAATCGATAGACGCCATCGGCGTGTTCATCCACACAATTATTGAATTCAATGTCCCTCATTCTTTAGCATTGACAGTTTAGTATACGTAAAACGTAGGGTGGCCCAAAAAGTTACAATTGGCCCTAATAGTTAATCACTTGCTCCTGAATGGCTGCAGGTAAAGTTCTCCATTCATATTGTTGGTCCCTTAATTGAGGTTCAAAACCAGCTTCTTTAATGGCTTCCTGAATGGTTTTATAGGTAAAACGGTGTGGAGCTCCTGCGGCACTTACTACATTTTCTTCCAACATAATACTTCCAAAATCATTGGCACCAGCTTCTAAACAAACCTGAGCCGTAGCTTTTCCAACGGTTAACCAACTTGCTTGAATGTTTTTAATATTAGGTAGCATAATTCTACTAATGGCAATCATTCTAATGTATTCTTCGGTCGTTGTTAAATTATGTACGCCTCTAATTTTAGTAAGCAAAGTATCTACGTCTTGGAAGGTCCAAGGAATAAATGCCAAGAAACCTTTGGCATCTTTTGGTTTTTTATCCTGCACTTCTCTGATACGCACCAAGTGAATAAATCTTTCTTCCAATGTTTCCACATGCCCAAACATCATGGTAGCACTGGTAGTAATATTTAATTGATGCGCTGCGGCCATGATATCCAACCACTCATCTGCGCCACATTTCCCATTGGAAACTAATTTTCTGACACGGTCTACTAAAATTTCAGCACCGGCGCCTGGCAATGAATTCATGCCAGCTGCCAACAAAGCTTTTAATACATCGGTATGACTCCTATTTTCCAACTTTGCAATATGTGCAATTTCTGGGGGTCCAAGGGTGTGCAATTTAATTGTTGGAAATTCTTTTTTTATCTGACTAAATATATCGGTATAAAATGCTAAGCCTAATTCCGGATGATGACCTCCTTGTAATAATAATTGATCTCCACCCCATTCAATAGTTTCTTTTATTTTTTTGCGGTAGGTATCCATGTCGGTGATGTAGGCTTCGGGATGACCCGGCACGCGATAAAAATTACAAAATTTGCAATTGGCAATACATACGTTGGTGGTATTTAAGTTCCTATCAATTTGCCAGGTGACTTTACCATGGGGCACTTGTTTTTTTCTTAGCTCATTGGCGATATAACTTAATTCAGTTAAAGGCGCATTTTCAAATAAAAACATTCCTTCTTCTTTGCTTAAGTGTTCGAAATTCAGGGCACGTTGGTACAAGGCTTCCAGCTGCATAGCGTAGGTATTTATTGGGCCCAAAGTTAATTGAATTTATCGGGTTTCGAAAGGGATTAAAACGAGCTTCTGCTCAATAGAAAAGGAACTGTTGTACTTATTAAGTATTTTCGCAGTCTTTATGATACAATTTGAAAAATTTCAACTAGACAACGGCTTAAAAGTTTTGGTACACCAAGACGCTAGTACGCCTATGGCGGTAGTGAATGTATTGTACAATGTGGGGGCTAAAGATGAGGATCCCAATAAAACTGGTTTTGCCCATTTGTTTGAACACCTCATGTTTGGGGGCAGTATTAATATACCTGTGTACGATGAACCATTGCAAAGAGCGGGCGGAGAGAATAACGCATATACTACCAATGACTTAACCAATTATTATTGTCAAATTCCGGCCGAGAATATTGAAACTGCTTTTTGGTTAGAAAGTGATCGAATGTTGTCATTGGCATTTAGTAAAAAAAGTTTAGAGGTACAACGTAAAGTGGTGTGTGAAGAATTTAAAGAGCATTATATCAATAAACCCTATGGCGATGTTTGGCATAAAATGCGCAGCTTGGCTTATACCAAACATCCTTATCGTTGGATGACCATTGGGGCTTCGCTCTCGCATGTAGAAGATGCAACCATGCAAGATGTGAAAGATTTTTTCTTTCAATTTTATCGACCCAACAATGCGATATTAGTAGTTACTGGGAATGTGCAAATAGATCAGGTGAAAGCGTTGTCAGAAAAATGGTTTGGTCCCATTGAGGCGGGCACCCCTTATGTGCGCAATTTACCCAAGGAGCCGGTGCAAGAAAAAAGTAGAACCATGGATGTGCGTGCCGATGTGCCACTGGATATGCTGATGATGACCTGGCATATGGGTGGCCGCTTTGACGAAGGTTATCATGCCACCGACTTAATCACCGAAGTTTTAGGCGGAGGCACTTCGGCTAGATTGTATGAGCAGTTGATTAAAGTGAAACAAATATTTTCTTCTATTGATTGTTATCATTTTGGAACTGTTGACCCAGGCTTGCTTGTAATAGAAGGAAAGTTAGTGAAAGGAATAAGTATGACCGTTGCTGAAAAAGCAGTGCTGGATGAGGTAGAAAAAATAAAAAATGAAATACTGGATGCCAAAGAAGTGCAAAAAGTAATTAACAAAACAGAGAGTGTGATTTGTTTTGAGGATATGAGTATTATGAATAGAGCCCATAGCTTAGCATTTTACGAATTATTGGGGGATGCCGACTTAATGAACAAAGAATTGTCTTTGTATCAAAAAGTCACGCCTACGATGATTCAGCAAACAGCGCAACAAATATTCCAAGACAATAATCGCAACACTTTATATTATTATAGTAAATCTTAAATCATGGCAGTAGACCGAATAGTAGCACCTATTATAAAAGACGCTATTGATTTTGATATTCAATTGAAACCCTATCAAAAGTTTACTTTAGACAATGGGGTAGAAGTGTATGCCTATGAAGGAGGATCTCAAGAAGTGTTGTTGGTAGATATGGTTTTTGATGCTGGCAATACCTATGAGGGAAAAAATTGGGTAGCAGCAGCGACTAATTTTTTATTAAAAAATGGAACCAGTACGAAGTCTTCCTTTGAAATTACGGATGCCTTTGAATTTTACGGGGCGCATTTAAATAGAACCTGTACCAATGAAACGGCAACGGTTACCTTGCATTGTTTGACAAAATATTTTGAAGAAGTAATTCCGCTTATGGGGGAGATTATTTCAGATGCTACCTTCCCTGAAAAAGAAATTGCAATTTTAAAACAAAATCAAATTCAAAGGTTGTTGTTAAATTTAAAAAAAGGAGATTTTATAGCCAATAGATTGATCGATGAATATTTATTTGGATTCGAACATCCTTATGGAAAATATTCGTTAGAGCAGGATTATAAAAATATCAATAGAGAAGACTTGGTTGCTTTTTATGAACAATTTTATAAGCAAGGGAAATGTGTAATTTTTATTGCAGGAAAATTTCCAAGTAATATACAAGCCTTGCTGAATAAGCATATTGGTCAACTTGCTTTAAATAAAAAAGAAATCAAAGAGCAGATTCATCCGATCGTTTCTGCAACTCAAAAAAAATACAGCATAGTCAATGATGCAGCGTCGGTGCAAGGATCTATCCGATTGGCAAGACCCTTTCCAACCAGACATCATCCCGATTTTCCTGCAGCACAAGTATTGAATAATATTTTTGGCGGCTTTTTTGGATCCAGGTTAATGAGTAATATCAGAGAGGACAAAGGGTATACTTATGGTATACATAGTTATTTACAAAACTACAAGCATGCTGGTGTATGGATGGTAAGTACAGACGCAGGCAAAGATGTATGTAAAGCCACGATAGAAGAAGTGTATAAGGAAATGAAAAAGTTAAGAGCAACTTTAGTGGAGCCGGAGGAATTGAAGTTGGTTAAAAATTATATGTTGGGTGCTTTATTGGGTGATTTGGATGGACCTTTTCAAATCATTAGTCGTTGGAAATCTTATTTATTGAATGACTTGAATGAGGAATATTTTTACCGCACCATACAAGTGGTTCGGGAGGTACAGCCAGAACAAATTTTAGCCCTGGCCAATACCTATTTAAAAGAGGAAGATTTCTATGAATTGGTGGTGTATTAAGACAGGAATTAGCTACCATTTATCCATTTATTTTAACGTTGGTAAAATTATCTATTTTATAATATATTTATTATCAAGTAGTTATAAAATTATTTTGTACTTTATAGTACTATGTGATACATAGTACTATAAAGTATCCTAATTTTGTGTCTCAAATCAATTGTTATGGATATTCAAAACACACAAAGTCAGATGCGCAAGGGCGTTTTGGAGTTTTGCATATTGTCCATCATTCAACAAGGCGAAGTGTATCCTAGTGATATTGTTGAGAAAATGAAAGCGGCCAATTTGCATATTCTAGAAGGAACCTTGTATCCTTTGTTGACGCGTTTAAAAAACGCAGGTCTTTTAAATTATCGTTGGGTAGAAAGTATCAGCGGTCCCCCAAGAAAATATTTTGTGATGACAGAAGAGGGCAAAGCCGCCTTTCAAATTTTATTAAAAACTTGGAACGAAATGACGGACGCTGTGAATCAGTTAACTCAAAATACCAACCCCATTGCTTCATCCGAAACTAAAACAGTTTCTTAAACAATACTACCATGAATAAAGTAATCAATATTAATTTTCAAGGACGCATACTTCCCATAGAGGAGATGGCTTATGAAATGTTGAAACAATACATTGAATCGCTTCGTATTTATTTTGCGAACGAAGAAGGTCGAGATGAAATTATCAATGACATTGAATGTCGCATTGCAGAATTGTGCGAAGACCGATTAAAAAAAGGAACAGTGTGTATTGCAGAGCAAGACATGAATTTAATTATTGCAAGCATTGGACGCCCTGCCGATTTTGAGGCACAAGATGGGTTTGAAGCAAATACAAGTCAATCTCAACAAAGTAGTGCTCAAAATACGAGCCATAATTCTTATACGAATTTTGAGTCAGCAGACAATAGACCCAAAAGATTGTATCGCGATGAACAAAATAAAGTGTTGGGCGGTGTTTGCAGTGGTATTGCTAATTACTTTGGAATTGAGCCTTTGGTAGTAAGGATTCTTTGGTTCTTTTTAATTGGTGTTAATATACTAGGCTATTTAATATTATGGATTGCAGTACCAAGTACTTCTGTTAAAGTAGTGGGGGGTGTACGTAAAAGATTATTTAGAGATATAGATAATAAAATTATTGGTGGGGTAGCATCAGGTTTGTCCAAGTATTTTGGAATTCAAGTATGGATAGTGAGAATTTTATTTTCAATTCCATTTATACGCTTTGTGGTGAATTTTAGGCACCTGCACTTATTCCAATTTTGGGATGCGCCAGATTTCCCAAATTTTTTAGATATTACTTTTAGTCCTGGAGCCGTTTTTGTATACATTGTTTTGTGGTTGGTATTGCCTGAAGCCAAAACCAGTGCGGATAAATTAGAAATGGTGGGCGAAAAAGTAGATTTGAATAGTATAAAAAATACCATTCAAAATGACATGGAAGGCTTTGGTAAGAGAGCACAATCCTGGGGGAGTGATTTATACCATAGAAATAAGGGAACCAATAGTACTTCTAAGGATGCAGTGCCAAGCCCATCGAATCAAGAGGGAACGAGTAATTCAACAGAAAAGAGAAAAGGTATATTATATTATATAGGAAGGATCATTACTTTATGCATTAAGGCATTTGTATATTTTATCTTAGCTGTAGTGGGTATTTCGTTATTGGCTGCTTTATTTGGATTAGGTGCAGCAGCAACCGCTTTATTGCCATTAAGAAAATTTTTATTGGAAGATGGTGCACAAACTTGGACTTTTATTGGAGCTATTTTACTTTTTATCTGGGTACCCATCATTGGCATTGTAACGGCGGTGATCAGAAAAATTGCCGGGTTTAAAAAAGCAAATATTTGGGTGAGATCAAGCTTTTGGGCCTTATGGATTGTGGGTTGGGGAATGCTATTTTATTTTGGAAGTACCTTAGGCAATAGTTTTTCAAGACATAATGTTCCAGCAGAACAAACTGTTGCTTTGCCAAATTCAAAAACCGATTTTTTAGAAATTACAGCAGCACCCAAAATGAAATATTATGAAAATCATTGGTTTCAATTTACGCCTTTCGAAGTATTTTCTGATGAAGACACGGTGTTTGTAAGAAATCTTCGTATTAGAATTGTACAATCCAAAACCGATAGTTTTCTAGTAAAAGTGGTGAAGCTTAGCAATGGGAAGTCTATTCAAAATGCAAATGAATTGGCAAGTAAAATAAATTTTGAGTTGACGCAACAAGATAGTACAGTCTATTTAGACAAGGGCATTGGTATCAATAAGATTGATAAATTCAGGAATCAACATGTTATTATGACCATTGCCGTACCTATAGGGAAACGCATTAAGGTTACCAATAAAGGATGGTCTCAAACCAATTTTCAAATGAATGGAATAGGTATAGGTAGGAGAACAGGAACTATTGATCGTATTTCTACTGATGCTAATTGGTATGATGAGTGGAATGAACCCTGGGACAATGAATCTTATTCCTTTGAAAGAGGGGTGGAATATAAAATGACCAATACGGGTTTGGAAAAAATTAAAAGAGCAGCTGATTCAGATGATGCTGAAGACAAGGATCTGATTGATTTAGATCATCCTACTAAGATGCAGAAAGAACTAATGGAGCTAAAAGAGGAAAGAAAAAAAATACAAAAAGAAATCGAAAAAGCTGCTCAAAAAACGAGTCGTGTCAAAATGGAAGAAGCCGAGACGTTAGATAACGCAAAAAAAACAGCTTCTAAATTCGCCGATCTACATTGGGTAATAGAACGCTTCACTTATTAGACATTGATTGCTTGGTTTTGATGATTGAAACAACACCCTTTCTATATTAGAAGGGGTGTTTTATTTAGCGGCCTTTTTGATTATCTTCGTGCAAATCATTTATTCCATGAGCGAAATTTTAAACACCCCTTTTACCCATAAGCATATCGCATTGGGCGCGAAAATGGCCCCCTTTGCTGGTTATAATATGCCCATCAGCTATACGGGTATCAACGATGAGCATGCTGCAGTTAGAAATAAGGTGGGTGTATTTGATGTGAGTCATATGGGAGAGTTTATTTTAAAAGGTCCAAAAGCATTGGATTTAATTCAAAGTGTCACTTCCAATGATGCCTCTTTATTAGAAGATGGGAAAGCGCAATACAGTTGCTTGCCCAATACTACTGGCGGAATTGTGGATGACTTATTGGTGTATTGTGTTGAAAAAAATAAAGTGTACATGTTGGTAGTAAATGCTTCTAATATTGAAAAAGATTGGAATTGGATTTCAAAACACAATATGCAAGGAGTAGAAATGCACAATATAAGTGCAAAAACTGCTTTGTTAGCAGTGCAAGGTCCCAAAGCAACGCAAGTGATACAGCAATTAACTTCCATGGATGTGACCAATATGCCTTATTATAGTTTTGCGAAAGGAGAAATGTTAGGAATTGAAAATGTACTTATTAGTGCAACAGGGTATACTGGCGCTGGTGGTGTGGAGATTTATTTTGAAGATGTAAATGACAATGCGAATAAAATTTGGGATGCTATTTTTGAAGCAGGAGCGGCCTATGGCATTCAGCCTATTGGTTTAGGTGCAAGAGATACCTTGCGTTTAGAAATGGGATTTTGTTTGTATGGAAATGATATTGATGACACAACCAGTCCGATAGAAGCAGGCTTAGGTTGGATTACTAAGTTTAGCAAATCCTTTACCAATTCTAAAGCTTTATCCGATCAAAAAGCAAATGGAGTCGCCAAAAAATTAGTGGGATTTGAAATGGTTGATCGCGGTATACCAAGACATTATTATGAAATTAAAGATGCAGCTGGTGTACTTATTGGCTCTGTTACTTCAGGAACCCAGGCGCCAAGTTTGGGAAAAGCCATTGGTATGGGCTATGTAACTACCGAACATGCCAAGCCTGGATCGGCGATATACATTGATATCCGCAATACTTTGGTGAAGGCACAGGTGGTGAAGTTTCCTTTTAAATAAGTTTTAGTACCCTTTATTTGTACCTATTTTTTGTGAGATAAATACTGCATTTTGGCCTGCATAAGAATGGCAATTTTGTTGCTTAACAAATCAAATTCTTATGAAAGCAATTAAAAACAAAGTGCAATTGATTGGACATTTAGGTGCCGATCCAGAAATTAAAATTTTAAAAGAGGACAATTCTTTGGCCAATATGCGTTTGGCAGTAAATGATCGTTATAAAAATGCAAAGGGAGATTGGGTCGAAGAAACACAATGGTTTAATTTGGTGGCTTGGTCAAAATTGGCTCAGTATGCCGAAAAATATTTAGTCAAAGGAATTGAGGTGGCTGTGGAAGGCAGACTCGTTACCAAGTCTTATACGGATAAGAATGCAGTCAAAAGGATTAGTACTGACATCGTCGTTTCAGAAATTTTAATTTTAACTAAAAAAAATGCTGTCACAAAAGAATTAGTTTAAAATAAGTGTTTTGTATCTTTGTGTATTATGAATGTAGTTAAGAAATCAAAACCCAGTTTACATACCGTACTTACACCGCAGCTTTTGGATCTATATGAAGTGAAAGACAGTGTTGTTGTGATCATAGATGTTTTTAGAGCTACCTCTACCATTGCGACAGCTTTATACCATGGAGCCAGCAAAGTGATACCTGTGGATTCGCCTGAGCTTTGTATTGAAGTGGGTAAACAAACTGGTGGGGTAACTGCAGGTGAAAGAGATGGAAAAATTATTCCTGGCCTTGCTTATGGCAATTCGCCATCGGAATATCCGAGGGCTTTCATTGAAAATAAAACTTTAGTGATTACCACTACCAATGGAACCAAGTTGTTGCATATGGCATTGAAACAGGGTGCAAAAAATATAATCACTGGTTCTTTTCCGAATTTGAGCAAAGTAGTTGCATTTCTTAAAAGTCAAGATGCGCCCGTTATTTTAGCCTGCTCGGGTTGGAAAAATAAATTCAATATTGAAGATGTATTATTTGCAGGCGCGTTGTTAGAAGAAATAAAATCCCATTTTGACATACAATGCGATAGTAGCTTGATGGCCCATCAGATGTACCTGCAACAAAAAGACCAATTAACGTCTTACATTAAAACTGTGAGCCATTGGCATCGATTGGCTGCTTTTGGGCTAGAGGAAGACATGTTGTATTGTATTTCAAGGGATACGGCCCCTTCCTTGCCCCTTTTTAAGGAAGGAGCGCTTATCAATCAGGCCTAGTTTTATTATTTTCCACATTCATTCCAATAGGACTACTTAATTAGCACACAAAGCCTTACATTTGCAAATTGCCCTTTTTTAAGGGCTTTTTGTACCATTATGGCATTACCCTATTTAGTAAAACACATTTATAGCTACGGCACCGAAGAGGTGATTCGTCGCGGTAAGAAAATATTTGCCCTTAAAAATATTGAATTAGTAAAATTTGATCCTTTAATTGGAACCATATTTTGTAGGGTAAAGGATGATGGCTACAGTACCTATTATAAAGTAACGATTGAAAATTTCAAAAGCGCATCTACTTTATCTTTAAGATGCGGCTGCCCTTACAATTTATCTGAAGTATGCAGGCATAAAGCTGCTGCTTTATTTTATGTTCAAGATTTATTGGACAAAAATTTATTAGACTACAAGCCCGCTTCTTACAAAACCAGTCATACCTTATTAAGAACGAAAAGCTTGGATCTGAAAATGATCAGAATGCTTTGCTCTAAGGCTATTTTTGAAAAAGCAGAAGAAACTTTAAAATCGATTAGGCCACATATCGTTGAAAGTGAAAATGAAAAAGTGGTGGCAGAGTTTCACGACAAAAGCAAAACCTATCATATTATTATTCAAAAGAATGAAGAACGTTTTTTTGATACTTCTTGTGATTGTTTGTCCGAAACCGAGTACCCGCTTTGTTTGCACAAGACCATTCTATTATTGCAATTGTTCCAATTAAAAGGGGCAGACTACTTTGAAACCATTCGAAATTGGGACAGAGAAAAAAATAAGCTATTGGCTTTGTATGGCTATACCTTAGATGATTATATAGAAGATAAATTTGAATTTATTTATCACGATGGGAAGCCCTTTCTTAAAGTATTAGATGAGAAAGTATTAAAGCTGAATGCAAATACTTCCATCACCATCAAAAGACCTAATTCAAATGATTGGGATTTAGAAGAAGAAGAAAAAGTAACTGTCAAGCCCGAAGTGAAAGAGCGTTTTGGTATTGTGATGCAGCATCAGCCTACCGCTTACCCTTATATTATTTTTAATGTGATTAAGGGAGAGGTGAATGAAGAAGGCACATCCTTTGTGGGTAAAGTAGAAAAAGTAGATTTAGCCAAACTAGTAGTACCTGCTTTAATTAAAGAAGAAGATAAAATTTTAATACAGCTGGTGAAAAAATTGCAAACTTCCGAAATGTCTAAGTTCTTAAATAAGAACTCTCCATTTCAGGGTATTTGGGATACAATTGTTCATGCAGAGGAAGATAGTTTGCCCGATGAAACCAAAGAACTGATTCAAGAATACCTGCATCCAAAACTAGAGAAGGTATGGAGAGATTTGTCAGAACATCCATTTAATTTCTTTTTACCACACAACAAACCTTTTACCACAGCTAATTTGCAAAAGGCAGAACTGGTATTCAATGCCATTCAGCCTAGTTTTAAAGTAGAGAAAGAAGATGACCGATACTTGGTGTATGCCGCTGTAAGCTTGCCAGAAGGAAATATTCCATTAGAAGACAATCACGCTAAGTCGAATTTCATTTTTCAATACCATCATCAATTTTTTGTTTGGAAAAACAGAGACGATTTATTTTGGGTAGAGCAATTTATGCCTAAAGGTTTTCATGAAATTGAATTAGCGCAATGGCCAAAGTATTTACAAAGCACTTTATTGCCTTTGTCTAAAAAATACCAAGTGGCATTAGAAAATGTCATTCAAGAAAAAGTAAAAGGGATAAAGCCGCAATTGCAAATATTGTTGAAAGAAAATGGAGACTACCTATTTTTTGAACCCTTGTTTGCATATAAAGACATAGTCGTTCAAAAAGAAGATGGACCTTCTGTCATTCAACAAGTGGGAGATAAAATTATAATTTTAGAAAGAGATCTGGCTGCCGAAAGACAGTTAATGAATGTGATTGAACAATTACACTCCGGTTTCATTAGACCCAACGAAGGCAATGTATTGGCTTTAAAAGGGGCCGAAGTATTAAAAAATAATTGGTTCTTTTTATTTATAGATACGCTTCGAGAAAAACAAATTCCATTGTTTGGAACAGAATATTTAAAACAATTTAAATTCAATACGGCCAAGCCTTCTACTAAACTATATATTAGTAGCAATACAGATTGGTTTGATGCCAAAGTAGAAATTTCTTTTGGTGAACAAAAGGTATCCATTCAAGATATTAAAAATATGTTGTCTAATAAACAGCAGTTTGTACCCTTGAAAGATGGTAGTTTGGGGGTGCTTCCCGAAAAATGGCTTAATAAATACTCTTTATTGTTTAAGGTAGGCGAAGGGAAGACAGATACTTTGAAATTAAGCAAATACCATTTTTCTATTTTAGATGAATTGTATCAACAGAGAGACGAGGAAGAACTGATTTTTCAATTGGAAGGGAAATACGAAAAAATTAGAGAACGTTATGCCATTGCAGATATCACTCCTCCCGAACACTTGTTGCCTATCTTGCGTCCTTATCAAGTAAGTGGGTTTCAGTGGTTGAATTATTTGCACGATGTACAATGGGGCGGGATTTTAGCCGATGACATGGGGTTGGGTAAAACCATACAAACCCTGTCTTTTTTACAGCATTTAAAACAAAAGAATGGCAAGCTGGTGGCCTTAGTGGTTTGCCCAACCACTTTGTTGTACAACTGGCAGAATGAGTTAAAAAAATTCACTCCAAGTTTAACCTATCATATCCATCATGGTGGCAGTAGAAACAAACAATTGATATTAAAACAAGAAGTAGAAGTAATTATTACCACCTATGGTACATTAAGAAGTGATATTAAAATGTTTGTGGAAGTGAATTTCGATTATGTAATCTTAGACGAAAGTCAGGCCATTAAAAATCCAGCTAGTAAAGTTACCAAAGCAGCTTGCTTGTTAAAAGCGGCCAATAAGTTATGCTTGAGTGGTACGCCATTGCAAAACAATACTTTTGATATTTATGCTCAAATGAATTTCTTAAATCCTGGTATGTTGGGTACGGTAGAATATTTTAAGCACAATTTCTCCATGCCAATTGATAAGTTTGATGAGCAAGAACAAAAAGAGCATCTACGTAAATTTGTATTTCCTTTTATATTAAGAAGAACCAAAGAGCAAGTGGCCAAAGACTTGCCTGAAAAACAAGAAATGGTATTGTATTGTGAAATGGGAGATGGGCAAAGAAAAATTTATGAAGCCTACCGAAATGATTACAGAGATAAATTAATCGGAATGGTAGAAGAGAAAGGCATTCAAAAATCACAACTTTCTATTTTACAAGGATTAATGAAATTGAGACAAATTTGTGACAGCCCTGCTATTTTAAAAGACGAAGCCTATCCAAACGAGTCTGTAAAATTGGATGAGCTTACCCGTGAAATAGCCGAAAACATTGGTGGTCACAAGGCCTTGGTGTTTTCTCAATTTTTAGGAATGTTGGCACTTATTAAAGAGCAGTTGAAAAAATTAGGCATTGATTATGAATATTTCGATGGCGGAAGCACCATACAAGAAAGAGAACGTGCCATTGAGCGATTCCAAAATGACGACAATTGTCGCGTATTTTTAATTTCCCTAAAAGCGGGTGGCGTGGGTTTGAATTTAACCGCTGCTGATTATGTATACATCGTAGATCCTTGGTGGAATCCTGCAGTAGAGCAACAAGCCATTGACAGAACGCATAGAATTGGGCAAACAAAAAATATTTTTGCCTATCGTATGATTTGTAACGATACGGTAGAAGATAAAATTTTGAAACTACAAGAAAGGAAAAGAAACTTGGCCAAGGAATTAATTTCCGACGAGGTCGGTTTCGTGAAATCTTTAACCAAGGATGATATTGCTTATTTATTTAGTTAGCAGACTGCGCTTCTAACAAGCTAATTCAAAAAAGGGTTGAATCACATTTTTGCGAAGTAAAATAGTAGGGATGATTTTATTTTAATTCTGCAGCAGCCAAACCAGCTTTAGGATTTTTTAAAAATTCTTTTTTACACTCGGTCGAACAAAAACCCAAAACATGGTTTTCATAATGGGTGGTATCGCCAATGCCAGCAGTTACGGGCATGCCGCAACTAGGGTCTTTTTTATTATCCACCATTGCTACAGGGTAAGATTTTTCTACCGGGTTTTCCGTAGTGACTACTTTACTGGTATCGATAGCGGATCCGGTGGTATTGGAATTGGTTTGTCCACAAGCAAGTAAAAATAAGGCAGTTCCTAAGCCTAAACTGTTTTTCAAAATTTTCATAAAGGATGATTTGGTTCAAAATTACAATTTAAAAGGAGCTTTTTAAAACTAACAGTCATTCACTTTTAGGGCTATAATGCTAGTTTAGTCTGTCCCAGGCCAAATTAGGGGGGGCTTTAGGCCTATTTTGTCTATTTTATTTTATACTTTTATGCTCTCCTTCTCATACAAAAGGAGCTATCTAAATGAAACAGGTCCAATTACATACAACTATAGCTCGTGCAATTTATGCACCAGTGCCTGTTTTGAATGAACCAAGCCCAAATTCGATGCCTAGCATCGTCGGATTTTTCTGCCGACGTGGATTCTGATAGGACGAGCAATTGGCACTTGCCCCTATCAGTGGAAAAAGCCCCAAAGAACCATTCTTCCGCCAGCATTGTATTTTCCTTAAAATTAATAGCTCATTGGAACAGAAAATTATAGTACGCGTTGCCCATAGTGGGGACGCCTCTTTTGCAAATGCCATTACTGATGAAATGGCCTCTTCGGCTCAAGCACGTGGTACGGGTATTGCTAAACGTAGCCCTGAGTATGTTGCAAAAAAAATAAACGAAGGCAAGTCGGTCATTGCTTTAACCGAGGATGGCACTTGGGTTGGATTTTGTTATATTGAAGCATGGCAACATGGACAGTTTGTCGCCAATAGTGGTTTAATAGTTGCCCCTGCTTTTAGAAAGACAGGGATTGCAAAAAAAATTAAGCAAACTATTTTTCAATTGTCCAGAGAAAAATATCCAACTGCTAAAATTTTTGGCTTGACAACAGGTTTGGCGGTGATGAAAATAAATAGTGAATTAGGATATGAACCTGTTACCTATAGTGAGCTTACCGACGATGAGGAGTTTTGGGCGGGTTGCAAAAGCTGTGTGAATTATGAAATTTTGATGAGCAAGGATCGTAAAAATTGTATGTGTACTGCCATGTTGTATGAGCCTAAGGATCCGCTTGCAATGGAAGAAGTGGCGGCAGATTTTTCAAACAACTCTAAGTTGTATGAGCGTTTTATGAAAATAAAACAAAGTAAATTATTGAACTGGTTTAGAAAAAAATAAAAGTTATGGAAAAAGTTGTTTTAGGCTTTAGTGGAGGATTAGATACCACGTTTTGTGTAAAATACTTGACGGAGGACAAAGGATTAGAAGTGCACAGTGTGATTGTGAATACGGGTGGTTTTACAGAAGAGGAATTGAAAAAAGTAGAAGCACATGCCTATGCCTTGGGTGTAAAAACACATACTACTGTAAATGCGGTAAAAGGTTATTATGAAAGTATCATCAAGTATTTAATTTTTGGGAATGTTTTAAAAAACAATACCTATCCTTTAAGTGTGAGTGCGGAGCGATTGAGTCAAGCTTTGCATATTGCCGATCATGTAAAAAAGTTAGGCGCTAAATTAGTAGCGCACGGCAGTACAGGGGCTGGCAATGATCAAGTTCGTTTTGATATGATTTTTCAGATCATGATTCCGGGGGTTGAAATTTTAACTCCCATTCGTGATTTGCAATTGAGTAGAGAAGCGGAGATTGATTACTTGAAAGGGAAGGGAGTACAAATGAATTTTGAAAAATCGGCTTACTCTATTAATAAAGGATTATGGGGCACTAGTGTGGGTGGCAAAGAAACTTTGCAATCCAAAGGCATGTTGCCAGAATCTGCTTGGCCTACGCCCATGACCAAAGAAGGGCAATCAGAGGAAATGGTAATAGGTTTTGAAAAAGGAGAAATTAAAAGCGTCAATAAAAAAACATTCACTCATCCAACCGAAGCCATTCAATACATTCAAGCTATTGCAGGGGCTTATGGTATTGGTAGGGACATTCATGTGGGAGATACCATCATTGGTATCAAAGGAAGAGTTGGTTTTGAAGCGGCTGCACCTATGGTGATATTAAAAGCGCACCATGCTTTAGAAAAACATGTATTAACAAAATGGCAGTTGTCATGGAAAGATCAATTGGCACAATTTTATGGCAACTGGTTACACGAAGGACAAATATTAGATCCAGTAATGCGTGATATAGAAGCCTACTTAGTTAGTTCACAAGAACAAGTTACTGGCGAAGTGTTTATTCAATTGAATCCCTATCGTTTTCAAGTGGCAGGTATTGAATCGGCCAATGATTTAATGAGTGCCAAATTTGGCAAGTATGGAGAAATGAATACAGGATGGACGGGTGCAGATGTTAGAGGGTTTACCAAAATATTTGGCAATCAAACCAGTATTTTTCATCAGATCAAGGATGAGAATAAAAAATAAAAATCAGGAACATGCAAAAAGTAAAAATTGGAATTATCGGAGGGGCAGGTTATACAGGTGGCGAATTGCTTCGTGTATTGCTACGTCATCCCAATGCTACTATTACTTTTGTGCATAGCACCAGTCATGCAGGGGAGCTATTGAGTAAAGTACATGCCGATTTAGTGGGGGATACGGATTTGAAATTTGTAAGCGAATTAGATCAAAATATTGATGTATTATTTTTATGTGTTGGTCACGGCGATGCCAAAAAGTTTTTAACCACCCATGAAATAAAACCAAGCATTAAAATGATCGATCTTTCTCAAGATTTTAGATTAACTGAAACTTCCACCATTGGAGCAAGAGAATTTGTATATGGTTTGCCAGAATTAAATAAGTCATCTATTTCAGCTGCTCAAAATATTGCTAACCCTGGTTGCTTTGCTACCGCTATTCAATTGAGCTTATTGCCTTTGGCTGTTGAAGGAGTATTGACAGATGTGTTTACTACTGGTATTACGGGATCCACTGGCGCGGGCCAGGCCCTGACTGCTACCAATCAATTTAGTTGGAGAGCCAATAATATTCAAGCTTACAAAACATTGCAACATCAACATGTCCATGAAATAGAACAAAGTTTGAATCAGTTGCAAGGGAAAAATAAATCAGCTGTACATTTTGTTCCATGGAGAGGTGATTTTACCAGAGGCATTTTTGTAAGTTCTATTTTGTCAAGTTCCATGAAGCTAGAAGCAATAGTTGAGCGATACCAAAATTATTACGCAGGGGCGCCCTTTACGCATGTAAGTAAAACCAATATCGATTTGAAGCAGGTAGTCAATACCAATAAATGTTTGATTCATATAGAGCAGCAGGGCGATAAAATCGCTATTCATGCCGTGTTAGATAATTTATTAAAAGGGGCAGTAGGGCAAGCCGTTCAAAACATGAATTTAATTTTTGGATTAGAAGAAATCGCAGGACTTCAATTAAAAGCAAATTATTTTTAAACTACTTATTTAATTTATAGCCATGTCTTTATTCAATGTATATCCTTTAAATCCTATCGCAATTACCAAAGCGGCTGGCAGCCGTGTGTGGGATGACAAGGGTCAGGAATATTTAGACATGTATGGAGGCCATGCAGTGATTAGCATTGGCCATACCCATCCGCATTGGGTAAAAAGAATCGAAGATCAGTTGCATGCCATGGCTTTTTATTCTAATTCCGTGATTATGCCCATCCAAGATCAATTGGCAACTGCTATCAATGCAGTAAGTGACAAAAAAGATTTTCAATTGTTTCTTTGTAATAGTGGGGCGGAGGCGAATGAGAATGCATTAAAATTAGCATCTTTTCATACAGGAAGAAAAAAAATCATCGCTTTTAAAAAATCATTTCATGGACGTACTTCATTGGCAGTCGCAGCTACGGACAATCCAAGTATTGTAGCTCCAGTAAAT